>Ga0163144_10003915_pt1 | contig 33819 bp, 36 predicted proteins | sample OliLak19BULKMAT1_FD_123175 | JGI IMG/M metagenome (GOLD analysis project Ga0163144, IMG submission 123175) | Freshwater microbial mat bacterial communities from Lake Vanda, McMurdo Dry Valleys, Antarctica - Oligotrophic Lake LV.19.BULKMAT1 | ecosystem: Environmental > Aquatic > Freshwater >... | reverse complement strand
GCAAAGACCATTTTTGATAATAGTTCTGAACCTTCACGAAAACGAGCGTTTTTGAATTACATACTTCAGAACCCGACTGTAAACGGAAAAAAGCTATATTTTACTATAGCTTCTCCGTTCAATTTGGTCCTTGAATTGGCTGATCGTCCTATTGGGCTCCCCGGGCAGGATTCGAACCTGCGACCAATCGATTACACTTAGTCGTACGTTTCTGTACGTGTGGACTATATCATCATCCTTTTCATAGAATTAGGATGTGAGGCGCTTCGACTTGTGTATACAAGCCTACTCCCATTCGGGATAGTCTCTGAACCTTCAATGGCATGTGCCAAAGCTTGGCTGCTGATTGCCCTCGTCACAATGTGTACGTTAGGGTTTCCAGCAATTCACCTCATTTGCAATACTGATTACTCAGTAAGGCTGCTATTTGGGACATGGTCCGATGTCACAGTCGACTGCTCTACCGCTGAGCTACCGAGGAAGGCTACTCGCTAAACGAGTACGGTGTATTTTACATTTTTTTTGCTTATTTACAATAGGATAAATGGTATACTTAAATAAGGTATGCCGAAGAAAAAAGTTGAGAAAAGAACCTACGGGGACAGAGCAGAATATATTAAAGCTGCTGTAAGCAAGCGTAGGAAAAAAGTGCGACTAATGGCAATCGAATATGGTGGTGGCTGTTGCCAAATCTGTGGCTACAAGAAATGTAACCGTGCACTGTCGTTTCATCATAAAGATTCCTCTAAAAAAGACTTTGGTTTATCAGCAGAAGGACTGACGAGAGCTTGGTCAAAAACAAAAGCTGAGCTAGATAAATGTATTTTAGTTTGTGCCAACTGTCACATGGAAATACACGAAGGTCTGATTGTATTGAAATAATGTGTAACATTACTTCTTTCAATATGACCATGATAGATACTACCGACTGTCGACAATAGCGGTCGTGGCTTGGCGGTCATTATCGTGCGCGGTGTACCAGAGTGACGCGAGTGCGATAAGGATAACGACACCGAGCATGATGAGTAATTGAAAGATTTTCATACCTATTGGCTTATGAAGTAATCTGTGTTTCAGTATACATGTCATCGTATTATCCTTTATAGTATGAAATACTTTTTTGCTTCGTCAATATGCCAGAATTACCAGAAGTCGAAACCGTTCGTCTCCAGCTCGTACACAAAATCGCCGGTCGGACTATAGAGTCCGTGACGGTGTACCATCCAAAGACCGTCGCACACGACACTACCATTAAGCGCAAACTACGTGGCAAAACTATTTCCGGCATTGACCGAGTTGGTAAGTTGATGATTTTTCATTTCACCGACACCACCAATCTCTACCTCCTCGCCCACCTGAAGATGACGGGGCAGTTCTTCTTTGTGGATACGCACGGCAAAGTGGTCGGTGGTGGTCACTCGATGACTGAGACCGACCGACAATTACCGATGAAGCACACCCGTACTGCCTTCCACTTCATCGACGGCACCACCCTGTACTTTAACGACATGCGACTGTTTGGGTACACCAAACTGGCGACCGCAGCGACGGTAACGAAAGAACGTGCCAAGTACGGACCAGAACCAATCGCGGCTGATTTTGATAGCAATTGGTTTGTAACGACTATCCGCAAACGCAAGACCAGCGTGAAGGCGGCGCTCTTAGATCAATCCTTTGTGGCTGGCCTCGGCAACATCTACGTCGATGAGGCGCTCTGGCGGGCTAAGGTCCGCCCGATGCGTCGCGCCAACACTCTCACTAAGACCGAGGCTGCCCTACTGGCGAAGGCTGGTGGTGACGTCATGAAGGAATCAATTGCGGTTGGTGGCACGACCTTCCAACACTTTGTCGACACCGGCGGCGACAATGGAAATTTCAGCGATTATTTAAAAGTTTTTGGCAAACAAGGTACAGCTTGCGAGCGCTGTGGGACGATAATTAAAAAGACCCGCACCGCGGGTCGCGGAACACATTATTGTCCCGGGTGCCAGAAATGAAGAAACGAGCGCAGCGACTATTCTGAATTTCGTTCCCAATTCATTCATTCCCTAGAATGAATTGCTGGAACTAGCCAAATGCTCATAATGCGCAATAGAAAACTATAGGAATTTTGTTCCCGATTTCTGACTCTTGTCCTGTCAGAAATCGCTGGAACTAGCCCAACGCTCTCAATTCACTGCAAGAAATTATTCCGAATTTGCGGCTTTTGCCTGCCGCAAATTCCTGGAACTAGTCAAACGCTCGCAGAGTAACGATTACTCAACTTTCTTCGAAAACACTGGCTCTGTACCAAGTTGACCCCAATGTACTCTCCCCCACGCTCGTTCGTGCAAATAATAGAAGAATATTTTGGCGGTCACGTCAGCGATACCTACCGCCGCGACGAGCTCGATACTGCCGGTGGTAAACCAAACAATGAGCATTGTGGTACCGGAAGCAATGATACGCCACGTTATTCCCTTGGCGATACTCCGGATGTTTGATTCATGCATATGACTCATACTATACCACTGCTATAATCCATCATATGGACGTCGCCATTGAGCCATCGTGGAAAAGCGCGCTAGCGAATGAATTCTCTAGCGCCTATTTTGAAGCCCTCTCGGCGTTTGTTCGCAGCGCGTACGTGCATGGTCCGGTATTCCCGCCACCAAAGCTCGTCTTTAATGCCTTCAATCTTTGTCCATTACCAGAGGTACGAGTTGTCATCCTCGGACAAGATCCCTATCATGGCCCTGGCCAAGCGCACGGTCTTTCCTTTTCGGTACCTGATGGCGTCGCGATTCCGCCATCTCTGCGCAATATCTATAAAGAAATCGCAGCCGATATTGGCACTACTCCACCCACCTCAGGTAATCTTGAACGGTGGGCGAAGCAAGGCGTCTTACTTCTCAACGCCACCTTGACCGTACTCCCTGGCCAAGCTGGCTCACACCAAAAGAAAGGGTGGGAACAGTTTACCGATGCTGTCATAAAGACAGTTTCAAACGAACGTGAACACATCGTCTTTCTATTGTGGGGAAACTTTGCGCGTAGCAAAAAAGAGCTGATTGATACTACTAAGCACCTTGTTTTAGAAGCTGCTCACCCTTCCCCACTATCTGCTCACAATGGATTTTTGGGCTGCAAACATTTCAGCCAAACCAATGATTACTTGAACAAGCACCATCTCAAGCCGATTGATTGGTAGTTGCTTTTTAATGTGAATCACGGTTAGATGTGAGCAGAGAGGAGGTGTCACTCATGACACACGAAGCAATCCTAGCTTTGAATATTCAAAAAAAACTCACGCGAGCTCGAACGTTCTTTGCCGAGCATGGCTACCAAATCTTTACACCCAACGAAGAGTACCTGCGTAGCGACGACGACTTCATCGCTATTGACCGAGAGTTTGGGTACCTGTTTTTGGTTCGAGCTGGCAAATGTGGTCTTGAGGTGCGACGACGTCACGAACCGACCAATCGACCGTCCATCATTGCTAATTTGCGAACCCATCTGCACTTTAACGTTCGCCAACGTCACTACCTGCCGAACATCGATTTTGACGAGTGGTGGCAGTGGATAGAAGCTAGCGAGTATGACGGGTTTCAAGAGGCCCTGAAACAAAGCGGCCGCACGTGGCGCAACACTGAACAGCGTTCAGCCCGTGGAAAAAGGAAATAACACTGAAGAATGCACAGCGCCTGTGAATCGAAAGATTCACAGGCGCTTTTACGTTGGCATGCTGTAATTCTCTCCCTAAACCTCTCTGTTAACAGAGAGGTTTAGGGGGACTCTTGCTGCACCTATACATGTAAACTCTGTGTTGACTATGTATAATATATGTGTAGTGTAGTGACAACGTTCTCTTGAAAGGAGCTGCAAGTGAAGGAGTTCATATTTACCCTTGTTGGTATTGCGATTACCATCATTGTTCTGATGGTTAATTACAATGGATTAACGGACAAAGTGCAGAAACAAATGATAGTCGATTGCGTCTACGGGTTCGACCCAGCACTTCGTGAGTCAACTGGCCAAGCCGACTTTAAAGTCACCATCGTCGACGGTAAGGTAACCCATTTCGAATGCATTGAAATGGACCGACCACCTCTAAACTATTGACCATCACCCCACCTTACGGAAAAACCCCGCTTCGGTGGGGTTTTCTATATTTATAGGCTGCCTGATATATACCTATCAATAGGTATATATCTCGTGTTGCATCTGGAAGACGTAACCTACGTACGTAGAGTATTTCCAGATATGCACAGTCGTTTGGGACAAAATGTCGTTTTTGGTGTAGGATGCGGGCGCCTCAAGTTGCGATGAGGGGCGAATTAGGATACTTTAGTGTCTTCCAGACACCACCCCGTTACCGGGTCCCTTGGCGTTTGGAGTTACGGTAATTTACATATTTATACTCATGTCCACAGCAGAAATCATCACCCGAGTCAGTGGTCCGCTCGTCGAGGCCTCAGGCATGGAAACCGCCCGCATGTTCGAAGTCGTGCAAGTATCGCACGAACGCCTCCTTGGTGAGATTATTTCTCTCCAGAATGGAATCGCCTCAATTCAAGTGTACGAAGACACCGCCGGTGTCCGCCCTGGCGACCCAGTGTTTCGTACTGGCAATACTATGTCAGTTGAGCTTGCTCCGGGCCTCCTTGGTTCAATTTACGACGGTATTCAACGCCCCCTATCAGCAATCGCTGATAAATCTGGCTCATTTTACATCGATCGTGGTATTGAAGCTGACGGTATCGACCGCGCCAAGAAGTGGGACTTCACCGCTACTGCGAAAGCTGGTGACAAAGTCCATGGTGGCGACATTATAGGTACTGTCCCAGAAACCTCACTGATTGAGCATAAAGTAATGGTACCTCCCCTTCTCTCAGGTACATTGAAGTCCATTGCTTCAGGTAGTTATACCGTAACCGACCAAATCGCAATCCTCGTAGATGATGCTGGTGTTGAACACATCATCGCCCTCCTCCAAAAGTGGCCAATCCGTAACGCCCGCCCAATCAAGCGAAAGATTTTCCCGTCTATTCCTCTTATTACTGGTATCCGTTCTATCGACATGTTTTTCCCGGTCGCTAAGGGTGGTGTAGCAGCTATTCCTGGACCGTTCGGGTCCGGCAAGACTGTGACCCAGCAAGGTCTCGCTAAGTACTGTGACGCGCAAGTAATTGTGTACATCGGCTGTGGAGAGCGTGGTAACGAAATGACCGAAGTACTCAATGAGTTCCCGCACCTTATCGACCCAAACACTGGTGAACCACTCATCCGTCGTACGGTGATGATTGCCAACACCTCAAACATGCCGGTAGCCGCTCGTGAAGCGTCGGTCTATACCGGAATCACGATTGCTGAATACTACCGGGATATGGGGTACTCAGTCGCACTCATGGCCGACTCAACCTCACGTTGGGCAGAAGCGATGCGTGAAATCTCTGGTCGTATGGAAGAAATGCCAGGTGAAGAAGGCTACCCAGCGTACCTCTCATCACGTACTGCAGAATTCTACGAACGAGCTGGTGTTGCTAAACTCCATACTTCAGAAGACCGTGAAGGTGCATTGACCGTTATTGGTGCAGTATCTCCGCCAGGTGGAGACCTTTCAGAACCAGTATCGCAAGCAACCCTTCGTGTTACCAAGGCTTTCTGGGGTCTTGATGCTGCGCTCGCCTACAAGAAACACTTCCCCGCTATCAACTGGTTGTCGTCATACTCGCTCTACATCGACAACGTGAAGCATTACTGGACCAATGAAATTGCTCCTGACTTTGCAGACAACCGTCAAACCGCGATGGAAATTCTCCAAAACGAAGCAAAGCTTATGGAAATCGTCCGTCTCGTAGGTATCGAATCCGTCTCTGATGAAGAACGAGTCACCCTCGAAATCGCTAAGTCACTCCGTGAAGACTTCCTCTTCCAGAACGCCTTTGACAAGGAAGATGCCTACACACCACTCAAGAAGCAGTACCAAATCGTACTCTCTATCATCACTCTCTACGATGAAGCAGTGCGTGCCCTCAAATCTGGCTTTACCTACAAGCAGTTTGCTGCGCTTGGTGTAGTAAAAGAACTACCGACACTTAAGGCTATCGCCAATGGTGATGTTGCGGCGTTTGAATCATTCCGCACAAGGGTTAAGGATTCATTTATAAGCACTAACTAACCTGGTATGAACACAGAAAAAAGCTACAAGACCGTTCGTGAAGTCAGTGGGCCACTCCTCGTTATTGAAGGTGTGGAAGGCGTTGGCTACGACGAACTCGTTGAAGTGACCGTACCAGGTGAAAGCAAGCCTCGACTCGGTAAAGTGCTCGACATTTACACCGACAAGGCAGTGGTGCAGATGTTTGATCCGACCAAAGGTATTCAAACTGCTGAGACTCGCGCGCGTTTCACTGGTACTGTCCAGAAGATGCAGCTCTCACCAGACATGCTCGGACGTACCTTCTCAGGTGGCGGTAAAGTCATCGACGGTGGTCCTGCTCTCATTCCTGACAAGGAAGAAAGTATTAACGGTCTTCCAATTAACCCGTTTAGTCGTGAATATCCTAACGACTTTATTCAAACTGGTATCTCATCAATTGACGTCATGAACACGCTCGTGCGTGGTCAAAAGCTTCCGATTTTCTCTGGTGCTGGTCTACCGCACGGAAAGTTTGCAGCGCAGATTGCTCGCCAAGCGAAAGTAAGTTCGGGTGAACCATTCGCGATTGTGTTCGCGACGATGGGTGTGCCGTTTGATGAAGCCGAATACTTCCGCCTTCAATTCGAAGAAACGGGTGCAATTGAGCGCTCTGTTCTCTTCATCAACACTGCCTCCGACCCAGTAGTAGAGCGTATCTCTACTCCACGTCTCGCCCTCACTACTGCTGAGTACCTCGCGTTTGAGCTCGATATGCACGTGCTCGTTATCATGACTGACATCACGAACTACTGTGAAGCACTTCGTGAAGTATCCTCTGCTCGTAAGGAAGTACCGGGACGTCGTGGCTACCCAGGCTACATGTACACTGACCTTTCAACCCTCTACGAACGCGCTGGCCGGGTTCGTGGCAAGAAGGGGTCTATCACTCAGTTACCGATTTTGACCATGCCTGACGACGATAAGACACACCCAATTCCTGACCTTACTGGCTACATTACGGAAGGACAGTTTGTACTTTCACGAACCCTCCACTCAAAAGGTATCTTTGCGCCAGTAGACGTACAAGATTCTCTCTCACGTCTCTGGTCAGCTGGAGTCGGTGAAGGCAAAACTCGAGCCGATCACGCCGCTCTCAAAGATCAGCTCTTTGCGTCATACGCAACTGGTCGTGAAATTCGCGAGCTTTCAGTGGTACTTGGTGAAGGATCACTCACTGAAGCGGACCGAGCGCACCTTGTATTCGCTGACCGCTTCGAAAAAGAATTCATCAATCAAGGTCATCACGTAGAACGAGAAGTGACAGAATCACTCGACCTGGGATGGAAACTCCTCTCAATCTTGCCACGTGAATCACTGAAGCGTGTAAAGGCAGAACTCATCGACAAGCACATTGGTCCAGCAACAGCATAAGTATCTCGCATTCGTCTATGTCAGCAAAAATTAACCCAACGCGTATCAATCTCCTTCGCCTCAAAAGCGAGCTGAAGGTGGCGAAGCGTGGGCACAAGTTGCTCAAAGACAAACGTGACGGATTAATGCGAGAGTTTATGGGTCGGATTCGTGAAGTACGGGAGCTTCGTGGACGTCTCAATCCAGAGCTGATTGGCGCCTTCACCAGCTACGTGAGTGCCGCTGCTATCATGAATCCAAAGAAACTTGATAACGCGTTTGCGTACGGCACTGGTGCCGCAGGCATCACCACCACCGTACGGAACGTTATGTCTGTACCGATTCCTCGCTTTACACTAGACGACGAGAGTTCTGCAGTGAAGTTTCCGTATGGCTACCTCGAATCGTACGGCAACCTTGATGCGGCAGTAACTCGATTACGTGGTCTCTACACCGATTTGATTCGATTAGCTGAACTCGAGTCAGCAGTCGAGCGACTCGCTCGAGAAATCGAACAGACCCGACGTCGTGCGAGTGCGCTTGAAAACCTACGTATCCCGATGCTGCAACAAACCATCAAGCGAATTGCGTTTCGTCTTGACGAGCAAGCGCGCGACGCCCTCGTATCGACCATGCGAGTAAAAGCCAACATTACTAACGCTGAACCTAAAAAATAATTTGTATGCTATCTGACATCCGACAAGCTGAAGAGCGAGCCGCTAAAACTATTGCTGCAGCTAAAGAGGCAGCTGAAACACTGAAAAAGCAAGCACATACTGCGGGAGCGGCGGTTGTTGTTAGTGCTTCGCAAGCAGCTCGTGAAGCAAAGGAGCACGCTCACGCTGCTGGTGCCAAAGCTGGCGCAAAAGAGGCTACTACTATCAAGGCGGCAGCTGAAGCTGAAGTAGCCAAGCATAGCGGCACATTTACGGGTCGCGTACCACAAGTGGCTGCCATGGTATTCACACAAATTGTAAACGGCAAATAATCATATGGCACAAATTCCAGTTCAGAAAGTTCGATTCTATATCACCGCTACTGAAGCGGAGGCGTTTGTATCGTACCTTCATACAACTGGAGCAGTTGAGCTGGTTGCTGCCAATCCTGATGAATCGCTCACCGCTGGCAGCGTTAGTGACTTCACTCATCGCCACGATAGCGCCCGCTTAGAGAGCGTCGTTGAATTTCTCCTCCCTTTTCATACAGATAAAGACCCTCTTAAAGCAATGTTCGAAGGTACACGTGTACAAACGAATGAATCAACTATTGCTTCTCTCAAAGCATCATATAATGCGACACCAACCCTCGACACAGTTGAATATATCCAAACTCGTCTAAAAGAAATTTCTGGTACTGAAAAAGCACTCCTCGATGAGGAACGAATTATTCGTGCTTGGGAGCGCCTTAACTTCCCACTCAGTAGCTTGCAAGATAGTGCCAGCACACGCATTTTCCCTCTCCATGGCACCACGAGAACCATCGCCCTCCTAACAGAGAGCGCAGCTGCTCTTCCATCAGTACATGTTGATACCGTTAGCGAGAATGCCATTATCGTTATTGTTCATAAGTCTGACGCCGCTGCCGTTGAAGCACTCATTGGCGAACAGGATGTCGAGCTACTTCGTCTACCTGACACAATGGAAACTCCAGCTGAAGCGCTGGTGCGGATTGCTGACACAAAGCTCGTTCTCGAAACTGAACGCGGCACTCTGACTGCTCAAGCAACATCACTCGCTGCGACCGACCTCCCGATTTTGAAGCAACTGTGTGACGCTGCTCGTTGGCATGCTACTGAGCGCGATACTGCAGCAACTCTACATCGCACCGAGCAGGTAGCCGTGGTTGACGCTTGGGTACCAACACCGAGCTGGTCAACCATTTCTTCTGAAATTGCAGCTAAGTTCACAACCGCAGCCCACGAACTATTGCCAGTCGATGAAGCTGAGATTCCCCCGACACTGATTGCTAACCGAGGTTTCTCTGAACCATTTGAGTTTGTGACTCGTCTCTATGGCGTACCATCTCACAAAGACCTCGACCCGACACCATTCTTGGCAGTATTCTTTTTCATATTCTTTGGTCTCTGTCTCTCAGACGTCGGCTACGGTGCGGTGCTTATGGCACTCACTGGTGGCGTACTCTACCGCTACAAAGTGACTGGTGGCATGAAATCACTCTTAACCACACTCTTCTTCGGCGGGCTTGGTGCTCTTATTGTTGGCGTCCTGTATGGCGGGTACTTCGGTGTTTCAGCTGCCGCTATTCACCCGGCGCTTGCCGCTCTTCAAGCCTTTGATCCAATTGGTAATCCAATGCCAGTGTTTTACCTCGCACTTGCGTTTGGTGTACTCCAGGTAATGGTCGGTATCATTCTTGATATCGTTCGGACTGCTAAGAACAATGATGTCGTTAATGGTCTCCTTGATAATGGTCCGTGGCTCTTGATGTTCCTTGTACTCATCGCATACGTTATCGCTGGCACCGGCATCCTTCCTGAAGGTATCGGTAGCTTTATTACTGCGCAGTGGGGCGTCTTTGCGATTGGTACCGCCGCTTTGATTTCAATTACCAAAGCTCGGAGCGGTAAAGGTCCTTTGGATATGCTCCTTAAGGGTGCTCTTGCCCTCTATGGTGGTGTGAACTACTTCTCAGATATCCTCTCCTACTCACGTCTCCTAGCACTTGGCCTTGCAACCAGCGCCCTTGGATTCTCAATCAACCTGATTGCTGAGATTGTCGGTGGTGACTCACTAGGTATTGGTACGTTCTTTGCGATTATCATTCTCATTGCCGGTCATACGCTTAACATCACCCTTTCAACGCTTGGTGCCTTTATTCACTCCAGTCGTCTCCAGTACGTAGAATTCTTTGGAAAGTTCCTCACTGGTACCGGACGACCATTCACTCCATTCAAACGTGACGAGAAGCATACGACCATCCTCCCTGACGCCCCAACTTAAAACCGGGTGGCGGAGGAGTTCGAATTATTCATTATTGATGTATTACACTAACTAACAATTACTTTATGGAAATCATTACCCCCGGAGTCTTCATTTTTATCGGCGCTGCACTCTCAGGCCTTCTCGGCTTCGTTGGATCAGCGATGGGTATGGGTATCGCTGGACGCGCTGGTGCTGCAGTTGTTGCAGAACGACCAGAGCTCTTCGGTCGCGTACTCTTGCTCCAAGCACTCCCAGGTTCTCAGGGTATTTACGGTCTCGTAGGAGCCTTCTTGATCTTGAGTTTCTCTGGCGCACTCGGAGATGAGCCAATAACTATTACACTTGCTCAAAGTATCCAGTACATGATTGCCGCTCTCCCAATTGGTATTGCTGGTCTTTTCTCTGCAATTCACCAAGGTGCAGTAGCAGCAAACGGTATTGCAACCATTGCTAAAGACGAATCACTCACTGCTCAAGCAATCGTTATGGCAGCGATGGTGGAAACCTGGGCAATCTTCGGCGTACTCGTAGGATTCATCCTCCTTACTGCAATTTAATCACTTAATTTCTCTCGTATGGCACTCGCAGACATCATCACCAAAATCGACGCCGATGCAGCAGCCGCTGCGGCTGCTATTCTCGCTGCGGCTGAAGCTGACGCGACTGCTACCACAGCCGCAGCTGAAGCAGAAGCTACGGCGATTACTGAAACCAGCCTGAGTGACGCAGAGCGCACCGAGAGTAAAGTGAAAGAGCGTGCAATCGCAGCCGCTCACCATGAGGCAAAGTTTGCATTGCAAGCCCTTAAGGTATCGACTATCGATAGCGTGTTTACTGCAGTGGAACAAAAGCTTGGCGACATGACCGATACTGAGTACGAAACGTTTGTTTCAGCTCGAGCGGCGTCACTAAAAGGACAAAGCGGAAACATTATCGTTGATAGCGCTAAAGAAGCTTCGACACTTGCTCTCCTTAAAAAGGCTGGCATCGATGCCGCTTCGGTCACAGCAGCGCCAATCGGCGGCGGGTTCATTCTTGAAACTGCTGAAGCTCGTTTTGACCATTCATTCACTACAGTACTCGCACGTGCACGTGAGTTACTCGCGAGTGAAGTAGCAGCTACCCTATTCGTCACTAAGTAACGTCTATTATGAGTCAGTACAACGCCATTCCAGATATCGCCAGCGACAACGAACAGCCACGTTTTGACGAGCGTTACATTTACGCTGGTACGTACGCGTACACTCGACTCTCGAAACTTCTTACAGACGCTGAACGAGAGCGTTTGATTGGTACGGTGTCTGTTGCAGAACTGACTGATGTACTGAAGACAACGTACTTTGGAAGCTACTTTGTTGGAAATGCCACCATTGACGGCGCACTCGGTGCGGCAATGACTGATGCTCGACATATCCTAAATCGTTTGAGCCCACATCCTAACCTCTTGTCTGTGCTGTGGTTGCGCTATGACTTCTACAATCTTAAGGTTGCTATGAAGCAACATAGACTTGGTGTTGAAGATGCCACTGAAGATAGATTCATCGCGCTTGGTCAACACAGCTTCACCACCATAGAAAAAGCCGTAAAATCAGGTAAAGCTGCAACACTCGAAGGACATCTAGCTGCTGCCTTCAATGCTGCTCCGACCGATACCAATGCACTTGATACTTTCTTTGAAATCCGATACCTTGAAGCAGCGCTTGAGGAAGCAAAGCTTGTTGATAAGCCATTCGTTGTTCGCTACACCCGTCTGCTGATTAATCTATTTGCTATTCTCTCTGCGCTACGAGCCCACGCTCGAGGAGATGCACCGATTCATATTAAAGTCGGTGACTTGTCGCCCAAAGATATCGGTAGCGTAGACATTCTTCTGAACCGTCTGACTCGTTTTGGATTTTCTAAGCATTGGCAACTAGCCGTTGAGAACTACCGCACGAGTGGAGACTTCTCATTACTGGACCGAGCAGCCGACGACTACCTAATGAAGTGGCTAAAGCGTCAATCAATCATGCTTGATTCGCCAGCTCCACTGTTCGCGTTCTGGCACGTTTTCCGAGAAAATGTGCAGCTCATACGAGCCGTCCATACCGCACGTAAGGTGCATATGAGCGAGAAGGATTTGCGTGACATTATTCGTACTTCATACAATGCCTATGTCTACTAACACTATGCGTACAGTGGCCCTTGGTCCAAAGGAACTCCTCTCAGGACTTGCGGCTTTTGGAGTAGAAATGCGTCACGTAACCGAAAAAGACGAGGCACTCACTATCCTCAATACTATCCGAAGTGGACAGACCGTCACACCGTACGCCATTGTATTTGTGGTTGAAAGTATTGTTCGGGAGTGGAATGAGGAAGAATACGCTGAAGCACTTGGTTCCGAACTCCCCATTGTGCTCACGATTCCTGACCTCACCTCAAGCGCTGACGCTGGCCTAGAGAAGCTGCGCGCCCTCACTAAGCGAGCGATTGGAAGTGATATCCTCGGAAACTAGTTGCTATACTATCTGGGTATGCAATACCTCATTTACGCCATCCTTGCGTTCATAGCCCTAGCTATCGTCAACGCCTACATGGGTGGCAACCCGTTTGGCTCATAGTCCCGAAAACAACCGACACAAATCGGTTGTTTTAGTGTTCAATATGAATCGCACTGTTAAAAATATAATTTGTTACATCTTCTTGGTTTTATTGCATTTGTTCTCATAAATGCGTATTTTAGTTCATAATGAAGTCATACGTAGTTTTAGATTAAAAGTCGGCGAGACACCTCTCGAAGGTACTCTTTATAACTGATTTTAAAAAAGCTCTATGTATCATGAATGATACATAGAACTGGAGTTTCAAGAAGGTATTTTTTGCTCGCTTGTGCTTAGATAGGTAGCCTATTTGACCTTATTCACGCTATGTGCGACCTTTACAACATGAAAACATACGTGGTTTTAGATAAGAACGTCGGCGAGACACCTCTCTCATGCGCTGAAGCGTGGCGCGCCAGTAATCCTGAATATGCTGGAGTGCCACTCGCGTATGCTGGCCGGCTAGACCCGATGGCCTTAGGGAAGCTCCTCGTACTCATTGGTGAAGAGTGCAAGAATCAAACTTCATATCACAATCTCGATAAGGCGTATGGGTTCTCTATTCTCCTTGGCATCGGCTCTGACTCACTTGATGTACTTGGTCGTCTTGAATCCACACCAAAGGTACTCGCTGTGACAGCAGCAGATGTTGAAAATGTCATCGAAGCATTTGTCGGCGATATCGAACTCCCCTACCCGAAGTTTTCGGCCAAGACCGTACACGGCAAACCACTCCATAAGTGGACGCTCGAGAACAAGCTGGATGAAATCACCATCCCGACTAAGCAATCGACCATTTACGAGCTGACATTAGATAGTATTCGAACAATTTCTCGATCTAACCTTGTAGTTGAAGCGCTGGCTAAGGTAAACTCTATTCCTGAAGTCACCGACCCACGCAAGGCACTTGGCAACGATTTTCGCCGTACCGATGTGCGAGCTGACTGGGAAGCAATTAGAAATAATGACTCTCTACCGAATGAGTACACCATTATCCATCTCACCTGCCTTGCCTCCAGCGGTACGTACATGCGCACCCTCGCAAGCGAGATAGCAAAGAAGCTTGGTACTATCGGTCTCGCCTTTAGCATCAACCGCACCCACATCGGTACCTACAACCCTGTCATTAACAAATGGGATACGCTCTATACTTAAAACCACCGATTCAAAGCTAGTAGATATGGTCTTTGCAACTATTTACAAAGGACCGGCCTTTGTACATTTATGGCTAGCGTTTTTTACTGAGGTTGAGTTCAGTTTCGTTTAGAGTAGCGATTTTGGCCAGGTAGGCGCGGACAGTGAGTACGAACTCCGCGTGACTCCACACCAGCGGTGCGGCCGAGAGGTGCTCACGCGTGTCTGGTCGCATCTGCTCGGCCAACACTCCCCCGTTGGCGGCGTGTGAGACAGTCCACTCGAGCAGTTCGAGTGGTCGCTTCAGGTCAGTATGGGTCATCGCTTTTTCGATGTGATACCGAGCCACCCAAAGCGTGCAGATAACCCACGGGTTAGGTGAACTGCCATCTTGAAGACGATAGTAGGCGTCACCCTCGTAGCGCATGTAACCCTTGCTATGGCCAGTCACAATCAAGTGACGTTCCACTGCGTCTGCCATAGCGGTTATTTTCTCATCATCAACATCAAAGACATTGAAGGAAATCAGTCCGTGTAAACTACTAGTATCAATTGTCCAATCGTAGACCAGATCACCATCATCGGTATGAATGACATGTTTAGCAAAAATCCCCCGCTCTTTGTCGTAGAGTGTAGTACTTATCGCTGTCTGAAGACGTTGCGCAATCGCTTGGTAGGTGCGAGCTGGTTCACTCTTGCCGAGTACCATAGCAAATTTCGCCGCTGCCATCAGCGCAGCGTAGACTGACGCTGCGGTATAGGTTGACGTGCCATACTTCTCCTCCCAAAGGTCAAATGATGCCTGAGGTAATCCGGTCGTTGGCTCAATGTATGCCGCAATAAACTCTGCCGCTGGCTCTATGAAGGTGTTGTAGATTGATTCTATAAACTCTATGTCTTTGTAGCGTTCGTAGTGTTCCCAAAGGACATAGAGTACGGTTGCAGTTTCATCTTCTTGTATCGGGAGACGCGGTTTACCATCAAACAGCCACGAATGCCATGAGCTACCGAGCACGCCATCGGTTCGATACTTGTGCATTAAAAAACCGGCTGGTTCTTGGCACCGTGCCATAAACTCGAAGAAACGGCGGGCGACGTCACGGTAGCCAGTAATATCAAAGGTATGTGCAATAAGTGCGGCGTCTCTAGGCCACACGTAGCTATAGGTATCACGCCCATGATGGAGCATGTCGGTATCGCTTGAAGCAATAATACCCCCACGATTATCGGTATGGGCCCGCATGATCAGAAGCGAGCGACGATATAACACTTGAACCTCTGATGATAAGACATCGAGATCGGTTTCTTCTTTTTCTAACCACGCTCGCCAATACGCATCGGTTGAGGCAAGGAGACGATCGGCTCCTTCCTCGATGACGAGCTCATCAAGCGTATGTACCTCCGGAATTGATGCACCGCACGCAATCCAGTAGTACACCTCCTCTGTTCCGTTAGGTTTCAGCGGTAATGCTAAACCGATAACTGAGTCTACTGAACCATGTTCGATGGCATTTTTTTCAAGCTTACCATCAGTGGCATCGAGATAGGTTCCCTCTTTTCCTTCGATGCCGAATAATCCAATATTATACTCACGAAACGATTTGCCGTTATGTGTGGCATTAACCAAAAGTGCCACATTACCTTTGTAATGAACAATCGCATTTACGCGTGGGTCAAAAAAACCAGTGTCACCACGACGCGACTCGTAGATACGAAATTGCTGGGCCAAAAACAACTTCACGATTCGCTCGTCACCCCTCAGATTATGAACAGTAAAATGACGTATAAAAATATTGTGTTCATTATGAACAACATCTCGACTTGAAAGTGCCAGACCTAACTCAGCATGTTCAGCAAAGAGAGTACCGATAGCAGTATCAGTTTCAAACCGTGTAGTCACATTCCAACCAGCATCATCGAGCCACACCATCCGTTCATCTGCAAACAGCCCGATACGGTGAACAAAATTTCCACTGGCACCACTGACATGGTTGGCTTCACCAACGAACGGAAAGTACAAATCACGAACCTGCCCTCGTCCATCGATACCGACAAGAAGATTTCCGTTACTAATGGTGACTGCGCGAGCCATAATTACACGTCATACAGCTTAAGGTGTTTTATGACAATCGTCTTGGCAGCGGCTGGAGTTTTGGCCGATTGTAGCGCTGCGGCACACGCATCGTCATCGAGGACTAGTGCCACCCATGTAGCGAAATCATTATGGTCAAGGGACGTATGATACGTGTAGGTAGCCTTAGACATCGTTGAAAATGCCTCTTTGAGAGCAACGAGGTTATTTAAAACTTGTCCGTCTTGAACCCAAAATGAAGTTTGATTGTCTGAAAAAATCAGTGGACGCTTCTTTGTTTGGACGGCTTTTTTGCTGACGGACTTTTTTACCACTTTGGCGCTAGCAGTTTTTTTGGTGGTAGTTTTTGTAGGCATACACTAAGAACTTAAGAACTTATAACGCGTGAGATTTTCCGACGTACCGACGCAAACAATTTTTTGAGGAGTTCGAGTATAGAGTCTTCCTCGGGCAGCACACGTATCCCATTAAGTACCGCCGCCGGTGTTGCGGTTACCTCAGACACTGTTTCGACCACGGTCGCATCAGTTGCCTTCTTCACTCTCAATTGTAAATCACTGAGTGCGTTCATAAACGCAATATACGCATCATATGGGGATTGGTACGGACTGAAGTACGCATGCACATCTCCGTCATTACTCCATTTCGTACACATGTAGTAAAAGTGGTCGGATGTTTGTAATTTACGCCACGTCTCTATGAGTTGCATGTCCTCGGTAGCCATGACATCCGTCTCAAGGCGATACGTAGCCGCAATCGCATCTTGCTGAATGTCATTTCCTACCCACGCTGTGAGGTCACGATCGGTGTCCGCCCACGTGAGAACATCAGGGACATCGTATTCGCCGATCACATCGTATGACTGTACCGTCTCGGTGGCAGTTTTGAAGCTGGTGTCTTTGCGTCGAAGTACCGTCTCAGGGAGAGCACGTAAAAAATTAAAGATACCAGTATCTTCCCATTGATGTTCACCAAAACTCTCATAGTCCATGAAAAGATTGACGGTTTGTCCGTCACCGTGGTGGGCGTGAATCCAATTAGCATACGTATCAGCTTGTAGTGGCCACCCCGCCCACTCACGATTACCGAACCGAAACGCGATGTCATCGGATAGTTTATAGTTCTTTAACAGTACTTTAATACTAGAACAGCCAGCTGGTCGGTAGAGGAAGTTGGGGCTACGCCAGCCTAGGTACTTATCCCACCCCTCCGCCATAATACCGAGGTAGCCATTATCTTCACACCACTTTGCTAAATCATTTCGGTACGATAGTTCAGTATTGCGAAATACACGCGGTGTAACGCCAAAGAGTGATTCGATACGTTCTCGGTGCTTATTGACCTGTCGCTCAAACTCAGGCAGTGAATAAAAAAACGCGAGTGAATGATGATATGTATCCGCTAAGATTTCGACTCGTCCAGTAGCTACCAACTCCTGAAAAGATTGTAGGACGTCTGGAGCATAGGCTTCAAACTGATCGAGCACTGTACCAGAGAAGGATAGGTTAAAACGAAATTCAGGATGAGTATCAAGTAGATCTTTTAGTATTCGATTAGTCGGACGGTAGGATTTTTCTGCCACTTTTTCAACAATCTTGCGGTTGTTTAGGTCAGTCTGACTGTCGTCATTAAAATAGTGCTCGTCATTTCCGATATCAAAAACCCGGTAACGCTTTACACGGTATGGTTGATGAACATGGAAATAGGGACAAACGGTGAGCATACTATGTTGCGTATTGTAACAGACGTTGATAAATGGCTTTGATTTTTTCGGCAGCTGAACGCCACGATAGCCCGGCCAGTTGCTGCTTCCCTTCTTTAACCAGCTGAGAACGCATTACCGGATAACGAAGTGAGGCTAAAATTTGATTGGCCATTTCTTCGGTATCCCAAAAATCTACCTTGAGTACATGTGTGAGCACCTCACTCACCCCTGACTGTTTACTAATGAGAGACGGGGTACCATGGAGCATGGCTTCAAGGGGCACTAACCCGAATGGCTCAGACACTGATGGCATAACCACCAAGTCGACACTCTGGTACATACGATCCCGTTCTTCTTCCCAGAGTGCACCAGCAAACCGCACATGCTCTGAGAGCCGCATCGCTCCAACTTGTTCGATAACTTGTTGGAGCATATCGCCCCAGCCTGAAATTACAAAGACAACAGTTGGATCGGCATCTACGACACGTCGCGCTGCTTTAACAAAGTAATCCACTCCCTTTTGAATACTAATGCGTCCATGGTACAAAACTATTTTCCTCCCTTGCGCTTTGAGTTCGGCGAGTGTCGGTTGAAGACGTGGTGGCTCGTGTGTATCACAACCATTATGGACAACTGAAACCTTTGTCTCAGGGACGTGATGATGTTCTATAATCATATTTTTGGTGTAGCCACTAACCGTCACGACTTGGTCCGCAAAGGCAAAAGCTTCCGTCTCGATTCGATACACTGCTGGATCAACATTCATACCGCCAGCTTGATCAAACGAGGTAGCGTGTACATGAAGAATGAGCGGTTTGCCGCTCGCCTTCTTGGCAGCGACGCCAGCAAGGTAAGAGGTCCAGTCGTGAGCATGAATGACATCAAACTGCTCCTGTTTGGCAATGATTGATGCTTGATGGGCGAAGCGGTGTACTTCTTCAAGAATAGAGCGTGACACGTACATCGGGCGACCATCAGGGGTGTAGCCGACGAACACTTCCACTTTTGAGTCTGACTGAAGATAGGGTTCCAGGGTGATGTCGGTATGCCGCACCGAAACGAGTTCCCCAAATTCAGCAAAGAGGAATTTTGCGTTACCTAACGTCTTTTGGGAGCGCGGAAGGACAAACACGACTTCTACTCCTGCCTCTAATAGCTCACGGGTTAACCCGTAACATGCTACTCCGAGTCCCCCATTTTTAGATGGTGGAAACTCCCAACCAAAGGTAAGTACTTTCATGGGATATACATCGCACGCACGACCACGGCACACCCACCACCGTGCGTTTTGATAGTTACATGGTACCACGCGGACGCTCTAATACCTGCCCACAGAAAGGTCAAAAACTGTTGATAGGATGCCGTATTTAGCGATTGACGCCATTTGGATTGTTTGCTATAATCGGCCCACTATGTCACAAGATTTACTCATCAAACTCGTATCCCAAGGCGACAAAAAGGGCGTAGGTAAAGGCCATACCTACTATGTACGGTACAACAACAAGAACAAGAAGGACCCGAGCAAGAAGCTTGAAATGAAGAAATTCAATCCGGTCGCAAAGACGCACACTGTCTACAAGCAAAAGAAATAAGAAAAAGCCCCGCAGGGGCTTTTTCTTTTGTTTTCTAATCTTTAGAGCTTTCCTTGCGCTGCGAGACTGTTCTGACGACATACGTCTACCAGGGTCTTTTGAGCTGTTGTAGCATTCTCTGGCTTCCCACCCCACGCTTTTAGGAATGGTTCTTCAAGCGCTCGTGAGAATGAGTACGTAATTGGCCATGGCTGTTGACCAAGCTTGGCGATGGCGTTGAGATTATCAGTCGAGCGCTGTGAAGATTGACCTCCAGACAGGAAGACGATACCGGCGCAGTCGTATGGCACAGACATGTGGAAGGTTCTAAGTGTCGCATTTGCGACCTGCTCAGGTGTTGATTCTTCGCGGTTGCGACTGCCAGCTAATACCATAGAGGATTTGAGAATAAGACCTTCAAGATCAACTTTGTACTCAATCAATGTCTGGAAGAGAATCTGTAGCGCTCTTGTGGTGACCATCTCGGCTTTATCTAATGTATGATCGCCTTCGAAGATTACTTCTGGTTCCACCATTGGAACGATACCAGCAGCTTGAGCAAGCTGGGCGTACCGAGCGAGCTGCATAGCGTTGTAGCGAAGCGCAGTGTCAGTTGGCAACTCGTCTTCATCGATAGTAATAACAGCGCGCCACTTCGCAAAGCGAGCACCTAAATCGTAATATTCATCAAAACGCTTATCGAGGTCATCGAGCCCTTGTGTCACCACCTCACCTTTGAACCCGTGGAAGTCTTTAACACCTAAGTCAACTTTGATACCCGGCACGATTCCTTTGGCGGTAAGCACGTCCGCAAACGGCATACCATCCTTGGTGCTGTTCTTGATTGAAGAGTCATACATGATAACTCCGGAGATGTAGTTTTCGAGCCCTTCAGCCGTAAAGAGTAATTCGCGAAAGGTTTGTCGATTCTCGGGCGTGTTATCGAGGCGCACCATATCGAGGCGCTTGCCTGCAGTACTGTCGCTCTCATCAGCGGCTAAAATTCCCTTCCCTGGAGCGAGTAATGCGGCAGCAATCTCGTATAATTTGGTGTTCTTTTTCATACTACCTATTAGTGTAGCAAACATACCATCTCAAATGGACAGGTGGTGTTGGTAAATTTTATCACTTCAAAGCTACGCTCTAATTTTCCAACCTTTTTTAAATAGCGTCACGAGGAGTGTGCCGAAAGCCACAATCAAACCAACAATTATCACGGCGCCAATGAGTGTGTTTGCTTCACTGTACCCAATCATGCTACTTCGAATACCATCTGCGAAGTAAAAGAATGGGTTGAACATGGTGATGGTAGCAGCGAGCGGTGGCAGGAACGTAATCGAGTAGAAAATACCACCGAGATACGTCAGCGGCGTAATCACAAAGGTATTAAGCACTTGAAGCTGTTCGAAGTTTTCTGCCCAGAGTGCTACCAAGATTCCCAACATAGCAAAGATGGCAGCCACTGCTGAGACGTAGAGGACAAATGCTACTGGATTCACAAGTGTGACTGCACCAGCTATAAAGCCTACCGCAAGAATGAGGAAAGCGACCATAAGTGCTCGCGTCACTGCACTACCAACAAAACCAATAAGCATTTCTAGGTAGGAGAATGGTGTAATCAGTATTTCTTCAATACCGCGAGTAAAGCGCATAAAGTAGAGGGCGGACGAGGCGCTCGCAAAGGAGGCGTTGATGATTGAAAGCATCAAGATACCTGGGAATACAAACGAAATGTAGGGCACGCCGGCAAAATCTTCGATTTTACCGCCAATGACAGCTCCAAAGATAAATAAGTAGAGGGCTGCCGATATAACTGGCGCAACCAGTGTTTGAATCATCACCCGGAACGTACGCTTCACCTCTCGTCTAAACATCGTATAGAGTCCAATCCAATTAACCATGGTTTTGTTTCTTATCAGTATGGGTAATCTCAAGGTAGCGCTCTTCAATCGACTTACCGTCTTTCATAAATTCAGCCTTTGTTCCCTGCGCTACAATTTTGCCACCATTTATAATGGCGATTTCATTACATAAGTACTGAATCTCCTCTAGATAATGTGAGGTAAGAATGATGGTCTTGCCGCGTTCGTTGAGTTCTTTGAGGTACACCCACAAGTCACGTCGTTGCTCTACATCAACTCCTGCCGTTGGCTCGTCAAGAATGAGGAGATCAGGAGTGTGAATCAACGCCCGACCGAGCATAGCTCGACGTTTCAGACCGCCTGAAAGTTTTTGAAATTTTACATTACGGTGCGCTTCAAGATCGAAACGAGCAATCAATTCTTCAATTCTGGCTGCTCGTTCAGGCTTTTTAATGCCGTAATAGCCTCCAATAAAATCCATCAACTCGACGGGGGTAGAAAAAATATCAACGTTAAACTCTTGCGGTGATAGCCCCACCTTACGTCTCGCTGACTTATAGTCAGTCACCACATCAGTACCATCAATCAAAATTTGTCCCGAGGTCGGTTGAGCGATACCAGTAATACAGTGAATAGTGGTACTTTTCCCAGCACCATTCGGACCGAGGAGGCCAAAAAAAGCTCCTTTCTCTACCGTAAGCGTAATACCGTCGACGGCCACTTTTTCGCTTTTTCCAGAACCGTATACTTTGCGCAAGTCTTTAATTTCGAGCATGGGTTGTAACATCGAGTAAGCATAGCACATCCGTTGACGGCGCCTGAAACGAGGTGTACAGTGCAACTATTACTATGTCTAGTCAAGAGATGCAGTGGCTCCTCAAGGAGAAGTACGGCGGTGAGAAGACTGATGCCTTTTTCGCTGACTGTCGAAAGCTCGCGCTTGGTGAGCCGCTTGGCTACCTCATTGGCCACGTTCCGTTTCTGTCGACCACAATCCATCTCGACTCACGTCCGCTTATTCCTCGGGTCGAAACAGAATATTGGGTACAAAAGGCCATTGAGGTAATGCGGTCATTTTGTGAGCAAGGACTCCAATTAACAGACCCCGGCCACTTGTCGATGCTCGATCTCTGCGCTGGTAGTGGTTGTATTGGTGTCGCTGTTGCTCACGAGCTACCGCAGGCTCATGTTTCATTTTCAGAAATTGAGGTCCGTCATCTTGAAACTATTAAAAAAAATTGTATCGAAAATAAGATTGAATCGGAGCGAACGACAATGTTCCACACGTCCCTCTTTCAAAATATTCCACATCGGTATGATTTTATTCTTACCAATCCACCGTACATTGATAATGAACTCAACCGAGTCGATCCTTCAGTAAAAGATTTTGAACCACATCTAGCTTTATTTGGTGGAGCTGGTGGACTTGATGTTATTGCTTCCATTATCGCTGATGCTCCCCATCACCTCACCCCGCAAGGACAACTCTGGATTGAACACGAGCCAGAACAAGTACACGAAATTAGCGACCTTGCTACCAGTTACGGTTTTACAATTACTACCCATCCCGACCAGTACAATGTCAGTCGGTACAGTATCTTAGTGCTATAATTTTTACATGGATTCATCTCCCTTGATGATGCCGCTTGAACTCAACCTTGATGGGATTGTGACAGCAATTTTTTATATTGTGATTGGTATTTACGCACTCTTCTGTGCAGTGCTCTACTTCCACTGGGACGCCTATTCAATTGATAAGAATGTCACGAAACTGACGTTGCTTTTATTTTTCTTAGGCAGTCTCCCGCTTGTTGCGATTATGAGCATTATGGTATTAATCATTTAATAATTGGGTATGCTTTTTGAAAAAACGCACCTTGAACCAGACGAAAAGGTATTGAAGATTGTTCGTCCTCACTGGTTTGTGATTACGATTGAATTATTTATCGTGTTCGTCGTCGCCATACTCCCGCTCTTTGCGCTCTTTGCAGTCGCGCTGTTACCTGATTCTGTAATGCCTACACTCTTTGAGCCTGGAAAACAACTACCTGCCATAACATTTGGATTGGCAACCTGGCTGCTCCTCACCTTAATGGGCGGGTTCCTTGCCTGGACTGATTACTACCTTGACCTTTGGATAATTACTGACCGCCGCATCATGGTGATTGATCAGATTTCTTTTTTCAACCGAAACATCAGTATCTTCCGTTTAGAACGAATGCAAGACATCGAAGTCACTGTGAAAGGATTTCTACAAACTTTCTTAAACTTCGGAACGATTAGTGCTCAAACCGCCAGCCATACGATGCAAAATTTCTCATCTACTAACATGCCTGACCCTCGTGGCTTACAAACTTTAATTCAACGAGCCATGGATGCGCGAATGCAAATCGTCACTCTGAAGGCTCACGAGTCTGACCATTAAAGAACTTGCGCCGAGCGCTACACTCCCCTACAATCGTTGCTATGGAACAAAAACTACCGACTGACCCGTACAAAGGTGTACGAGACTTCTACCCAGCTGATATGGCTATCCAGCAGTACATTTTTGATGTCTGGAGTCATGCCGCAGAAAGTTTTGGATTTGAGCGCTATGACGCCTCTATCCTTGAACCATCTATACTCTATAAAGCCAAGGGGGCTCAGAACGAAGAAATGGTAAACGATCAAACCTATACGTTTGTAGACCGTGGGGACCGCGAAGTTACATTGCGTCCAGAAATGACACCGTCAGCCGCCCGAATGATTGCTGGACGATGGCGAGAACTGGCTCCTCATGCACCAATCCGTTGGTATTCAATGCCAAGCCTCTACCGGTACGAACGAACACAACGTGGTCGCTTTCGTGAACACTGGCAATTAAATTGTGATGTGTTTGGCGTAAACGATGTCAGCATTGATATAGAAATTATTGCCTTGGCATACCACATTTTCAAAAATTTTGGCGCCGGTGATGACATGTTCCGTATCCACATAAATAACCGCGCGACCATGGACACTGCCTACCGCGCACTTGGTATCACCGATAGTGATACCATTATGGCAATCACTCGGGTGAACGATCGCAAAGACAAAATCACCGACGAAGAGTACCTCAGCACGCTAGCACTGACTGTTGGAGACCAGAGCCTCGCCCTAGAGATTAAGCGTATGGTGGAAACAACAGATGGTGGTGACAACCAGGTTGTCGCCGGACTCGCTCAACTTGGAATTACAAACGTCGTACTCGACCGCTCACTGGCTCGCGGTTTTGACTATTACACTGGAACGATTTTTGAAATCAAAGATACGAGCAACGAGGGCCTGAAGACACTCGCTGGTGGTGGACGATATGATAACCTGACGGCTCTATTCGGTAGCGACAATGTATCTGGTATTGGATTTGGTATGGGTGATGCGCGCATGCAAGATTTTTTGACTGTCCATAACCTGCTCCCCACCGACCTTAGTACTCAAGCAGAAGTGGTTGTGATGAGCTTTGATGCGTCATTCAATATGGAAGCACAAAAAGTAGCGAGTGTGATTCGAACCTTTGGAAAACGAGTAGCTACTGATGTCAGTACGAAACGTCTCGGAGACAAGATTGGACGAGCTGTTGAACGGAATGTGGCGAGCATTGTCGTGGTTGGAGAGACTGAAACTGCCTCAAACTCATATACTCGAAAAGACTTGGCCACAAACACCGAGACACACGGTACGCTTCAAGAACTCTTTGCGTGATAGACTACCCCCCATGCGATACATTGTTTTTGATTTAGAGACACAAAATATTTTTAGCGATGTTGGCTCGAGCGACCCAGCAGCATTAGATATTTCCGTTGCTACTGTGTATGACAGTGAGACTGATACCTATACCACTGTTACCGTTGATGAAATCGACACCTTGTGGCCGATTATAGAAAAAGCTGATGCCCTAGTTGGGTACAACAGTAATCACTTTGATATACCGTTACTTAACAAATACTACCCTGGGGATCTCTCGCAGATTAAAAGTATAGACCTTCTGGAATCAATTCGGTTAACTCTTGGTCGTCGACTTCGTCTTGATAGCGTGGCCCAAGCAACCGTGGGAGCTAAGAAATCGGCTGACGGCTTGCAAGCAGTACGGTGGTGGCGAGAAGGTAAAATTGCCGAGATTAAGAAGTACTGCGAACAAGATGTAAAAGTCACCAAGCAGATTTTTGACTACGCACGAGCCAATGGACATGTGAAATTTAAAGATGGTACGCGTAACCGAGAAATACCCCTTGATACCAGTGATTGGGATTCAGCCGATGATGTGGCGATGACTCACTCCTTTCTTTTCTAGAATAGTGCGTCGCGTTACGCAAAGAGAGTCACGTACAGCACCAGTCCAGACAAAATCACGCCGTACCATATAAACGGCCACAAGGTATACCGTCGAATAAACGCAAGGAAAAAATGTATCACGATAAAGGCAGTACTAGCGGCTACAGCAGCTCCAATAAGAAGCGGGAACCAATCGATAGTCTCTCCCATCGCTAACAAATCGAGACTTTTTTTGGCACCGACGCCGAGCGTAATTGGGATGGCTAACAGAAAAGAAAAGCGGGATGCTTCATACCGCGATAAGCCAAGGAGCATACCTCCAGCAATCGTGGCGCCAGAACGTGAAAATCCAGGAATAAGCGCCATCGCTTGGAATAATCCAATGAGTAAGCCGGTTTTTACGGTGAGTGGCTGTCGTGGCGGATGTGTGTAGTATCGCCACTCAGTAAACAAAAAGAACACTGAGGCCGCGAAGAGGACAACTGCGACGACGACAGCAGTTTGTAGGTGTTTGGTAATAATATCCTCGAGCAGCAGTCCAAGTATAACTGCCGGAATAGTAGCAATGACCAGTGCATAGAATAGTGTTATATCTTTCTCATTGACCGGTAAACGCCCAAGCTTTCGAAAGACAGCACTGAGCAAGACCATCAAATCTTTCCAAAAGTACGTCATCACAGCAATGGTGGTAGCGAAGTGAAATACTGCATCAGACGCCAGAGCATTGACGTCAGTAATATTAAACCAATCCCGAAACAGTACGAGGTGTCCAGTCGAAGAAATTGGTAAAAATTCGGTGATACCTTGCACCAATCCAAGTAAGACAGCGTCAAATACATCCATACAGGCTAGAGTATACCATGCACCATGCTATACTTTTTCTATATTCATAAAACTGTTACGTCATATGGAACCTAACCCTCAATCGACCACATCTCCGGCAATTCCGATTGCGATTGTGGTCGGTTTTGCGATGATTGCAATCGCGATATTTTTCACTGGCAGTCGTAACGATGATGCACCAGTTGCAGTAACACCTCAAGGCCCAGAAATACCTACCGTAACCAGCGGCCCCCGTCCGGTTGATGAGACTGATTACATACGAGGTAATCCTAATGCTCCAATCGTGATGATTGAGTATTCAGATTATGACTGTCCATTTTGTAAACAGTTCCACGAAACCATGGTACAGATTATGGAGGAATATGGCGTTGAAGGACGTGTCGCGTGGGTCTACCGTCAATTCCCCATCTCTCAACTACACCCGAATGCACCAAAAATTTCAGAGGCTGCCCTCTGTGTCGGAGAACTTGGCGGACAAAATGCGTTCTGGTCTTTTTCGGACTTAGTATTTGAGCAACGTGAACTAACTGAACCAACGAACATGGTACGGCTCGGTGATTATGCAGAGCGAGCCGGTGTCGATCCGGCAGCATACGCCTCATGCTACGAAAGCGGGCGCATGAAAGCCACTGTCGACGCCAGTGTAAAGGAAGCCTTTGATATCGGCGCTCGTGGCACACCGTACACAGTACTGATTGCTGGAAACCAACAAGCAGTAATTAACGGTGCTCAGTCATACCAAACTGTTCGCGGTATCATCAGTAACCTGATTGACCAACTCGATGGTCGCTTTGAACCTGCTCCAGCCACTCCAGCTACCGAAGTAGAATAAATGCACACTACATAACCGCCATAGGCGGTTATTTATTTGCATGGACGGTGGACCAAAATGCGCAAGAATCGCAATTCTTCTTGTTGCATCCTTTTGAAAGAAAAACTCCACTCCTTACCTCTATCACCATAGTAGCAATTTGTGCACGAATCGTATCAAGATCAGCTACTGTAACAGCTAATGTTTTTTGCTCAAACGTACCAGCGTCAGTCGGCTCAACAAAGTCTAGTACTGCTTCGGCTACAGTGACATCGCCGTTTTTATAGTCTTGTAGGAGCAAGTGATAGAACTGAATTTGTCTTTCAAGACTTTCCTTCTTACTTTTATCTTTTTTACTAAAGACTTTACCAGTTTTATAGTCTACGACACGTACCCGTCCAGAGTCTGCAGTATCCAAAAATTCAATCTTATCTATCTTTCCACTGAGCGTCAGTTCTACATCACCAGAGGTTATTGTACGACGAATATAATCCTCTATCACAACAGTGAGACTCCAACTCGTGTGGTAATAATCGTAATACATACCGAGCACTTTTCTTCCCTTGATTAAGAAGCGCTCAAACTCGTCTTCGAAAAAACCTGAGTTTTTCATCGCTACTTCATACGCATCAAGTAAGGCTACTTTATCTAAAACCTGCTTAGCATTCTTTGACGCAACAAAGAATGACTCAAGAGCTTTGTGAATGGTACTTCCATAACGCGCCGCTGGTGTATAGACGTCTGGTAACTGTATGAGATTTCTAAACAAATACTTTAATGGGCAATCGATGTAGTTGTTTAAGGCTGTAACGCTAAGATTCTCTTCCATAAAACGCTCCGCCAAGTATTCAGTATCGAACACCGAATCCTGTAGAGATAGGTTTGAGAAAAAACGTGTGAGCTCGTGCTCGTTTTCAACTTCAAATGCCTCAACCGACTCCACTGCAACTGATTCCGTACTCAATTCACTGATGAATTGGCTCGGCTCTAGAGATTTCTGAGACCAATCTTGTCGTGAAGATGAAATGGTAAGATGCCGCTTCGCACGAGTAATTGCAACGTAAAAAAGTCGCCGCTCATCATCGAGTTCACCTGTGTAGCGCTTGAGCGGTAAGGCGATATTTGCAAAACCACGGCTTTTTTCCCAGTTGGACCGAGCCGTGTTAATAAGATACACGTGCTCAAACTCAAGTCCCTTGGATCCATGAGCGGTCATACATTGAACACCTTTTCCTATCCTCGTCGCAGCTACTTCGATAGTGAGATTGTACGCTAGCGTAGCGTCAATGAACTCGACGAAATCTTTTGCTCGATATGTCGCAGCGCGCTCTGCCTGCTGTCTAAATTCGTTGTAGAGAACTTCTACTTTTCGTAAACCGCTTCGACTATCACTCGACCGTAAAAGTGCCGCTAAAAATCCACTACTATTAAGTATTTCTTTGAACGTCTCGGTAAAATTATGATTTGCTTCATACGATACCAAACGTGAAATCATAGCCACTATCGGCGCATAGGTTTCATCTGATCCCATAAAATCAATCAGACTGAGCGATGAAGCTGATTCTCGACCCGCTCGACGAAACGCCGTCAGGGTGCGTGCTACAGCGATAGAATCAAGCTGCAAAAAATCTGCGAACAGTAGCTTCGCTAGATTGTGGTCGTCATTGGGATTGGCAACCACCTTAATTAGGGTAATGAGCGTTATGATTGAGGAATCATCGAGCAGCGTATCCCTCGATAGTACCTGATATGGAATATCAAATTGCTGGAAAAGCGTCTTGATTTCAATGAGATGCTTATTGGAGCGATAAATGATGGCGATTTCGCCGGCCGGTACACCGGTGGCAAGTAAACGCGCAATATCCTTCACGACAAATAATAGTTCTAGTTTATAATCAGAAAATTCACTAACTGAAATTGGTTTGTTCTCTGATTGATTACTGACGAGCGCTTGTGCGTGTGGTAAGGATTTAGTAATCAAGCTGTGAGCGGCTGTTAAAATCGGTTCTGTTGAACGATAGTTTTGCTCAAGTTCAACCACCATTACATCAGCATAGTGGTTCTTAAAATGAGCAAAGGCCTTATCGCTAGCTCCTTGAAACCGATAGATGGATTGTTTTTCGTCTCCAACCGTAAAGAGATTCGGATGGCCATCAAGATGTTCGGCGTCGCTTAAGTATTCAATAAGTTTATTCTGCCCTTCGTTTGTATCTTGATGTTCATCAACGAGCACATACTGGTATTGCTCTTGTAGGTCAAATTTGAGATTCTCATTCTTTTCTAACTCTTGAAGCACCGTAAGGATCATGTCTGAAAAGTCATAGAGGTTACGCTTCTCCAGCTCGCGTTGATACATAGCAAACACGGTAGCAATTTCACGCGCCTTTTCTACTCGGTCTTCAACTTTTTTCTTTTCGGCTGGCTTAATGTCCCCGGCTTTGTATGTACCGCGCGATACCTTATAAAACAATGTATCTGACTCCATCATCTCTTTCTCCCATAGTGGTATCAGTGATTCGAATTCATCTGGACGAAGCCCTTCCTGCTTAATATCATCAATTGCACCCATCACCTGCTTCAGTGAACTAAAGCGATCATAGGTTGAGACTATCTTTGAAAATTCTTGTTGACTGAGTATATGTTCAATTATTTTTGCTTTCTCAAGCAATCCAATAACCGAAGCGAATTCCCGAGCGGGAAAATACGAGCTATACGACTGTAGTATATGTTCAGCAAAAGAGTGGAATGTATAGATGTTTACTCGATAGGCTTCATCTTTTATATACGTCCGCAAACGCTCTCGCATTGCTCGAACACCAGAATTGGTAAACGTGAGAGCTAAAATATTTTCAGGTCTGGTGTCAGTCTGCAATAAAATGTTCGCGATACGGAGCGTCAGTACCTGCGTCTTACCGGTCCCTGGACCGGCCACTACCATAACTGGCCCATCGATAGTATCTACTGCTCGCTTCTGTTCTGGATTGAGTTTGTTGTAGGCCACTTCAAAGGCCGACGTATCTGAAGCTTTTCCACGTGTCATAGCATGAGTATACCAGAGCTATTATTTTCTGCCCTCAGACGTATAATAGGTATTCATGACAGGTTCACTATGGCTGAATTCTTGATGGCACTATGGCCATACGTGCCACTTATTCTGTTTGTCGCAGCATTTCTTGACGTCCTCTGTTTTACCGGACTGTTTATTTACGGTGGTGCAATGGTGGGTGGTGTACTCGCCTTTTATCTGAGTGGAGCAGTAACTGTTCCAGAAATTGTAGTATCTTCAACTATAGGGACACTCGCTGGAAGTAGTGTAAATTTTTACCTTGGACGCTACCTAGGCCACCATCCACGCATTAAAGTATTCTTGGAAAAACCCCGGGCAAAAAAACTCACCCACTTCCTCACTACAAAACCGTTGTGGTTAGTCATCCTGATTGGCCGATTTATTACCCTTGCCCGCCCATTGTATGGTCTGGCCCTTGGCGCTGCTGGTACGTCACCAAAAAAATTCTTTATGTACGAAGTGCCAATTGTCATCTTTTGGGTGGCCCTATGGCTCTTCATTTTGATTCAAGGTGAAATGATTGTAAGCGAGTGGCTCATGCTGATGTAACAAATCGGCCGGCTTTATGATTAGAAAAGTTGGCCGATTTATATTCTTATTTACTAGTACGACTTTAGTCTGTGAGCTCAATAAATTAAGGAGTGCGTAAATACGACTATAATTTATTATGCAAGACCTTACAAAAAGACCGCTTTTCCATGCGGTCTTTTTGTAAGTAATCGTATGCTAATACGATTTGAGGCGTCGGCTAGTTGCAATTAACGAGTGACGTGAGTCACGACTTAATTTCTTAATGGAAGGAGATGAAATTTTCGACCTACCGAGGGAGAAAATTGCATATGAAGTCATGCGTTAGTATGACTTCAGTCTCCTTGCCTTCTCGTGTTGGCGAATCTTCTCTAACGCTTTCGCTTCAATCTGGCGGATACGTTCGCGAGTAACGCCGAACTCTCGACCCACCTCTTCGAGGGTGTGGTAGGTGCCGTCAACGAGACCGTGACGCATTTCGAGAATTTTTCGCTCCTTGTCAGACAGCGTATCAAGAATCTCCATGATTTGGTCGGTCAAAATACTGTGGGCTACCTCTTGGTCTGGTGCAACCATTTTGTCATCTGAGATAAAGTCTGAGAGACGAGAGCGGTCGTCATCCTCACCAACCGGAAGTTCTAGTGAAATTGTATCCTGGCTAATCTTTTCGATTTGGTAAATTTTTTCTACCTCTACATTCATTTCGGTAGCAATCTCCTCTGGCATCGGATCACGGCCAAGGTCTTGCGCGAGGCGACGAGATACTTGCTTGTACTTGGCCATCGTTTCTACCATGTGCACAGGAATACGAATGGTTCGTGATTGGTCAGCGAGCGCACGGGTAATAGCCTGGCGAATCCACCACGTCGCGTAGGTAGAGAACTTAAATCCTTTCGTAAAGTCGAATTTATCAACAGCCTTAAAGAGACCGAGGTTACCTTCCTGAATAAGGTCGAGCAATGTTAAGTCAGGTGAACGTCCGACATACTTCTTTGCAATTGATACAACGAGTCGGAGGTTGGCTCGAGCCAGAAGGTTTCGCGCTTCTTCATCGCCATCGAGGATACGTTTAGCAAGGACACGCTCTTCGTGAGCATTTAGAAGTGGGTATTGGCCAATTTCTCGAAGGTACATTTGGATAGAGTCGTAGCCACTATCAAGGCGCTTAAAGGCATTCTTCTGCGCGAGAATATCCGCACTTAAATCATCCCCGAGCATTCCTCCACTTTGGAGCACGTCAATACCGGCAGTTGCAAACCGCTCATACAAAGTATCGAGAAACATCACGTCCTTTTCAATTTCAGGAAAAGCACGGAGAAGTTCATCATACGTAACATACCCACGCTCTTTACCGAGCTGCATTAAATCAGCTGCCTTCGCCTCAAGAATCCGTTCACTCTTGGTCAGCTTAACTGGCGGAGTGATTTTCTTTTTTGGTGGGACAACTTTTTTAACCGGCGTGGCGGCCGATTTTTTTGCTATTTTTTTAGCAGGTTTTTTAACTGACTTCTTAACAACTTTTTTGGCTGCTGGTTTCTTCTTGGTGACCGGAGCTTTCTTGGTTTGAGCTCGTTTTGTGGTCTTGGTTTTTTTTGGTGAAGCGGGTTTTTTGACCGCCTTTTTCGCGACTTTTTTTGTGGCCTTTTTGGTAGCCATGATGAGCGGTACTATACCGAAAAAACTAGAAAAAGTCCAGCGGTCATGCTTCGGAGGAGGAATCGGCTGGTGGATTACCCAAAGATAGCTAAAGTGATTGGCGGTTCACGGCGAGACGCTTCAACAACTGACAACTCTTTGAGTACATCCGTTTCCTGCTCCCCACCTGCCTCTAAGCGCTGCCTCAGAGCGGCGAGACGGTGGCGAATGATGGCATCTTTGATTACATTGAGTTTTGAGACGACCTCCTCTCGTTTTGCTAATTCGGGCATTCGTTCAAATGTTTGCTCAATGGTGAAGGTCGCGGCGGCGAGTCGACTCGGGTCTATGTCTGGCAAACCATACTCTGCTGTAATTGCCGAGAGCAAAGAGAGAATCTGCTTCTTATCACTAGCGTGTACCAATTCACTCATAGCTACTAACGAGATGTAGGTATTTTCAATACTTGATACTAACCCGCTGGCTGTAGTCACAATTGCATCTGGCACTACGGTTGTAGAAGCGGCAGGAACAGGCGCTGACTCACGTAAGCGGTCTAGCTCAAAACGGACGGCGTCAGTGGTGGTACCAATCGCTTCTGCCACCACACCAATAAAATGTTCTTGGTCAATGCGATTCGGTAAGAGGAGGATGAACGGAAGAATTTCTTCGCGGGCTTTTAGTTTTAGGGCACGAGCATCGCTTTCTTGTCGAGTGAGTGTGTGGAGTAAAAATTCAATCACGTGAACAGCCTTCCCCACGACTGCTTTGAACTTATCCTTTCCTTCTAAAATTAAATCGGCAGGATCTTTACCGTCTGGCAGTTCAGCTACCTTTACATCCAATCCGCGACGAAGCATCAGGTCGGCCGCACGCTTCATAGCCGCAATTCCAGCTCGGTCAGCATCAAGCGCCAGCACGACACGATGAGAAAGTCGCTCTAGCAGCTGCACATGATGCGGAGTGAGTGCAGTTCCAGACACCGCTACCGCATTGCCATAACCAGCCTGATGAGACATCACCACATCGAACTGCCCCTCCACAATCAGTGAGAAATCTAGTGCCCGTATGCCGTGCTTCGCTTTATCGTACCCAAAGAGGAGTTCTGATTTTTTATACAGTTCAGTTTCTGGCGAGTTTACATACTTTGGTGCGTCGGTGTCTTTACTTAAAATGCGACCGGAGAATGCCACCACCCTGCCCCCAGTGTCTGGCATCGGGAACATAAT
>Ga0163144_10003913_pt1 | contig 33830 bp, 27 predicted proteins | sample OliLak19BULKMAT1_FD_123175 | JGI IMG/M metagenome (GOLD analysis project Ga0163144, IMG submission 123175) | Freshwater microbial mat bacterial communities from Lake Vanda, McMurdo Dry Valleys, Antarctica - Oligotrophic Lake LV.19.BULKMAT1 | ecosystem: Environmental > Aquatic > Freshwater >... | reverse complement strand
CGAGCGTTGACCGACACGCGTCGCGAACTGGGCACGTTGTTCGACGGTCTGCTCGACGGGCTGCGCGATACGGCCGCGCCGCGCGAGCGGGCGAAGGCGCCGCGCGCAGCCGAGGTCGTCGATCCGAACGCGTTCCTCGTCGAGGTCGCGGTGCCGGTGCCGATCCGCCGGCGCTTCACCTATCGCGTGCCGGACGCGCTGATCGCGCGCATCGTGCCGGGCGCCCGCGTCGCTGTGCCGTTCGGGCCGCGCAAGCTTCCGGCGATCGTGCTCGGTCGTGCGAGCGCGCCGCCCGGTGCCGGACGCATCCGTGACATCGCCGGCATCATCGACGGCGAGCCAGTGTTCCCCGACGAGCTGCTCGCGCTGCTGGTCGAGGCCGCCGACTACTACCTGCATCCGGTCGGCGAGGTGCTGCGCGCGGCGACTCCGGCGCTGCCACGCGAGGCGATGTCGCGCCTGCGCGATGTCGGCTTTCTCGACGCCGACGAGGCGCTCCCGGGCACCTCGATCGGCACGCGCACCGAGCTCGTCGTGCGCCGCACCGATACGCCGCTCGACGACGCGCGCCTCGGTGAGCGACAGCGTGAAGTGCTGGCCCTGCTCGACGCCCGGCGCGAGGTCACGCTGGCCGAGCTGCGCCGCCACGTCGACGAGCCGCGCACGGTGTTGCGCGCGCTGGTGAAGCGCGGCCTCGTCGCGACGGAAGAGCGCGAGGTCGTCGCCGATCGCTATTTCTCTTCGACCATCGTCCGCGACGTCGCGCCGACGCCCAACGAAGCGCAGCGCGCGGCGATGGATACGCTCTGCGCCGCGGTGAACGCGGGCGGCTATCACGGCGTGTTGCTCCACGGCGTCACCGGCTCGGGCAAGACCGAGGTCTATCTGCGCACCATCGCCGAGGCGCGCGCGCTTGGCCGCGGCGCGATCTTGCTGGTCCCCGAGATCGCGCTGACGCCGCAGCTGGTCGGCCGCTTCCGCGCCCGCTTCGGCGACGAGATCGCGGTGCTGCACAGCGGCCTCAAAGAGCGCGAGCGCAACGATGCGTGGCGCGCGCTGCGCAGCGGCTCGGTGTCGCTCGCGATCGGCGCGCGCTCCGCGATCTTCGCGCCGGTGGCGCGGCTCGGCGTAATCGTCGTCGACGAAGAGCACGACCCGTCGTTCAAGCAGGAAGAGGGCTTCCGCTATCACGCGCGCGATCTCGCGTTGCTGCGCGCGCATCGCGCCGGCGCCGTGTGCGTGCTCGGCAGCGCGACGCCGAGCGTCGAGACTTACAACTTGTCCGAGCGCGGCAAGCTCACGCGGCTGTCGATGCCGGATCGCGCCACGCCGCGGCCGCTGCCCAGCGTCGAGATCGTCGATCTCGCGCGCTACAAAGGCACGCCGAGCGGACATCCGCTGATCACCACGCCGCTGCATCGCGCGATCGAGCGCTGCCTCGCCGAGAAGGGCCAGGCGATCCTGTTCCTCAATCGGCGCGGCTTCTCGCCGACGCTGCGCTGCCCTTCCTGCTCGGAGGTGATGGAGTGCCCTGCATGCAGCGTCTCGCTCACCGAGCACCGGCGTGCGCGCGCGCTGCGCTGCCACTACTGCGACTTCGCCGCGCCCTCGACCGGCGCGTGTCTGCGCTGTGGTGAGCTCGGGCTCGAGCCCATCGGTCTCGGCACCGAGCGGCTCGAAGAAGCGCTCGCGCAGACGTTCGCACCGGCGCGTGTGGCACGCCTCGATCGCGACACGGCGTCGGGCGTCGAGGGCGTCGAAGCGGTGCTCGATCGCATGCGCCGTCGCGAGACGGACATCTTGGTCGGCACGCAGATGGTCACGAAAGGACACGATCTGCCAGGCGTCACGCTGGTCGGCGTCATCCTCGCCGATCAGTCGCTCGCGTTCCCCGATTTTCGCTCGGCCGAGCGCACGTTTCAGCTGCTCGCACAGGTCGCCGGGCGTGCGGGTCGCGGTGACGAAGAGGGCCGCGTGATCTTGCAGACGTATCAGCCCGAACATCCGGCCATCGTGCAGGCGAGCCGCCACGATTATCTCGCGTTCTACGAGACCGAGCTCGAGGCGCGGCGCGAGCTCGGCTACACGCCGTTCTCGCGGCTGGTCGCGGTGCGTGTCGACGCGGGCGACGAAGCGCAGGCGGAGGCGGTCACCAACGAGCTCGCCCGCGTCGCGCGCGCGCATCCCGCGGTGAAGCGCGGCCTCGTGCGCGTGCTCGGCCCAGCGCCAGCGCCGATCACGCGGCTGCGCGCGCGCTATCGCTGGCGGCTGATGTTGCGCGGCGCAGACCGCAGCGCGCTGCGCGGCGTGGCGGCTGTCATCGCCGATCGCATCGACGCAGGCATCGCCCCGGCGCGCGCGACCGTCGACATCGATCCCGTCAACATGCTCTGACGGCTCTGATACACTGCCGTCGCCCGTGGCTATCCACCGCATCGAGGTCGCTGACCCCATCGAGGGCGATGCCATCCGCGCGGCCCTCCGCGAGCGTGGGCTCGTCGTCGTCAAGCGCAGCGTCGACGACGTCACGCGCGCGACCGAGGCCGCGCTGGTCATCCTCGCGGCCGACGCGCCAGGCGGGCTCGACGCGCTTGCCTCGCTGCGCGCGACAGCATCGACGGCCGTCGTGCCCGTCATCCTGATTGGCTCGCCGGAAGGCTCGGGGCTCGACGCCGCGCGCGCATCACTCCGCGGCGCCGACGCCTGGTATGCGCGGCCCGTCGCGCTCGAGCGCCTCGCGCGCAAGGTCGAGACGTTCCTCGCGCCGGCGGAGAGTCGCCTGCGCGCGCGCACCGATCCCGGATTGACGCCGCCGCCGCTCTCGCCGCGCTCGAGCCCGCCGATCCTCGGGCCGATCACCGGACCGCCGGCGCCGACCACGCAGCGCCTCGCCGAGGAAGCGCGCGCCGCAGCGCAGGCCGCGCCGCAGAGTCGACCAGAGCCGAGTCTTCCGCTCAGCAGTGGGCCCGAGCGCACGCTGCGTCTCGATGCCGACGGCGAGCCGATCATGATGTCGGCGATCGTCGCGCCGCGGCCTCCTTCGTTCTATCCACCGACGTCCGCGAACGCGCTCGAGCCCGCGGACGACGACGCGCCCGAAGCGAGCGTCCGCGCCGCGCAGCCGCCCCCGCCGCCCATCAGCGATATCTCGCCGCTGCTGCACGGCGTGCTGATCGCCGCGGATCATCGCGTGTTTCCGCGCGCCTCACCGCTCGATCTGAGCTTCGCGGCCGACGACGAGCCGCCCGAGAAGCTGGTGCCCGACGAGCTGCTCGAAGATGTCGGCGCGCCGTTCGAGATGCCTGACGAAGATCCGCTCGAGTCGTTCACGCACATCGGTCCGATCGTCCCGCAGAGCGGCACGCCGATGCCGATCCGCACGCCGAGCGCGTCGGTCTCCGGTTCGCGCACGCCGGGTCCGTTCACGCCGCGCTCGAGCCGCTTCGAGCGTCCATCGTCGCCGCCGCTGTCCGAGTCCGGCGATCTGCTCGCGCCTGGCAGCGGCGCCGGCGTGTCATCCGTCGGTTCGTCGCCCGGCTCGTTCGGCGGCGAGCTCGAGCAAGACGATCGCGATGCGCCTGCCGTGACGACCACGAGCACGCGCCCCTCACGCAGCGCGTCGCAGGTCCATCGCCGCAGCACCATTCCGCCGGCCCGCGCTCGCGGCTCCGTCTTTCCCGTGGCGGCGGAGTCGAGCCTCGGCGAGCCCTCTGCCGATGGACAATCGCGCAGCGGCTCGGTCGGCGATGCCGGTCTCGTCGCCGTCTTTGCCGCGCTCGCGCTGCGCCGCATCGACGCGCTGCTCACCGTCACGCATGGCGCGTCCTTGGCGGACGAGACGCGCCTCGTCGTCGTCGACGGCGAGGTGCGCTCGCTCGCTGGTGACATCGCGCGCCGCACCGTCGCGCAGCTGCGCCGCGAGCGCCGCGCCGCCGACGAGCCGCAGAGCGAACACGACGCCGAGCTGCTCCTCACGCGCCGCGTCGAGACTGGTGCGCTCGCGCCGTTCGAGCTCGATCGTCGGCTCGGCCGCGCGCGTGAAGAGCTGCTCTTCGATCTGCTAGCCGCGCCGAGCGCACGCTTCGCGCTCGCGCCGCTGCAGTCCGAGCAGCTCGCCGAGCTCGACGCGATCCCGCGACCATTCGCGCGTCCACTCCTCGCGCTCGTCGTCGAGGGCGCACGCCGCCGCCTCGACGCCGTGCGCGTCGCGCGCCTGCTCGGGCCTGCTTCCGTGCGCGTCGTGCGCACCGCGGACCTCGCGCCGCTGCTCGCCGCGACCGGCATCGCGCCCGAGCTCGCCGCGCTGCTGACGCCCGCCGGTGGCGCCACCTTTGACGCGCTCTGCGCCGCCGCGCCCGCGGAAGAAGGTGTGCCCGGCGCCGTCTACGCGTTCGTCTGCGCCGGCGCGCTGCGCGTCGAGGCTGCGCCCGTAGCGCGCGATGTGTCCGGCGCCGCGCTCGAGCGCGCCAAGCGAGAGCTCGCCGCGCTCGCCGCCATCGCCGAAGACGGCGACTACTTCGCGGTCCTCGGCCTCGCCCGCGACGCCCACCCGCGCGAGCTGCGCGACGCCCACGATGCGCTCAGCCGCGCCGTCCGCGCGCTCCCGCTCGACGCGCTCGGCCTCGCGCCGCTCGAGCCAACACGCACAGCGATCCTCGCCGCGCTCGACGACGCCCTCGACGTCCTCGCCGACGATCGCCTACGCGCGCGCTACGCAGCTGCACTCGACGCATGACGCGCTGCCGGCCGCTCGACGCCTAACGCGCTGTCGGCGCTCGACGCCTAGCCCGCGCGTCGAATCTCAGCGCGACAGAAACACGCTCATCCGCGCGAGCACCGGCATTGGGATCTCGTGCCCACCGCGGAACGGCAAGAACTCGACGTCGGCGCCGGCCGCGGTGAACAGATCGCGCAGCTGCTCGGCCATCGCAAATGGCAGCAGCGGATCCTGCTGCCCGTGGCTCTGCAGCACGCGCAGCCCCGCGCGCCCAGCGAACAGCGGACGCCAGCGCGCTTCGGCGAGCAGCGTCCCCGAGAGCAGCACCAGCCCCGCGAGCGGCCGCTCTGGCTCCGACAGCGCAACCTCACACGCGAGCATCGCGCCTTGCGAGAAGCCTCCGAGATAGACGCGGCCCTGCGCCGGCGCGAGCGCTGCGCTCACCGCATCGAGCATCGCGGCGACGTGCGCGCGCGCGCTCGGCAGCTCCGCGGGATCCTCCTTCGCCAGCTGCCGAAACTCGCCGCGCCGCATCGCCTGATCGAGCGCCGCGAGATCGATATTCCACCACGCGCGCCCGTCGCCGTACATCCCACCGAGCCGCAGCGGCGCCGCCGGAAAGACGAAGCGCGTCCCCACCAGCACATCGAGCGCGCCCGCGAGCCCGACCAGATCCGTCCCGCTCGCGCCAAAGCCGTGCAGCAGCACGACCACCGCGCCATCACCGCCGCCGCGACCATCCGTGCCGCCAGCGACGACACACTCGAGTTCACCGAACGTCTCCACGCGCATCGCCGCCTCCTATCACGAAGCGGATCCATTTGCGGCCTCGCGCCGGCCCTTGCGCCACCGCGCCCTCGTCCGCAGAATGTGCCGGCACACGAAGAGGCTGCACGGACCATGGCGATTCGCACCATTCTGCACTACCCCGACAAGCGCCTCCGCACTCCCAGCGCGACCGTCACCGACTTTGGCGACACGTTCCAAGCGCTGGTCGAGGACATGGCCGAGACGATGTATGCCGCGCCCGGCGTAGGCCTCGCCGCGCCGCAGATCGGCGTCGCGCAGCGCCTGTTCGTCATCGACATCGCAGGCGCCGACGAGCCGAGCGACCTGCGCGTCTTCGTCAATCCGCGCATCCTCGAAGCGACCGGCGAGCTCTGCTGGGAAGAGGGCTGCCTCTCGTTCCCAGGCGTCACCGAAGAGATCGACCGCGCAGAGCGCGTCACCGTCCGCGCCCAAGACCGGCACGGCAAGACCTACGAGCTCGAGGCCGAGGGCCTGCTCGCCATCGCCATCCAGCACGAGAACGATCACCTCGACGGCAAGCTCATGGTCGATCACGTCGGCATGTTGAAGCGCCGCATGATCGACCGCGCCATGCGCAAGCGCGCCGCCGAAGCGAACGCGTAGCGGACGCAGTCGCTGACGCTGACTCCGTCGCTGACGCGGTCGCGCTCAGCCGCAGATCGGCGTGCCGACGCAGTTTCCGCTCGCGTCGCAGACATCCCCCGTCGTGCACGCGTCGCCGTCGGTGCAGCCCGAGCCAAGCGGATCGAGCGTGTAGGGCGGGCCGCAGACCGGCACTTCACACAGAGCGCACGTGATACGCCCGACTTGGCACGGCACCCCGGAATCGCAGAGGGCATCGGAAATGCACACGCCGAACCCGCAACCTCCGCAGCCATCGCAGCGGCCGATCTCGCAGTCAGTGCCGGAGGCCACGAAGGTGTCGTCCGGGCAGCTGCGACTGACGCCATCGCAGCGCTCCTCGAGATCGCAGAGCGACAGCGCGGGACGGCACAACGTGCCGGCGGCGGCAGGCTCACCGACCGTGCAGACCGGGACGTCGCCGCGGCACGCGATGACGCCGCGCTCGCACGGGCTCGCGGGCCCACACGGAGCGCCTTCGCGACAGCCGCCGGCGTCTCCAGCGTCGAGAGGCGATGCCGCATCCGATGAGATGGCGGCAGCGTCGAGCGACGTAAGCCCTCCGTCAGGTGCGGGCATCACCCCGTCGATTGCGCTCATCGCGTCGTCGGGCGTGGTCATCGCGGCGTCGAGTGCGCTCGCGTCGACGCCGCGCGGAGCGCTCGCCCGGCAGCCTGCAGTGACGAGAAAAAGACCCGCGAGCGCGACGACCGCGAGGCTTTGCGCCGTCACTGCGCCATCGTAGCGAGCGCTGCTCGCGCCCAAAAAGTCCATCGTCTTTAGCGGCATGAAGCTCTTCTATCACACCGCCCGTGCCCTGATCTCGCCCGCCGATCTTCACCTCGCCCTCTATTGACCAACGTTCAACTGCGCGCTACAGCGTCGCACACGGAGGCGAATCAATGCTCTCGACGATGACGCAGACTCACCCGGCGCAGACGCTGACGCACACGACGCGCACGATCACGCCGCGCTCGCCCGAGCTCGACTTTGCCGCGGTCCCGCGCCACTGGATCGCCGACAGCTCGCTCGCCACGCAGATCGCCAATGGCGTCAACCTGCTGTTTCCCGCCGGTGAGCGCTTCTTCGTGCGTTCGGTGCGGCACTACCTCGAGCAGCTCGACGACGACGCGCTGCGCACGCAGGTAAAGGCGTTCTTCGGCCAAGAGGGCAGACATGCGCGCGCCCACGAGCGCCAGTTCGAAGTGCTGCGCGAGCAGGGCTACGACGTCGATGGCTTTCTGCGCGTCTACGAGCCGCTACTCGCGCGCATCGAGAAGATGTCCCCGCCCGCGCTACGCCTCTCCGTCACCGTCGCGCTCGAGCACTACACCGCGATCATGGCCCACGGCATGTTGAGCGATCCCGAGATCAGCGACGCCATGTTCCCCGAGATGGCGCGCCTCCTCCGATGGCACGCAGCCGAAGAGATCGAGCACAAGTCCGTCGCCTTCGACGTCCTCACCGCCGTCAACCCGAGCTACCGAGTCCGCATGGCCGGAATGGGCATCGCGACCGTCGGACTCGCCGCATTCTGGATCGCCGCGACGACTCACCTCCTCGTGCAAGACCGACGCGCCGGCCGTCCGCTTCGCCGCCACGATCTCGATCGCATCAAGACCCGCAAGCGCAGCATCGCCCGCGACGTCTTCGCCGCCGGCTTACGCGCCTACGTGCGCCGCGACTTTCACCCAAACGACGTCGACGACTACGCGCTCGCCGAGCAGTTTCTGAGGGACGCGGGGATGGTTGCGGGGTGATCAACTGCAGGCGATGACCAGACGTGAGCGCCTGCTTGTTCGACATGCCACGAGTGTCCGCGGCGCGCAGCGGGTAGACTCGCCGCGAATCGAGGCCACGTGCCCAGCGCTTCCACGTCTACATCGCATTGCGGCACTTGCGAGCAGCCGCTCATCGACGGACCGTCGCTCGTAACGTGCGTCGGCTGCGATGCCGTGTTCCACCCCGAGTGCGCGATGCCGTTTTGCCCTCTCTGCGCGCGCGCGTTGCCATCGTCCGCGATCGACGCAGACACCGAGCCAGCCGGATCGCTCGATGAACGTGCCGTGCAGAACCGACCCGCCCGACTGGCACCCTCGACACGCGCAGCGAGCGGGGCGGCCGTCGCGTCGATTGGCACGCTCACAGCGGTCGCCGTGGCCCTCGAGGCCGCATGGATTCTGCGCGGCGGCGCTGAGCTCGCGCTTGTCGACGTGAGCGCGAGGCTCCTCCGCGTGTTGCCGGTGACCGGCACGGTCGCGCTCGCCGTCGCTGGCAGCCTGGCGATCCGCGGGGCGTTTCGGCGCGATGCGGGCCACCAGATCCGCATCGCCGCATGGGCGATCACGCTCATCGCGGCGTGCACGATGCTGCTCGCGCCAGTCTCTGCGGCGCGCTTCGAGCGTGCGCTCGCGGATCGGCGTGCCGCGTTTCACGGCTGGCTCGCGGAGCTGCCCAACGACGTCGGCTACGAGCGCCTCGCGCCGCTCGCCCCGTCGCCGGTCCCGCTCGGCGTCGACGACCTGCCGCCGACCGTCACCCAGCGTGGCGGTGCGCGCCTCGGGCGCACCTCGGGCGGAGAGACGCGGCGCGGGATCGTCGTGTCGCGTGCGCGCGGTGTTCCACGCGTCGACAGACTGGACCTCGCCATCGACGATTCCTTGCGCGCGCGTACGCCCGCCGAGATCGAGTGGATCGTCTTCGTACACCGCAACACCATCGCGTCCGCGTATCGCTACGGAAGCGACGGGGTCGCGGTCGAGCACGTCGCGCTGGTGCTGTATCGCGTCGACCACTGGGACGCGCTCGTCACGGCGTACCAGCAAGCGCTGCCGCCGAGCAGCACGACTGTGTGGCGGCAGCGCTACCAGCTTGGCGAGCGCATGCTCACGACGCTCGTCCGGAAGATGGTCGACGAAGCGCACACCGCGCGCCGCTGAACGTCGCGACGTCGTGAACTCACCTCGTGGAGTAACCCATGACCGGCACGCCGAACGCTGCTCGATGGGTTGCGCTAAGCGCTGCTGCCGTACTGGCTGCGTGCTCGGCGGACCCGCCGGTCGTCGACGTGCGGATCGAGGGAGAGTGCGTGCCGACGAGTGATGCGGTGCAGGTGCTGCTGACTGCGCCAAACGCCAAACTTCTGGGCGGTAGGCTCGGTCGGCGTGCTCGGCGAGTACACGTTGCTGGCGACGTACGACTGGTACGAACAAATGGCACCACTCGAGCGCCTCGTGCGCTTCGCCTGGCTCGACGCGGAGATGCAATACCCCGTACTTTGGACCGAGATCGGGCGCGGTCGGAACTTCGAGGCATCGCGTTTCGTGCGTGATGGTGAGTCGCTGATTGGCTGGCAGCCGATCGTCGCGGGGACGGAAACGGTCCAATCCGCTGAGAAGACGCTTGCGCTCATCCGGCTGACGCCGGATGGCGACGTGCCGCGCGTGATGTGGCGCGACCGGCGCGGCGACGCCCCGGGCGTCTACGTCCGACGGTTTCGCTGCACAGCCGAAGCGACGACGAGCGATGGGCCGTAGGCGGTCACGACACGTGCGCGCCGAGCAAGACAACGCGCCGCCGAGCACCGCTTCACCGAGGCGGTGACTTGGCGCGCCGCCAAGCAGCGCGCCGTCGCCGCCATCATTAGCGCCGCAAAATCCGATACAGAGTCGCGCGAATCCGGTCGAGTCGATCGACGAGCGCCGCGTCAACCTCTTGCAAATATCCGAACGCCAGCGCCACACGAAGTGCCGTATCGACCTCCTGCGCGCTGCCAAGCGCGTTGAAATACCGAGCATGCCGATTGCGCCCCTGCGAGCCAGCGCCTTCACTGATGTTGAGTGCCACCGACGCCATCGCCCGCCGCAGCTGGTCCGCAAGAGCGCCATCCCGCCGAGCAATGTCTCCCGCAATCCGCCCGACATCGACACAACACTGAATAGCCACGTCATGAATCCTGAGCATGAGAGTGTCTCCTTCGCCTCAGCACTGCGCTAGAGGCCCCCACCTCCCACCGTCGCGCGCAGGCGGTGTCGAGGAGGCGGAGGAAGCGTCCTAGCGACCGCAGCCCCAGAACGCGAAGGGAGCACGCGTTCCTCGCGCGCGGACCTGCAGCGTTCTGGCGAGGCGCAGCCTCGTCCTCGATACCGCCGAGCACGACGGTAAACTGATCAACCTCGAGCAGCCCACCGCCCCCACCAACCCGCGGCAGCAGCCTCCCCAACACCGCCCAACGCCGTATTCGCGGTCCCGGTCGCGGTCCCGGCCCCGGCCCCGGTCGCGGTCGCGGTCGCTGTTGCGGCCCCGGTCGCGGTCGCTGTCGAGGCCCCGGCCCCGGTCGCTGTCCCGGCCCCGGCCCCGGCCCCTGTCGCGGTCCCCGTCCCGCCTCCGCGTCCGCCTCGACAGCGCCCCCAGGCCCGCTACTCTGCGCGCTTCCAATTTTCAGGAGCAGGACGATGCGCAAGATCACCTTCATTTGTTCGCTTGCCGCGCTGGCCTTGGTGGCCGTCGGCTGTGGCGATGACGACACCGCGCCGGCCATGACCGATGGCGGCAGCAGCGACGCCGGCACGGACCTCGGCCCGCGCGACATGAACCCGCCGCCGCGCCCCGACCTCGGTCCGGTCGATCCATGTGCAGCCGCCAACGCCGGCGAGGCGCTGACGTCCTTTGACTGCAACGGCGACGTGGAGCCCCCCGGCGCCGCGAACGCGCTGTTCGGCGCATGCACCGAGGCCGTCGCTGTCGGTGACGCGGGTGTCGACCCGGCCGGCTCGTGCACGGACTCGGAGCTCTGCTTCGGCGGTGCCGATGGAACGCCATCGAGCTCGTTCTGCCTCGACACCTGCACGGGCGCGACTGATGGGCTCTACGCGCAGACGGGCGACTGCCCCGCCGGCTCGCGTTGTCTGACGGTGTTCTCCATGGACGGCGACACTGGGTTCTGCGTCCCCAGCTGCGAGGTCGATGCAGACTGCGCATCGGGCTTCTGCGACACGTCGGATAACTCGTGCTTCTTCGCGCCCCCCGGTCCCCCAGCCGACGGCGGCGTCCCCACCGATGGCGGCGGCGCTGACGGCGGCACCACCAGCGACGCCGGCACCGACGACGGCGGCGTCGTCGACCTCGACGCAGCAGTCGGCGTCGATGCGGGCGTCGACGCCACGGTCCCCGCGGCCGGCTGATCGCCTCGCGCACCGACACGAGACGCCGCGGAGGGCAACCTCTGCGGCGTTTCCTTTTCCGTCTCTCTCGCGCGCGCCGCGGACCTTGACCCCGTCGTGCGAGGTCTCTACCGTTGAGCTGTCCCTCTGTCAGGCTCGACCGTCGCGCAGACAAGAATCTCTAACGCCTTTCCAATCGGGAACGCATCTCGGTCGTGGTGAGCCGACCCGGCAAACATCACCGGGAAGCCTGAAGCGAGCGATACGCGTGCCCACCTAGCTGGCCTGCTAGGGGTTCATCCTGCCGGCGACGACCACGATGGTACGGACATTTGAAGAGCCGGCTCGAGAGAGTCGGCTCTTCGCCTTTTGGGGGGCGGCGACCGCCACTGCGACCGGACCGCTGCTCAAAAAAATCTGAGTCGCAGACGACATGACGCGCAACTGCGCGGGACGGCGCTCCGATACGCGCGGCATCTCTGAAAGGACTGCCCCAATGGACCGCGCCACCACTCTCCTCGTCGTTCTCGTCACCCTGTTCGTCGTCACCGTTCCCGCGGAGCTCGCGCTCGCGCAGAAGTCGCCGTCGCGTCTACGCGGGTCTCAGTCGTCGCTGTCTGCAGCGCCGATGCCCGTGATACCCGCCGTGCGACCTCTCGGGGGGACGCCGGTCGCAGGGACGCCTGCTGCCGTGACGCCCGTTGCCGTGACGCCCGTGGCTGAGCCGCGGTCGGTGGCCGGCGACCTCCGTGTCGCCATCAGCGCCGGCGTCGGGATGTTGTCGGTGAGCGAGCGCTACTACAACACCAACACGTATCGCTACGAAGACGTCGTCGTCTGGTCGGCGCGCGGCGGCGCGGCCAGTCTCTACGTCGGCTGGGGCGTGTTCGGGTACGAGGGCGGCAACGTCGTGCTCGACCTCGGCTATCGACTCGCCACCACCATCGACGGCACCGCGATGCTGCAGGCGCACGAGGTCACGCTCGTCGCCAGGATGGGCTGGCTCTTCACCTCGCTCGGCGTCGGCATCGCGGGCATCACGAACTGGGAGTCGCCGGGATTCTCTGCGCCACGGTTCTCGTTCAGCGCTCAGTTCGGCGTGAACCTCTACGACGAGCTGTTCATCGCGTTCGAGACCGGCGTCATGATCGGGCCCGACGATGACAACGCGCTCGATCGCTACTCGCTGACGCTCGGCTACACCTTCTGAGCCGGGCGCGGCCGCGGGACCGGGACCGGGACCGGGACCGGGACCGCGACCGCGACCGGGACGGGCACCGCGACCGCGACCACGACCGCGGTCCATCGTCGCACGCGACGCACATCCGCAGCTGCTACAACGCGGCCGTGACTCGTCCGCGCGCGCTGTTCTTCGGGACGCCAGACTTCGCCGTGCCGTGTCTCGACGCGCTGGCCAAGATCGCTGACGTCGTCTGCGTGATCACGCAGCCCGATCGGCCCAAAGGTCGCGGCCTCGAACTCGCGCCGCCGCCCGTGAAGGTGCGCGCGATGGCGCTCGGTGTGCCCGTGCTGCAGCCGGTGAAGGTGCGCACGCCGGAGTTCGCCGCGGAGCTGCGCGCGCTCGACGCGGAGCTCGCGGTCGTCGTCGCGTATGGGCGCATTCTGACGCGCGCGGTGCTCGATGCGCCGCGCCGCGGCTGCCTCAACGTACACGGGTCGCTGTTGCCGCGCTGGCGCGGTGCTGCGCCGATCCAGTGGGCCATCGCGAGCGGTGACGCAGAGACGGGCGTCTGCCTGATGCAGATGGACGAGGGCCTCGACACTGGGCCCGTGCTGGCGCGCCGCGCGCTGCCCATCGGGCCGAACGAGACCGCTGGTGAGCTCGCCGAGCGGCTGTCGCAGCTCGGTGCGCAGCTGCTCACCGAAGAGCTGCCGCGCTATCTCGCGGGGCTGCTCGGCGCCGTCCCGCAAGCCGACCCAGGGATGACGCTCGCGCCGATCCTCGAGAAGACGCACGGCGCGATCGACTGGAGCAAGCGCGCGCAGCAAGTGCACGATCTGGTGCGCGGGATGACGCCGTGGCCCGGCGCATACACGCGGCTCGCCGCCGGCGCGACGCTCAAGGTGCACGCGACGCACGTCACAGCGGACGCGGGCATGAGCGCTGCGCCTGGCACCGTGCTGCACGCCGATCGCGCAAGTGGGCTGGTCATCGCGTGCGGTGAAGGCGCGCTCGCGCTCGACGCGGTACAGCCCGAGGGCAAGCGCCGCATGGCGACAACCGATTATCTCGCCGGACGCGCGCTCGGCGTTGGCGACGTGCTCGGTGAGCACAACGACCCTAAGGACACGCGATGAAGATTTATACGAAGAAGGGTGACGGCGGCGAGACCGGCCTGTTTGGCGGCAGCATCGTCTCGAAGGCGAGCGATCGCGTCGCGGCGTACGGCGAGATCGACGAGCTCAACAGCGTGCTCGGCTTGTGCCGCACGGCGCCGCTGCCGCTCGCGAGCGGCGCTGCCGACCCGGTGATCGACACGCTGCTGCGCGAGATCCAAAGCCGTCTCTTCGACGTCGGCGCGGAGCTCGCGACCTCGCCGACATACGGCAAGGAGATCGGCATCCCGTTGGTCTCGGCCGTCGACGTCACGGGCATCGAGCATGCGATCGACGCCGCGGAGAGCGAGCTCACGACGCTCACCGCGTTCGTGCTGCCCGGTGGCACGCAGCCGGCCGCGTATCTGCATCTCGCGCGCACCGCGTGTCGCCGCGCCGAGCGCGCGATCGTCGGTCTCGGCGGGCACGACGCGATCCGCCCCGAGCTGCTCCAATACGTGAACCGGCTCAGCGATCTCTTCTTCGTGCTCGCGCGCCTCGCGAACCGCCGCGCAGACGTCGCCGACGTGCCGTGGATCGGCCGCGGGAAAAACGTCTGACCGCGGCTCAGTCCTTGACCGGGGTCGCCTTGAGCGCGGCCTTTCCGTCCTTCACGTAGACGGTGAAGCGCACTCCCTTTGCGCCGTGGCGCGTGACGATCTGCTCTTTGTTCTTGCGCAGCGTCTGCACGAACTTGTCGAAGGTGAAGCCGGCCGTCGGCTCGCCGCACTGCTTCTTGGTCGCGACGAAGTCGTCGAAGACCTGACGGAAGTGCAGCTCCTCGTCGGCTGCGCCTTCGCTCACAGCGCTCATCTGCCCAGTCGCGGACGCGTTGAGCAGCGCCTCGGGGACGCGCGCGATCATCGTCGCGCCTTCCTCTTGTTCGTCGTCGTAGGCGCCCGCGGCAGGCGAAGGCGGCGCGTACGCGCGCGACTGCACTGGGCCGCCACCGACGCCTGGCTCGGGCGGCATACCGGCGAGAGTCGCTCCGCCGAACGCTTGCGGGCGCGGCGGCGGTGCGGCTGGGGAACGCACTGGTGGCGCAGGTGGACCGCCCGCGGCTGGCCGTGCGAGCGGCGGTGCTGGAGCGGCTGCCGCTGGGCGCGGCGCCGCGATGGGTGGCGCAGCTGCGGGCTGCGCCATCATCGACGCAGCGGCGGGCGGCGCCATCATCGGCGCAGCGGCCGGCGGCTGCGCGCGTCCCGGCATCGCAGGCGCGCCGCGCGGTGCGCTCGGTGCCGGCGGGATGTCCGGGATGTCCGAGGCCGAGCCAGCGCCGCTCTGGCCGCTGAAGCCGAAGAACGCCTGCGGCTGGCCGCCCGACGCGGGCCCGAGGATCTCGTCGAGGTTCGCCTTCTTCTTCGGCGAATTCTCGCTCGCATGCTCGACGGCCTTGTCCATCGCGAGGTTCACGCTCTCGGCGATGCGCCGATAGTTGCCGCTGAAGTCGGCTATCGGCATGCGATCGATCTTGCGCTCGCCGAGCGCCTTCGCGCGCTTCTTCAGGCGGCTGAACGGCCGATCCTTCTCGAGCCAGAAGAACAACATGCCGAGCACGAACAAGCCGAACGCAGCGCCGCCGAGCGCGCCCTTCGGCAGCGCGGCGAAGTCTTCGGTGGTCGCGCTGTTGAACAGCTCGCTCGGCGAGGCGAGGAGCGTCAGCGGCCGCGCGATGACGTATCCGATCTGCGCGTCGGCGCCGGCGCCCGTCACCAACGAGAACACCGCGCGACCGCGGCCCGCGACGTCGATCGGCGCAGTGACGTTACCAGCGACGAGGTCCGCGTTGGTGAGCGCTGTCGCGAGCACGGCGCCGAGCTCCGCCTGCGTCGGCGCGCCGGTCACGTCGGTCGGCGTGAAGCTGCCGACGATGGCCTCGCGCCGGAAGAACGCGATGCTCGCGCCGTTGACGCGCCGCGAGAGCAAAGTCGCGAGACCCTCATCGAGCTTCTTGCCGTGCACGATCGCGCCGACGTAGCCGCCCGAGTCGATGACCGGCCGCGCGGCCATCCGATAGACGCTGCCGTCGTACGCCCACACATCGTCACGCACGTGGCCAGCGAGCGCACGCTCGACCAGCGGGAAGGTGGCGAGGCCGCCGCCGAAGCGCGCCTCGTTCGGGCCGAGCTGCGCGACGATCACGCCGTTCGCGTCGACCGCAAAGAGGATGTCCGCGCTCATTCCGAGCAGCTGCCGATTGAGATCTTGAAGCTTCGGCTTGAGCGTCGTGTTCAGCGCGCGCAGCTCGTCGTCGCTGCGGCGGGCGCTCGCCGACTTCAGCGCCGTACGCACATCCGGGTGCGCGGCGAGCGGCGCGATCGCGTCGATGCGCGCGCGCGCGTCGAGCTTGAGCGTCTGCTCGACCTCGAGGCGATCGCGGCGCAGCCCGTTCTCGAGGTTGGCGACCGTCTGTCGGTTGACCATGCCCTGCGCGAGCAGCGCAGCGCCGATCGCGGCCATCGCCACGACGGAGAGAGCGAAGATCCAGAAGCGAGAGAGCACCATGCGTCGATTTCCCCTTTCAGCGCGGTGCAGCCGCGGCGGGGCGCGGCGGAGCGGTGAGCATCAGCGGGTCGATCACGATCTCGCGGCTCTCGACGACCTGCGCGGTCGCCGTCGCGACCTCCCTCGCGCCGTGAAACACCTTGATCGTGTATTGACCCGGCGCGACGTTGACGAACTTGTACTCGCCGTTCGGCTCGATGGTGGCGAGCGCGCTGACGTTCGCGATCACGTGCAGATGCCCGCGCACGTGCGCGACCTGACGATCACGGATCGGCCAGCTGCCCGGCTGCGTGACGCGCACCGTGCGCGCCTGGCCAGACGACGTCGCCTCGGCAGAGAAGCCATCGAGCCCCTCCGCGAACAGCTCGTGGGCGAAGTCGTCTTTGTTCTCGATGCGCAAGATCGTGTCCGGGCGCACGACGATCGTCGACGGCGAGAGCGAGCCGCCGACGAGCTGAATCGACGCGCGATTCTCCGCGCCCGCTTGCGGCGGACCGAGCAGCACGACGGCAAGCTCGCGGCGCATGTCGACGCGGCGCGGACGCGGATCGAGAAAGCCGTTCCACTCCTCCCAGTAGTACGGCTTGCGCTCGTCGGCCGCGGGCGCCGGCAGATAGCCCTCGGGCGCGCGCAACAGGCCCTTCACGTCGACCGCGAGCGCGGTGCTCGAGAGCGGCCAGGTGCAGAGCAGCGCAGTCGCCGCGACGCAGGCCGTGGCTGAGAGCACGAGCAGAGCGGATGGGACGGATACAGCGGGGATCGAGCGGCGCTGTCGGTGGGTCGGGTCGCTCATCGAAAGCCCTTCGTATGCAGCGTTTTTCGCTGGGTCCGCGGTTGCGGCCGAGCCTCGCGCTGGGCCCGCATGGTACGCGTGGCCGCGTTCGAAGGTCAACGCGCTTGCATGTCGTCCGCACGTTGCAGACGGCACACACCACGCCTACGTTCGCGCCGTGTCTGCCAACGACGCCCGCACGATCCGCCTCGCTTATAGCCCCGATGCCGACGACGCCTTCATGTTCTGGGCGATCCGCGAGGGCCACATCGACACGCGCGGCCTGCAGTTCACCCACGTGCGCGCCGACACCGAGTCGCTCAACAAGACGGCCGAACATCCCGACGCGCCTGACGTGACGGCGGTGTCGATCCATCAATACGCGTATCTCGCGGACCGCTGGCTGCTGCTGCCACACGGCGGCTCGGTCGGCGTCGGCTATGGGCCGGTGCTCGTCGCGCAAGAGCCGCGCACCCCCGCGAGCCTCGCCCAATCGCGGATCGGCGTCCCCGGTCTGCGCACCACCGCGTATCTCGTCCTGCGGCTGCTGATGGGCAACGAGTTCGAGTCGGTGATCGTGCCGATCGCGCCATTTCGTCGCGCCTTTGACGCAGTTCGCGGCGGCGAGGTCGACGCCGCGCTGCTGATCCACGAGGGCCGTCTGCTCTACGAGCGCGAGGGCCTGCACCGCGTGCTCGACATCGGCGAGGCGTGGCAGGCGCTGACCGGCCTGCCGCTGCCGCTCGGTGGCAACGTGATCCGCAGAGACCTCGGTGACGAGACCATCGCGCGCGTGTCCTCGGTGTTGCGCGACAGCATCGCCTACGCGCTCGCGCATCGTGACGAGGTCATCGCGTGGCTGGTCGCGAGCGAGACGCGCGAAGGCGTGCCGCGCGATCGCGAGATGATCGATCGCTACCTCGGCATGTACGCCAACGCGGACACGCTCGACTACGGCGCCGTCGGTCGCCGCGCCATCGTCGATCTGCTCGCGCGCGGCCACGCCGCCGGCCTCATCCCGCACGCCGTCGACGTCGCATTCGCGCCGTAGCCGTCTGCCTGGGCTAAACAGGCGGAGGCGCGTAATAATCGACGACGTCGATTGGCTTTGCCGACAGCGCGACCTGCACGATCTTGCGCGAGCCGAGCAGGTCGCCACCGACCTGCAGCGGCATCGGCTCTTCGAAGTGGATCGAGACGCGATCGCAGAGGAAGTCGTGCACCGTGTCGCTGCGGTACGTGCCGTCCCATATCTTGCGGATGTGCATCGCGACCTGCGCGCTGCTGATGTCGACGACGCGCAGCGAGAAGCGGTCTTCGCGCTCGTCGGCGTACGGGAAGATGCGCGCGCCAAATCCCCAATACGGGATCGTCGCGAACGCGACCAAACGCGACGGGCCCTCGTAGATGACCTGACCCTTGCCGAGGCCGAGGCCAAACGGCCGCCCGTCTTGGCCCATCACGATGACGTCGTCGCCCTCGTTGACGATCCGCACGTGCGGATGTGGCCGGAACAAGAACTCCGGCAGCGAGCGCGTCAGCACGGACGTGAGATACGTCGCGCCGCCGCCCGCGAAGCGCTTGAGCAGCTTGGTGCGCGCGAACATCTCGCGCGTCTGCGCATAGTGATCGAGCGAGATCGAGTCGATCCCGAGGCCCGCGAAGGGCGTGAGCGTGCCCTCGACGTCGAGCAGGCGCAGCTTGCGTGAGCCGCCGGTCTTGCGCAGTCGACCGAGATCAGCGACGACGCCTTTGCCTTTGTCGTCGTGCGCGCCGAGCACCCAGGCGATCGCGTTGCCGGTGCCGAGCCGCAGAAAGCCGAAGCGCGGCCACTTCTTGCCGAGCGCATCACACGACTGCGTGACCCAGGTCACGACCTGCACGAAGGTGCCGTCGCCGCCGCCGGTCAACACCGTCGGATAGCCGCGCTCGGCGATCGTGCGCGCGATCTCGCGGCCCTCTTCGAGCGAGCGCGACACGAACAGGTCGCCGCTCTGCACGATCTGATCGAGCGTGTCGACGAGCTCGTCGGTGACGCGTTTGGCGTTGCCGTTCACCACCACCGCGACGCGATCCTGCCAGGTCGCAGAGACGCCCGCTTGGACGTCAGGCATCGCGCAATACGTCGTCGATCACGCGCGCCAGGTTCATGTCGCGGCGGGTGAGGCCGCCCGCGTCGTGCGTCGAGAGCGTGATGTGCAGCTTCGTGTACGAGAGCGTCAGATCCGGGTGGTGGTTCGCGCCTTCCGCCAGATCGGCGATGCGATTCACCAGCCGTACAGCCGCGCGAAACGTCTCGGCGCGGAACTGACGCTCGATCTGATCGCCGACGCGCCGCCACTCCGGCAGCGCCTTCAGCGCTTCCTCGAGGACGGCATCGTCGAGCTTTGTCAGCGCCATGGCGAGATCAGAAGATGTCCTTGATCGTGATCTCGGCGACCTTCTTCGTCTTCAGCAGGGTGTTGACGGCGCGGAGGATGCGCGTCTTCGCCGGGCCGTTGACCGCGTCGCCCGCGAGCGCCGCGTCGAGCGTCGGCTGCGTGATCGGGCGACCCGAGCGCGGCTTCGCCTTGGGGTCGACCTTGGCCTTCGCGGCCTCGTTGCCAGTCTTGGCCTGGCCCTTGAGAAGCTTGAGCGCGCGGTCCGCCGGGCGGAGCTGCTCGAGGTCCTTCGAGACCGCCACGAGGCGGCGCGCATCGATCTTCTTCGTCTTCAGGAAATCGGAGAACTTGCTCATCGTCATGATCCGTCTGTAAGTGCCCGCGGGCCGAAATCAGCGGCGGAGCCTAGCGAACGCGCGCGGGGACGACAAGCAGATGGCGCCATCCTCGGTGCGAGGGTCGCCGAAGCGCATTCGCGTTTGCGCACGCTCGCGCGGGAGGCGGGGTTGACGTCGACCGCGCCATTGTCGAGTCTATGTGGGCCCACACTACCCGCGCCGAGGAAGTTCCATGACCCATCGCTTGCCCGCGAAGGCTCTTTTTTTCGCTGCCTGCCTGCTCGCCCTCGCTGCCTGCGGTGGCGATGACGACGTCCCGGTGCGTGGCCGCGGGCGCGACATGGGCACCGTGCCGAGCGGCGATGCCGGCGGTGTGCGCACCGACATGGCCCCGGCGATGGACCTCGGCTTCTCCGAGTGCGCGGCCACCAGCGTCGTCGCGGAGACCACCGTCCGGCCGATCGACATCGTGGTGGCGATCGACAACTCCGGCTCGATGGGCGAGGAAGCGCGCCTCGTCCAAGAGAACATGAACCGCTTCTCGACCGCGATCGCGGCGAGCGGCATCGACTATCACGTGGTCCTTCTGACCGCGGGCGGCTTCGTCACGGTGCCGCCTCCGCTCGGCGGCTCAGCAAACTTCATGCACGTCCCGCAAGACGTGCAGTCGAACAACGCGATGGACATCCTGCTCAGCGCGTATCCAAGCTACTCGGGCTTCTTGCGCCCAACTGCGCTCACCCACTTCGTCGTCATCACCGACGACGAGAGCGACATGGCGGCGAGCACGTTCATCGCGATGATGGAGGCGACGCTCGGCCATGACTTCGACTACCACTCGATCGCATCAGAGAACGCGTCGCACGTCGAGTGCATCCCGATCTTCGGCTGCCTCGGCCCCCAGCCCGGCTGCACCGGACCGTACGGCGACGCCGCCGACATCGGCCGCATCCATTACGAGACGTCGGAGCTGACCGGCGGCACGCGCTACAGCATCTGCGCGATAGATTGGACCGCGGTGTTCACCTCGCTGACCGCGGCCGTCGCCGTGCCGACGCCGCTACCGTGCGTCTATCTCGTGCCTGAGCCGCCCGAGGGGATGACGTTCGATCGCGGCCGTGTGAACGTGCGCTACTCGCCAGGCACGGGCGCGGCGCCTGCCTATCTGCCCTTCGTCGGCACGCCGAGCGGCGGTGACTGCTCCGGGCCCGCGGGCGGCTGGTACTACGACAATCCGGCGACGCCGACGCAGATATTGCTCTGCCCGACGACGTGCAGCAGCGTCAGCGCCGACCCGAGCGGGCGCATCGACATCGCGCTCGGCTGCGAGACGTTCTTCGGCTGATCGCAGCAGCGTCGACGGCGCAGCGCGCGGAAGTCCCGTGCAATCTGCGCGGCCGGCTGATACATCTCCCGCCCCACCGCGGCCGAGTGGCGAAATAGGCAGACGCGCGGGACTCAAAATCCCGTTCCCGCAAGGGAGTGTCGGTTCGAGCCCGACCTCGGCTACCGCGCAGGGCGTGAGAGTTGAACGTTGTACGGAGCACGGAGCTTCTTCCGCCCGCCGGTCAGTTCGCGGGGTACGCCGTCCAGCCCGCCGTCCAGTCGACTCCGCCCGGTGCGATCGCACCGACGAAGTCAGCCGTCACGTCGAAGAACGCCGGACGTGTCTCACCAACAGCCTCGCTCGGTGCCTCGGCGTTGGCCGCACCGACCGGCGCGCCCGCTGCCGGGACGAAGCCGGGATTCGCGAGGTCGGTCGGACGCGCCAGCATCGGGTCGACCGTCTGATTGAGCTGCGCCACCGCGCTGAAGAAGTCCTGCTCGATGAGGGCGTTGTCCGCGGCATCGTCGCTCCCGGACGGCCACGCCACCACCGACGCGCCTTGCGCGAAGATGCTGTTGCGAACGCTGAGCAGCACGGGATCGGCGCCCAGATTCGCCGCCGCGAGGGTCCCACCAATGTCGAGGAATCCGTCGCGGAAGCCGTAGAAGATGAAGTTGCGCAGGTAGCCGCGGCTCGCGCCACGCAGACGTCCACCGATCTGACCGGCCGAGGTCGAGCCGATCAGCGTCACGTTGAACAGACGCGGATTGGGCACCGTGGTCGGCGTGTCCGATCCGCCTCCCGCTTCGAATCCGAAGTCAGCCGTATCCGCGTACTGCTGACCGATGAGAAACTGCGCGCGCCCGCGCCAGCCATCGTCCCAGTCGAACAGATCGTCGCTCGCGGCCGTCACGACGAAGTGCTTCACGTCGACGGTGCCGCCGAAGATCTCGACGCCGTCATCGCCCGAATAGTGCGTCTGCACGAAGTCGATGGTGGTGCCAGTGCCGCACGAATAGAGCTGCACGGCGTTGGTCTCATTGCCCATCGCGCCGCCCGCGTTGAAGCTCGCGAATTCCACGCGTACGTAGCGCAGCGTGCCGCAGCTCCATTCATCGTCCGCTAACGCCGGCGCGATTGGGCCGTAGGCGAGGAACGGATTGAGATCGGCGATGGAGGCCGTGCTGGTCGGGAAACCCTCGGTGCGGCGCGTGCCACCCGCAAACGCACGACCGAGCAGCGTGATGCCACCCCAGTCATCGCGCGCGCGCGAGCCCACTGCGGCCGCCGACGTAAATACGATCGGCTCTGCTGCGGTTCCGTCTGCGTCGATGCGGCCATTGCGTGTCACGACGAGAAAGCCACGCGAGGTCGCGCTCGTATTGCCGCGAATGATCGTGCCCGGCGCGATCGTCAGCGTCTGCGGAAGGGACGCATCGGCCGAGTAGACGAGGACGATGCCATTGAGCTGGTAGATGTTGTCGCAGGTCCAGCTGGTCATCGACGCGGCGAGCGGACCTTCGGGAACATCGACGATCGTGCGTGCCGATACCGCCGGACAGCGAACCCCAGCATCCGGTTCGCCGCCCGCGTCGACGCCAAGATCGGGCGTGACCGGCCCTCCCAGATCGATCCCTGCGTCTCCTGGCAGCGTGAAAGCATCCACTTCCACTCTGGCGTCGACTCCGATGTTCGCATCGACTCCGATGTTCGCATCGATTCCGATGTTCGCATCGACTCCGAGATCCGCGGTTCCTCCGCCATCGGGAGTGACCCCGTCATCGTCGCCGCAGCCTATGAAGAGCGTCAGCGCGACCAAGGATGCCGATAGGATTCTAACGCGATTCATGTTCATTTTGCCTCGCTCGCCAATATGGGATTCGCGTGCTGACACCGCGCAACGGCTCCGCAACGACTACGCGAAGTCGATTCCGCTCACCGACTGGCTACCAAAGCTGCGATCGTCGATGCGAGCGGTGTCGACCCGACTACGTCACTCGATCGGAAACGCCGTCCATCCGAGCGTCCAGTCCACGCGATTGCGATCCGTGGCGGTGCCCGATGCAGGCGCGATGGCTCCGTAGTAGTCGGCGGAACGATAGACGCCGGTCCAGCTAGCCGGCGCGGCCGCGAAGGTCCCCGACGCGATCGTCGCATCGGCAGTGAAATCGGGCACTGCTCCTGGCCCCACTGCGGGATCGCGGAGCAGACGCGACAGCGCTGGAAAGCGATTGCCATAGCTCGCCGTTCGAAAGAACGGATCTTCATCGAAATTTGCGTCGTCGTCTTCGGGAGGGTCGCCCGACCCGCCGGCGCCGCGGGGAAAGGCTCCGCGCGGTGCCGCCGCTCGCTCGAAGAACAGGGTGTTCGACATGCCCACGCGGCCGCTCGTCACTCGAGCCGCGGTCTCGCCATCCGCGAAGTTCGCCCAATATCCGGGAAAGCCTTGGACGATGGAGTTGCGAACCCAGCCTAGAGTCCCGACCTGCAACAGAAAGCCCGACTCGAACCCGTTGATCGCCTCAGAGGATCCAGGCGGGGGCGCGAGCGCTCCAGCCAATGTGACGTTGAAGACCGCCGGCTCCGACTCGGGATCGCCGGCGAACTCGCCCTCTTCGCGATTGCCCTTGATGGCTCCGCTGCTGCCGGGGAACGTCTGCACGATCGCAAATTGGATCAGCCCGCGATAGCCAGCCGCCCACTCGATGCCGTCTTCGTTCGGATCGGTGATCAGTGCGTGTAAGATCGGCACGGAGCCGCCGATCAGGCCGAGTCCGTCGGAGCTGCGGTGGACCTGCACGTGGTCGACCACCGTGTTGCGTCCGCAGCCGGCGAACGTCAGCCCGGCGGCAGGCACGAAGGTGTCGTTGAGTGCCGACGCCGTGCCGCCCGCGTGTTCGATCCGTACATATTCGAGCCGGCCGCAGTCATGCGACTCGTCGCTGCCACCGAACGCCCCGCGCCCATCGGCCAATGTCTCGCTCACGCGGCTCGTGCTGGTGAATCCCGTCGGTGCGCTGCCGAGCAATACCAGCCCTCGCCACTGACCACGCGTGGCCGGGCGCGTCGACGGCGCCAGCACGATCGGCGCATCCCTGTTCCCAACGGCCGAGAGACGCGCGCCTTGACCGATCAGAATGAAGCCGCGGTCCGCGACCGAGACCTGTGTCCCCGCTTCGATGGTGAGCGTGCCATTGCTCACGACGACGCTGCCCGATAGCACCCAATTGCGCGAGCAATCCCAAGTCGTGTCTGCGGTGTATTCGGTATCGACCGGTACGAGCTCGTTGGGGCGCATCGCTGGGTCGAGCGGGCATCGAGCCCCGGCGTCGGTGTCGGCGCCGGCGTCTGCACCGAGATCGATGGGAGCGTCGCTCATGCCGAGGTCCACCGAGACGAAGCCACCATCTGGATACGCGTCCGCGTCCTTGAGAGCAGCGCACGCGCTCGACGCCAGTATCCCAATCGAAGTCAGCAGCACGTAAGACAGGCGCCGCATCAGAAACGAACTCCGCAGGCAACGCCGAAGGTGCCAGGGCCGCTGCCACACGAGAGTGCGGCAGTGCTCCGATCATCGTCGTCGCCTCCGCCGCCGACGGCCAACACGACGAGCGCAACGATGACGGCGGCGCCCGCCACCCCGAAGCCGATCCCAGCGATTATCTCGCCGTTTCGCGCCGCATTGAGGTCTCCTGCACACTGCTCGCCGCGGGTGAGCGGCGGCGTGCTCGGCTGAAAGCACAGCGTGTCGTCGTTGAAGCTATTGGCACCATCGGCGCGAACGAAAATGCCTGCGACTCCCGCTCCGAGGCCCAGTACACCGACGGCAACTGCGATTCCGGCGGCGACGATGTGCCCGTTGCCGCCGGCGCGCGGTGTGGTTCGCGCATCTTGTGCACTGCTGCCTACCGGCTCTCCAAAGGCGCGTGGCTCCGCCGTCGTTCCCGCCGTGAGCAACACATTGCCGTGCTCGTCGAGCAGCGCGACGGCGACCTCCGTCACACCGGCTCCGGGCGGCATCGCGACGCTCATCTCGCGCGCGAATGGCTTGATCTGCTGGGTCCACGCGCCATTTCCGCGCCGACGAACGGCGACGCGCACGTTGGCGACGAACGACACCGGATCGCGTGCGCGTACGACCAGGGTATCGGTCGAAGCCACCCGATCGACGGTGAGCGTGAGTCGCTCGGCGCGCGCATCGAGCAGGCCGCGTGCCTCGAGATAGGGGGCGCGCAGTCGCGGCGAGAGCGCGCGCTCGACGGTTCGTTCGGGATCGAGCGCGAGCATTCGCAAGAATGCATCGCGTGACTCGTTCTCTTGGCCGAGCGCGGCCCGCGCGACGCCCATCAAGAAGTAGAGACGCGCGCACGCGGACGCATCGAGCCCGCCGCCAGCTATGGCTTCCGTCGAGGCGGCGAGGGTTGCCTCGAAGTCGATACGTCCATAGGCTTCCTCAGCGCGCGAGCTCGCGTCTGCAGAGGGCGTCTGGGCGTGGGTCGAGACAGTCGAGAGGTCGATCACGATCGCGCAGGCGAGCGCGAGGCACGCGCGCGTGGGGATGTTGGAAGAGAGGCTCATTCTAAGTTGCGCCTATTCGAGACCGACGCGCCGCGTGACCAGCTCGCCGGAGCGAATCGTCACTCGATATTGCGTGGTCACGCCTTCATCGGGGTTCGTTAGGACCAGAGTGTGCGAGCCCTCGGGCAGCGGCACACGAATCAGCGGCGTGGCGCCGAGCGCGCGGCCACCGAGCGTGACGTTCGACCACGGCGTGGTGTCGAGCGTGAGAAAACCTGGCGCGCTGGCGGCGGGGCTCGCCTCGGGTGCGACCTCGACGCGCACAGCTGGCGTAGGCAAACGTGCTGTCACGACCGGAACCGCCCCACGGCGTCGTCGGTTGGCGGCACGCTGCGCCGCGCTCGCTGCAGCGCCGATCGGTAGGTTGACCGCGGCATTGTTGGCATTGTCGGGCGCCCGCAGCGCGTCGGTGGTGGTCGAGCCTGCCGCAAGCGGATTGCCTACAGCGGGGCTCACCGGCTCCTGGCGCGTGTCGCCTGACGTCGCTTGATTCGCAGCGGATCTGGTCGCGCCCGGTTGGGCTTCGTCAGCGCGCACGTCGTCACGCCGAATACCCTTTGAAACGAACCAAGTGCCACTCACCGCGACTACGATCAGCAACGCCGCACCAGCAGCAATCCACACCGCGCCACGCGACTTCCTCGGCGGCATCGGCGGCGGTATCGGCGACTGTACGGCCAGCGGCGTCACGCTCCCGCCCGAAGCCTCACGTCCGAAAGACGCCTGTGTAATCGGAGTCGGCGTGGTCGACGTGCGCAGAGTCCCTTGGGTACGAAGCGTCTGACCTCGCTCGACTGCACGCGCGACCAATCGACGCTGCACTTCGATGGTATCGCCGAAGGCCGCGTTGATCTGCGCGGAGATCTCGGAGCGACCGACGTGTACTCCCGTCGACGCGAGCCAACGCTGCAGATCGTCACGCATCTCGGCGGCGGTCGGATAGCGGTCTTCTGGCTCGCGCTGCAGAGCGCGAGCGACAATCCTATCGAGCTCGTGCGGGGCGTCGGCCCTTACGCTCGAAAGCGCGGGGACCTCCGCGCCGAGTAGCTGCTGCAGTGTTCCGACATCGCTGTCGCCCTTGAAGAGCCGGCGCCCGGCGATCGACTCCCACAACACCACACCCATCGCGAACAAATCCGCTCGACGATCGGCGGGAGCACTGCGCGCCTGCTCCGGCGCCATGTAGGCGAACTTGCCTTTTACCAGACCCGTGCTGGTCTGAACGATCTGGGTAGTAGCCTTCGCAATGCCGAAGTCGAGCAGCTTCACGACGCCGTCGTAGGTCACGAACAAATTGTGCGGTGAGATGTCGCGATGCACGACCCCAAGAGGGGTGCCGTCGTAGTCGCGCGCCTCGTGCGCGTAATGCAGACCGTCGAGCGCGTCTGCGATGAGCCGCGCCGCCAGCGGGAGCGGCAGCCTCTCGCCACCCTGCACCGAGCGCTTGAGCACGCGGTCGTATGGCTGCCCGTCGAGGTACTCCATCGCGATGTAGTGCGAGCCCTCATGTTCTCCGACATCGTTCGTCTGCACGACGTTCGGGTGAGCGAGGCGTGCTGCCAGTCGCGCTTCGTCGAGAAACATGGCGACGAGCATCGGCTCCTCCTCCATGTTCGTGTGCAATCGCTTGACGACGACCAGCTTTTGGAAGCCTTGGGGTCCTGGAGCGAGCGCAAGATATACCTCAGCCATCCCGCCCTGACCGAGCTTGGCCACGAGCGTATAGCCAGCGAACGGTTCCGGGGCCATGGGTGACACCGACGGTCGCGTCACGCTCCCAGAGTCACGCGGGCGAGTGAGCTGTGTTGGGCCCATGGCAGGTCGGACCCACAACGTACGTTGTCGCGCCGGGGCGTCAAACTCCAACGGCGACGTCGCAACGATCCTCTGTGTCAGCGACAACGCCGCGCAAAATATGAGGATTTCGCTGTTCGATGCAATGGCCGACACGCACTGGATCGCATTCGCAACACGCGTTTCACCGTCGCGTAGCGCGAGGTTGGCGAATGATCAGCTCGCGACCACCTCGACCACGACCTTCTTGCGCATCGTCTTCTCGAACAGCCCGGCTTTGCGCTCGACGGTCCAGATCTCGAGCGCAATGTCGCCCTGACCGCGGACCAGCAGCGTAACGCCCTCACGCGAGATGCGCGCGTCGACGTCCTTCACCTTGCCGAGATGCTCGCGGTCGAGCGCGTCGGCGAGCCGCAGGATCCCCGCGAGCTTTCGCACCGTGGTGCGCTGAAGCAGGTCGAGCGCGCGATAGCTCGTGTGTTTGGTCGAAGGCACGGCGCGGCGGTGATAGCGCGCGATGCAGCCGACCATCACTCGCTCGGCCGGTGACACGCCCATCAGCTCGGAGTGCTCGATCAGGTATTGCGTGTGCTTGTGGTGCGACGCGAAGTGCACGAAGTCGCCGACGTCGTGGAGCAGCGCGGCGAGCCGCAGATAGCGCCGCTCCTTTGGCCCGAGCTTGTGCAGCGTCTGCAGATCGTCGAAAAGATGCAGCGCGAGGCGGTCGACCTGCGTCGCGTGCGCCTCGTCGAAGTGATAGCGACGGCCGAGCTGCAGCGCGGCGCCCGCGGCGGCGTCTTCTTCACCGCGGTAGTCCCAGACGCGGAAGTATTTGTCGACGAGCTCGTAGACGATGCCGTCTTTCAGCCCGACGCCAGGCGCCGCGACCTCCTTCGCGCGCGCCGCGTCGGCGACCGCGAGCAGCACGTAGAGCGCCGGCACGATCACGTCCGCGCGATCTGCGCGCACGGCGAGCTGCGCGCCGCGCTCCGCTGGTGTCAGCTTGGCGATGCGCTCGAGCAGCGCGCGTGCCTTGGCGACATCGATGATGCGCGGCGAGTCCGGGCGCGAGGCGAGCTGCGCGATCGCCTCGAAGTTGCCGCCGGTGCCGGCGACGACGTCGTACTTTTTACGCGCCAGCGCCGGCGCGAGCGGCGCGAGCATGCGATCGAGATATTCGGTCAGCAGCCGCTCTTGCTGCTGCTTTACCGGCTTGCCGGCGCTGAGAAACGACTCGAGCAGCCGTACGGTGCCGATCTCGAGCGACGTCGAGAACGTGGTCTTGCCCTTCTCGAGCTCGCTGATCTCCAGGCTGCCGCCGCCGAGATCCATCAGCAGCGTGCGCTTCTCCCGCAGATCCATGGCGCGCGAGACGGCGAGCTTCACCAGCCGCGCCTCTTCGCCGCCGTCGATCGCCTCGAGCGTGATCCCGGTCTCGGAGCGCACGCGCGAGATCAGCTGCTCCGAGTTGTCGGCCTCCCTTGCAGACGCGGTCACCACGGCGCGTGTGCGCTCGACCTCCGCGTCCCCGATCACCTCGGCGAACCTGCGTAGAGCCGCCACCGCTTGATCGATCGTGCGCGGGTCGAGGCGCCCGGTGAGGAACACCGAATGCCCGAGCCGCACCGGCAGGCGCAGCGCCGCGACCTCACGAATCGCGCCGGGCCCATCGGCCTCGACGATGCGTAGCCGAGAGGCGTTCGAGCCCATATCGATCGAGGCGAAGCGCGGCACGGCGCGACTATATTCGCCCGGCGTCGCTCCGCTCGGAGAAATCGCTCGCGCTATCACGAGAGCCCGCCGAAACTCGGACGCATGAGCGAGCCCATTGCCCGTGTCGCTGGCGTCGATTTGGATATCTTGCACGACGTGAAGAACCTCGTTGGAATCGTCCACGCAGCGGCGATCGATCTCGACCGCGCGCATCAGAGCGGCGAGGAGCTCGGTGAGCTGATCGAAGAGCTCGTCTCGCTGACCTCGCTGGTGAGCGACGCGCTGCGCGGCCTCGCGGGCGAAGGAAGGAAAGTGCGGCCGTTCGATCTGCGCGCGGCGGCGTTCTGCGCGCGGATCTGGCAGCCGAACCTCGCCCTCGGCGCGCTGATGCGTCCGACGCACATCGACGCGGAGGCAGGCGCGCTGACCGACTTCGTCGTCGCGCTCGCCGTCGCGCTCGGCGCCGACACGGCCGCGGTCGCGATTCAGCAGGACGACGACGTTGGCCTGCGCTTCGAGCCGGCGGTGATGCTGGCGTCAGAGGCGCGCAGCGTCGTCGCTGCGCTTCTCACGCGCGCGGCGCAGCTCGGGCTCACGCTCGCGGTCGAAGATGCCGGCGTTCGCGTTCGGCCGCAGAGCGCGTGAGCGCGTCAGCGGCCGTCGCCTAGAGCCGTCGCCTAGAGCGCCGGCACGCCAGGCGGTGTGCCCATCGGCGAGCGCGTCGGTGGGCTGCCGGGCTCTACGACCGTGGAGTCGCGCCGCGTGATCTCGTCGAGCAAATCACGGCACTCCGGCTTGCCGCGCAGATGCGTCATCAGCAGCGTGGAGGCGTCGGCGAACGACTTTTCGAAGGTGAGCGCCTCGCGCACGCGCTTGGCGATGCGGTCGCGACCCGACGAGAGATCCGTCTCGAGCGCGTCGCCGTAGCGCTGCAGCTGCGCTTTGAGATCGTCGATCTGTCGGCGCAGATCGCGCGCGATCGTCTCGCGCGCCTGGGCGCGTCCCTCGTGATCTGCCGCGACGCTCTTCAGCGCCTCGACCGTCGCACGGGCAGCGCCGACCTCTTCGAACACGGCGCGCGCGACAGAGAGCGTCGCCGTCCCAGCACGCTCGGCCGCGATGGCACGCTCGGCTGCTGCGCGGTGACGCGTCTCGGCCTCGGTGACCCGCTCGAGCACACGCGAGGCACGCTCGCGCTCATCGGAGGCGGCGCGCAATGCGCGTGACTCTTCGTGCGCGAGCTCCTCGACCTTGCGGCCGATCTCCGCGCGGAGCGCGCGACCACGACGCTCGATCGCCTCGAGCTTGCGCGACAGCGAGGCGAGCTCGCCCTCGAGCCGCGACGCCTTGGCAGCGAGCTCCCATGCCGTGTCCGACGCCTGCTGAACATCGGGCGGCGGACCGCCGTTCGGATAGGCGCGAGCGACCATGCGCGCGTATTGCGTCGCGCGCGCGCCCCACTCGACGACGCTCGGTGTCGACGGCGGCGGCGGTGGCGGCGGCGCGGCGACGGGCGCGTCGCCCTGCTGCACGTCCCACTGCGTCGACGGCAGCGAGCGCTGGAATGCCTTGAGCTCCTCTTGCAGATGGTGGCCATCGCGGAAGCGGCGGCGCGGATCTTTCTCGAGCAGCCGCAGGATGATCGCCTCGGCTTGCGGCGAGAGATCCGGACGCAGCGCGCGCGGTCGCGGCGGCGGTGCGCTGCGCTGCATCTCGAGCAGAGTGTCGCGATCGCTCGAGCGGAACGGCAGCTGACCCGTCGCCATCTCGAAGAACAAGATGCCGAGCGCGTAGAGATCGCTGACCGGCTGCGCGTCGTCGCCGCGCGCCTGTTCGGGCGACATGTACTCCGGCGTACCGAACACCGCGCCCTTCGGGGCGAGGCGCGGATCGCGGGCCAGCGCCGCGAGCCCGAAGTCGAGGATCTTCACGAAGTCGCGCCGACCGCCGCGCACCGTGAGCATGATGTTGTCGCTCTTCAGATCGCGATGAATTACGCCGAGGTCGTGCGCACGCGCGAGCGCCGCGCACATCTGCTCGAGGATGTCGACGCCGCGCGCGATCGGCATCTGCCCCTTGGCGATCTCCGCCGAGAGCGCCGAGCCCGAGAGCAGCTCCATCACCAGATAGAGCTCGCCCTCTTCGGTCTCGCCGACGTCGTGAATCTCGACGATGTGCGCGTGATCGACGCGGTTCGCGGCGCGCGCCTCGCGCAACATCCACGCGCGCAGGTGCGTCTCACCGCGCAGATCCGGGCGAATCAGCTTGAGAGCGACGATGCGCTCGATGAGCACGTGTCGGGCGCGATAGACGACGCCCATCCCTCCTTCGCCGAGGCGCGCTTCGAGGCGATAGCGCCCGGCGATCACCTTGCCGAGCAGCTCGTCTTTGGGTCGCCGTGGGGGGATCGCGGCTGTCGTGGGCATCTGAGCGGGGTCTCCGTGGGTCGCCGAGAAAGCGCGGCGTCGATGGCTGCGAACTGCGGGGCTGCCGGCCCGTGCGGGTCGCGTGGTGAGACGCCCGCATCGTACTACGGCCTCTTCGAAGAAGTCCTAGTCGTGGTGTTCCGGCGGATCTTTACACGCGCGAGAGGGAAATCTCGCCTCCAACGTAGACGGACCTCGTCGCGCGTCTTGAAGGGCACACCGCGACGAACGTATCTTGGCGAGAGCGCGAACTCGCTCGACCGCGTCAGTCTGGCGCGCGGTAGCGAGCGTCGAGCTCAGGTGGTGCGTGGCGCAACGTCCCGTCGGACCCTACCTCGTAGAGTCTCGCCTCGCGTCAGGCGGGATGGCGGAGGTGTTCGTCGCGAAGCGCGTCGGGCCGCATGGCTTCACCAAGCGCGTCGCGCTCAAGCGGATCCTGCCGCAATACGCGCGCGACCCGGACTTCGTCGCGATGTTCATCGACGAGGCGCGCCTCGCAGCCCAGCTCGAGCACCCGAACATCGTGCACGTCTTCGACTTCGGCGAGCTGCAGGGCGACCTGTTTCTCGCGATGGAGCTGATCGACGGCAGCAACGTCAATCGGCTGCTGCGCACGGTCGCCGCGCGCAACGAGGCGGTGCCCGTCGACGTCGCGCTGGAGATCACCTGGGAGACGGCTCGGGCGCTCGCCTATGCGCACGCGGTTCACGGCGAAGACAAGCAGCCGCTCGGCTTGGTGCATCGTGACGTCAGCCCGGCGAACATCCTGCTGACGCGCACCGGCCACGTGAAGCTCTCGGACTTCGGCATCGCGCGCGCCGCGAGCGTCGATCCGCGCACCGACGAGGGACGCCTGCGCGGCAAGCTCGGCTACATGTCGCCCGAGCAGGTGATGGGAAAGCCGCTCGATGGACGCAGCGATGTGTTCACGCTCGTCACCGTCCTCGCGGAGATGTTGCTCGCCGAGCCGCTGTTCGGCGCGGGCACGGATCTCGATGTGCTGCTGCGTATTCGCGACGTCGATCTGCGCGTGCTGCACCGAACCGACAAGCGCATCCCGAATGAAGTACGGCGCCTGCTCACGCTCGGGCTCGAGCGCGATCCGGCGAATCGCCCTGACTCGGTGGAGCTCGCCGAGGCGATCTCGGCGCTGGTGCGCAAGCGCGGCAAAGACGCAGGCCCGGAGCGCGTCGCGCGGCTGCTCGCGCGCCTCGAGCTGGTCGAGCCGATGCGGCCTGGTGACGCGCAAGGCCCCGACACGCGCACCACGCTGCTGCCGATCAAGGCGCCCGCCGAGGGCGGCGCCGCGGTGGAGATCGAGACCGCGACGGTCGGCGCGACGACGCCGGCGATCTGGCGCGTGCGCCTCGGCGACGGTCGCATGCTGGGGCCATTCTCGTTTCCGAAGCTGGTCGAGCTGATCACGACTGGCGTCATCGACATGCACACGACCGTCGCCAAGAGCGACGAGGCTTATCAGCCGCCGAGCGCCTTCTCCGAGCTCACGCGCTTCATCACCTCGCCTGCGCTGCAGTGGCACGACTCAGAGACGGCGACGCCAACATGGAAAGTCGCGAATGCACCCGGCGCGCTGCTGCCGCTGGTGTTTCAGCTGGTGACGCGGCGCGAGACCGGCGTGCTGCATCTCCACGACTCCGATCGGCGCAAGAAGATCTACTTCGTCGAAGGTCGGCCGGAGTTCGTCGCCTCGACCGACAGGCGTGAGCTGCTCGGCGAGTTCCTCGTGCAAGAAGGCTTCGTGCTGCGCATGGAGATGGAGATGGCGCTGGCGCTGCTGCCTCGCTACGGCGGGCGGCTCGGTGATGCGCTCGTCGGTCTCGGCGTGCTGCGGCCGGTGGAGCTGTTCCGCGCGATCGCAGCGCAGGTGACCGCGCGATACCTCGAGGCGTTCCGCTGGTCCCGCGGCGAGTGCCTCTACGTGCGCGACGCGCGCAGCCACGAAGAGACTTTCCCGCTCGGCCAAGATCCGCACGAGCTGCTGCGCGACGCCGTCGCCACGATGCACATCGACGCCGTGCAGTTCGCGCTCGCGCCGCTCGGCGAGCGCGTGCTGGTCCGCGCGCCGGTGCCGCCAGCGCCGCTCGCGATGTATCGCGTCTCGGCCGCGTGGGAGCGCGTGCTCGGCGCGGTGCGCGGTGACGTGACGTTGCCGGGGCTCGTTGGGCGTGAGTCGTCGAGCGGCGCCGATCCGGACGACGTCTACCGCGCAATCTATCTCGGCGTGTCATGCGGCCTCGTGCTCGCGCGCTGACGCTCATCCCGCCGAGGGCGTGCTGACGATCCCATCGCCAAGGGCGGGCTGACGATCCCATCGCCAAGGGCGGGCTG
>Ga0163144_10003909_pt1 | contig 33855 bp, 34 predicted proteins | sample OliLak19BULKMAT1_FD_123175 | JGI IMG/M metagenome (GOLD analysis project Ga0163144, IMG submission 123175) | Freshwater microbial mat bacterial communities from Lake Vanda, McMurdo Dry Valleys, Antarctica - Oligotrophic Lake LV.19.BULKMAT1 | ecosystem: Environmental > Aquatic > Freshwater >... | reverse complement strand
GCCCTATTAAAGAGTAATAATTAATCAACCTATCAAACCAATACGCAAAATGAAAAAAATAATATATCTCCTGCTTTTTATCACCCTCGCCAGCGCATCGATCACCGCCTGCACCGAAGAAGAGGTGAAGCCACAAACCGAAGGTAGTAATGCTGGTGGAAGCCCAATCAAAGAATAACCAATAAACACAACCAATATGAAAAAGACAATCATCATCCTTGGTGTTGCATTGATCACCTTATCTGCCACACTCGCATTCAGAGCCAAGTCTGAAATCGTTCCTGCAAAAGAAGAAAAAGTTGCCTCAAACAATGGTGGCGGATTTGCTCTTCAGGATCAAGATCAGTGGAAATAATTGATCTTCATCTTCCAAGAACGAAGGCTTCTTCTAAGCAATGAGTGGTTTTTGATTCCGCTTTATTACTCTTTTTAAGGAAATCTCATGTAAGATTCCGACACTTAAAAATCTTTTGCCGCTGCGATGATGACCGATTAGCAGTAGTTGCAGTCGACAAAGCGAAATTTTGCATAAAATATTGCAGTATGTTTAAGGATTCATTTATTAAAAAAATCCTTAAAACGTGCGTTTTTTTATAAAATATTACATCAAAAGCTGCCCCACCCCTGCTTCTATTGGATTCTCATTTCAAATGGAAGTCTGGTTTGGCTTCCCTGGTAGTTTTTCATATTCTTTAACCTCATATACACAGGGTATTGGCCACCCAATTCCCCTTTCAGCAACCTTGTATTGGTGTAATCTTCTGCATCGTTAAGCCACTGCTCGATGAATGTCTTTTGCTTTGGATAATAACGAATCCGGTAATCGTCCTGCACACCAGCTTTCTTTGCAGCGATCTCCACGGCATCTTCAAAATTGCCCAATACATCCACTAAACCGCGTTCCTTTGCCTGCGCACCTGTCCACACCCGACCAGAGGCAACTTTTCTTAATTCTTCTACAGACATGTTCCTGCCTTCAGCCGCCTTCTCAGTAAACGAGTTATAAATCTCCTCGGTCTTCTTTTGCCAAACTGCTTTTTCAACATCTGTTAAAGGACGGGTGATTGTTACCAACTCCCCTACTTCACCGGTCTTTACTTCATCGAAGGTGATTCCGATTTTATTGTCAAGAAAACTACTCACATCAAACAGCACACTAAACACTCCAATCGAACCGGTGATTGTGGTGGGTTGAGCCACAATTGTATCGCAACCCATTGCCAGGTAGTATCCTCCTGAAGCAGCGTAATCCGACATCGAAGCTATTACCGGTTTCACTTTTGTGGTTAACACGATCTCACGCCACATTACGTCCGATGCCAATGCACTTCCTCCCGGTGAATTAATTCGAAGCACGATGGCTTTAATGCGGTCATTATTGCGTGCTTTTCTTAGCTCTTCGGCAAAGGAATCAGAACCAATCACACCGTTTTGCGCCTTGCCGGGAAGGATATCACCATCAGCCACGATGATGGCAATTTCATTTTTTGAGTCATCATACGCGGAAAAACTTTTCTTGTACTTGCCAAACTTTACAAAATTGATCTCAGCATCATTAGCTAATCCTAAACGCTGTCGCAGGTGATCCTGAACCTGATCGAAGTAGAGCAAAGAATCGACCAGGCCGAATTGAAGCGCACCCTTTGTATCGGTCACACTCATCTTGTCGGCCATTCTCTTCAGGTCATCATAACTGATATTACGGCTCTTCGAAATATCCTGAAGCATGGTGTTATGCAAATCAGAAATTAACTCATTCAACTGCAGCCTGTTTTCGTTGCTCATTTTATCGAGCATAAAAGGTTCCACCGCACTTTTAAAATCTCCTACTCTGAATATCTGTGGTTTGATGTCCAGTTTATCGAACATTTTTTTAAAAAAAGAAACCTCCACGGAGAGACCATTGAATTCCATTTCACCTTGTGGATTTAAATACACGTTGTCAGCCGCAGAGGCTACATAATAGGCTTGCTCGGTATACATCTCACTATAAGCAACCACCCACTTACCAGCATCTCTGAAATCAAGAAGGGCATCACGCACTTCTTTTGCTACTCCATAGCCACCCATGAATATGCTCAGATCCAGATATATCCCTTTAATTTTTGAATCGGTCTTGGCATTCGATATCACTTTCTTAAATTGAAGCAACCCAAGCGGGGATACAGCCCCGGGAATAGGCAACCCCTCTAAAGGATTTTCAATTTCATTTTCAGTAATAGGCACATCCAGTTTTAGATGCAGCACGGAGTTTTCTTCTATCAACACTTTCTCGCCATCCCCGGATATGCCAGAAATCAATGTCATAAAGAAAACAGTCGTCAAAACAATGATCAGGCCCAGTGCGACAAACGATCCAAGGCAGGATGCGAAAAAAGTCTTTATAAAATTCATGTATATTAAAATTTGAAAGATCAAAATTACTCAATCGAAACAGGTAATAAAACCCTTTACTATCTTTCCGCTCACATGACAAAAAATGAAATCTTTATATCGTTGGGTTCCAATCTTGGCGATCGTGCGGAAAATCTAAAAAAGGCGCTTCATGCTATTGAATTACATGTAGGCACTATTATCAAACGGTCTTCCGTGTACGAAACCAAGCCATGGGGGAAAAGTAATCAGCCTGATTTTTTTAATCAGGTAATACTGGTTCATTCTGATATGTCTCCTAAAAACTGTCTCCTCTCGTTGTCTGCCATTGAAGAACAGATGGGACGAAAACGTGAAGAGCAATGGGGTGCACGCATTATCGACCTTGATTTACTCTATGCAGATGACATAATCGTTCAAACGGAAAAACTAACGCTGCCTCATCCGGGCCTGGCGCAAAGAAGATTTGTGCTGGTGCCGCTGGTAGAAATAGCTCCTGATTTTATTCATCCTCTGCTAAAAAAAAATCAGCAGCAACTCTTGAACGAGTGCCCCGATTTACTGGAAGTAAAATTAAAGGCTTGACACTTCCACCTGAGGAGCGATCTTCTTCACCAGGCCCTGCAATACTTTTCCAGGGCCGCACTCGATGAAAGAAGTACCCCCATCTTTCACCATGTTTTGAATAAGCTGTGTCCAGCGTACAGGGGCGGTCAACTGATCCATGAGATTTTTCTTTATCACTTCTATATCGGTGGATGGCAGTGCGTTTACGTTTTGATACACCGGACAAATGGGTGTCATGAATTTAGTTGCCGCAATAGCTGCCGCTAATTCTTCTTTGGCAGGATTCATCAGCGGTGAGTGAAATGCTCCGCCCACCTGCAAGGGCAAGACGCGCTTGGCGCCCGCAGCCTTCATTTTCTCACAGGCAATCTCAATCCCCTTTATAGAACCAGAGATCACCAATTGACCGGGACAATTATAATTAGCTGCCACTACAATCTCTTCGCTGATCGATGCACAAATCTCTTCCACCTTTTGATCATCTAATCCCAGAATAGCTGCCATAGTAGAAGGATTAATTTCACAGGCACGTTGCATCGCCAGCGCTCTTTTAAAAACCAGTTGCAATCCATCTTCAAAGGAAAGTGACTTGTTGGCTACCAATGCAGAAAACTCGCCCAAAGAATGACCGGCTACCATGTTGGGATGAACTGCATCTTGTGATAATGCTACTACCACAGAATGAATAAATACAGCCGGTTGCGTCACCCTGGTTTGTCTTAATTCATCCGCGCTGCCGGTGAACATGATTTCAGAAATCTTAAATCCTAAAATAGCATCAGCCTGATCAAACACCGATTTTGCAATCGCACTTTTTTCGTATAGCTCTTTACCCATTCCGGTAAACTGAGCGCCCTGACCTGGAAAAATAAATGCATTCATGATAATTCGATTGGTTTTAGACCCGAGTTTACAGGTTCAGAAAATAAAATCAAAATCCGGAAGAGAAATCAATTGACGAACCGTGCTTTCATCTGCGGTGTGGGAATCATGCACTCGTCTTTTTTGCCAAACCACCGGTAGCGGTTCTTTGCAATCCAATCATAAACAAAATCGCGGATAAATATGGGCACAATTTTAAAAGCATACATCCATGGCCACATTCCATCAAGCATGCGCGCTATCTCTAATGCCGCATTACTTTTTTGGAAGAGCCGGCCATTCTTAATTAGCAATACACTATTGAGTGCTGAAGGCGGAAGATTAAACCGCTTCATTTGCTCTGCACCATATTCCGATTGAAGTGAAGCAAATTTTAATTTTGACTGCGCATCCCGTTTAATGATAAAAAGCACTGATCCATTGCACAAGTTGCATACGCCATCAAAAAGAATTACGGGGCTATCACTCAGCGCACGATCTGCACCCATCCTTTTATTATTTGCTTTTGGTCCTTCGGATCAACCACATCAAAAATTACTTCGGCACTATAAAAATACACGCCTGACGAAAGCTCCTTGCCATTATTATCGAGACCATTCCAATCGATATAAATGGTGCGCTCACCCCCCGACTGGTATGAATACACTTCTTTACCCCACCGATTATACACAGCAAGATTAACTTTTTGAACGAAGCGCGCACAACGCCTTTTCAAGTCTTCCAAATCAACGGGGCCGCCACAAGGTCCTAATCCATCTTCATCTACAACCACACGGTCACTAAATGCACTAAACAATTCATTGCAACCATCACCATTCGGTGTAAATACATTGGGCAATTCATAATAGGGGCAATTGTTAAAACAGAAAGATTCGCTGAATTCACTCACATTGCCGGCACGGTCAACCGACCTGATCTTATAGCACCCCGCAAACGAGGGCAAGTTAGCATCAATATAGAAGGTATCGCGCACCAGTAGGATATCCAACGAATCAAAAATTCCATCAATGGCACTGCTTTTATAAATCCGATAACCCTGTATATCTTCCCGACATGCCGCATCGGCCGGACGATTCCAGGTCAAAGTATTACTGAATACATTGGCGCCACAGGAATAATTTTGAAAATACTCTTCACAATCCAGCGCTTCAATAGCAAGTGTTGGTGTGCATGGGGGCTCATCGTCATTGGGGCGGGCACAAATAATTTGAGAGAAGTTATTTAACGGCTCTTTTATGCGAGGATTCCCATAGGCACCACGCGTCATTACGCGATAGCAATAGGTTTGGGTTTCACTTAATCCTTTATCGACATAATTAAAGTTCGTCTCATTAACATCTACACTATCAATCAATACCAATTGTCCTTCGGTGGCGTTGGCAGGGCCTCGATAAATCAAGTGACGCGAATAGTCTTGTGTTCGATTTGACCACGGCACATCAGCATTCCAAATCAGAGCTATTTGCAAAAATTGCGGACTCGCTTCCAGCCTGACGGTTGAAGCCGTTGGTGAAGTATCAATCTTTGTTCCATCACTGGCATACGCTACCACCCGATAATTGTAAACGATCTCTCTGGTGTTTGCATCGGTATCCACAAAAATTGTATCTGCTCGCTTTCCCGGAAAGGAAGGTGTCAATTTTATATCACCACTGAAACCTTCGGCACGGAAAACTTCATATTGGTAAGGAGGCGGAAACTGAGCCGGGTCCGCATCAAAAGGTGGCCTCCATTTTACGGTGACTTGTCCTGGTGTGGTGACTTTACCTTGCGCATCTAATATGCTGGTGAGATCAATGGTCACGTTGGTGATCACAGGAGCATCCGCTAAAATCGGAGGAATGCATATTTCCTGCGAAACATAACTTTCACCGCCTCCTGGCAAAGGGAAAACAGCCACCAAACGATAACAATACTGAGCGCCAACGGCCAAACCTTTACCTCCATTGGTATCATTGAAGGTGGAGTTAGCCATTGAAACATCGGCAATTTTATCGTAGCCCAAAAAATCAGGCATGCCCGTTACACACTCTGGCGGTGTGAACGAAAACTGGTCTACTCTTCGCCATACTTGCATGGTTACCGCATTTGCTTTGCATGCATATTCCTCCCACTCCAATTTTACAGACCTTGTTCCCAGGCTAACAACGGGGGCCTTCCACTTGGGCGCAGGACCAACAACACGAATATTCCAGGTTTTGAATTGAACCAGGGTTGGCCCGTTTGAAGATTTATCGCTGACTTTAAAAACCACCTGATAAGGCTGCTCCTTTACGTGATCGCAGGTGGTAGCCCATGTGAAACTTAATTTGCCTTTAAGGCCGGGAGCGGTAAACTGAAATTTTGGTGGGACAGGTGAAAATGTGGCAGGCGATGGATTTACTGTAAACACCTGAGAAAAAGCTTCTAGTTTAACGCTGTCAAAATCAGGGTCGAAACCAAAAATATCCTCATTGATAATTGTACCGGCCTCAACACAAATATCGGCAGGAACTTCCAACTCTGGTCTTTGATTCAGGCAATCTTCAATAATGATTTGCATATCCCGCACCACAAACCCAATCTGAATCCATATGCCATTGATTTTCCTCCACTCTTTTACAAGGAAAGCGACATTATATTCACCAGGCGAACCGGGTGCGTCCCAAAGAAGTGTTCCTGTTGTGGGATTGATGGAGAAAGTGGGTTGCCCATCGCCAGTTTCATTAGCAACATTATAATTTATTCCTGTATAGAAATCTTTTTCATTTGGATCCTGATAGCCATTTACGAAAACGCCCTTATCTCTTTTGGGTATAGTCAATTCATATGAAATGCTGTCTCCATCAGGGTCATAAGCTCCGGGATTATGATAGAATGCAGCCCCGGTACACCCTTTGTCAATAGGCGGCACCAACAAGCGAGGTGTGTTGCTGCAACCCAGGAAGGGATCTATGATAATTTGTGTTTCTACATAAAAACGTGTTTCAACAGAGTTAGACATGTTCAGGATATCCTCATTTCGATTGGCTTCGAGGTAGCTGATCACATATTTCCCCGGCCCTCCGAAGGTGTGAGTGGTCGTGAAGGAAACTGTTCCCACTTCAGGTCCCAGATCTGGCCTGCGGGTATTTTCTATGGTAGGTGTGACTAACGGCTTGCTTCCATCACCAAAATCCAAAATACCATCACCAAATTTTATCGGTGAGCCCAAATCAGTGTAAACAGTAATGGTGATTTTAAAAGTAAGATCCGTACAACTTACCCGCTCCAGGGTGATCTCGCCAGCACGCAAATGAGTTGCGTTTGCACTGATCGAAAAAAATAATATGCCAAACAGCGCCCCCAGCAAGGTGCTCAGCAAATATAATTTTGCTTTCTTATTCATACCAATACAATCAACCTGAATAAAACATATAAGAAAGAGAACAGTTTACAAGTAACGACAATTTGTGTGTTCGAAAAAGTCTTTTCCAGCAGATGAACGCTAAATGGAGTAAAATATTTGGGATTGGTTTACAATTAATAATTGCCTTTATATTGCATCAAACTTTAATTCCTTATTAGATTGTTATGAGAGTCGTTGGAGAGATTCCGCATCCACAGTTAAAAATCACAATTTTCAATTGGAATAACCGATATTTGATCAAATTGGAACACGGCTCCTTTGAACAAACTTTTAAAGTCAGCGAATTTGATATCGCTTCGGAAGAAGACCTTAAAAAGATGGTAGATTCTGAATTTTTACAGGAAGCCGAGGCGCGATTTCAGGACATGGCTCAATCCCTTTTCAAATCGCAAAAAAGGAATGAAGGATTTTAAGCAGTTTGTGGAATGCCAACGCAGCCATTAACTTTGACCCCCTATTCGGATTTACTATTGTGATGGAAATACTGGCAGAAAAGAAGAATAAGAACAAACCCTACAAACCAATATTGGGAGGAATTCCTGATTGGCCGGTATATCAGCTTAGTAAAAACCGAAAGGAATTTTTGGAAGAAGTGACGCGCAAATCCATTGATCGCATTCTGGAACTACGCCCCTCACGCAAGCAACTTATCGATGAGCTTGAAGCCACTGCTTATCGTGAGCAAAATCGCATCAAGAGAAATCGTTGGCGAGTGGATCCAAAAGACGATTCAAGGTTTTGGTCGGATGTAAAAAAAGATTTAATCGAATCAAGCGCCAAAGCCACCGAAGAATCTGATAAAACACACGAAGAAATACTGAAGCGCATTGTCATGCGCTACGCCAATGAAATAGCAGGAAACTTTAAACCTAATTCCTATCGTGTTACTCGTGAATTGATCAAATTCTGGTTCTCGCGTTTGCTGAATGGGGCCCGCGTAAAAAAATTCGGAGCGTTCTTTAGAAATCAATATACCCTGCGCGATAAAATTCAAATCGTAGGAAAAGTAAAGTTGTTGCGGAAACTCGCAAAGAAAGGAACCGTGGTGATGGTGCCAACACACTTCAGCAATCTGGATTCAATTTTAATTGGTTGGGTCATCCATTCACTTGGACTTCCTGCCTTCATTTACGGAGCAGGGCTTAACCTGTTTAACATTAAAATCTTTGCCTACTTCATGAACAGCCTGGGGGCCTACAAAGTAGACCGCAGGAAGAAAAATCTTCCTTACCTCGAAACGTTAAAAATGTACTCCAACGTTGCCATTCAAAAAGGCGCTCATAGTTTATTTTTCCCGGGTGGCACTCGTTCACGGTCAGGGCTGATTGAAAAGCAACTTAAGTTAGGGCTGCTCAGCACGGCCATTGAAGCACAACGTAACTTATACATGGAAAATCCGGATGCCGTGGAGGTGAGGAAGATATTTGTCGTGCCCGTTACCCTTAACTATAATTTCGTATTGGAAGCACCCGATCTCATTGAAGATTATCTTCATGTAAAAGGTCAGGATAAATATTTTCAGGAGCAGGATAAGTATGGCAGCGTTCAACTTCTCAAGTTTCTTTTCAAATTTTTCACGAAGGGTTCCAATATTTCAGTCTCCATCGGACCAGCGCTTGATGTACTGGGCAATTATGTAGACGAAGAAGGACATAGCATTGACAATCAAGGTCGCCTGATCCATACGAAAGACTACTTTATTTCCAGCGGACAAATATCCATGGACATGCAACGGGAGGATGAGTATACCCGCATGCTCAGTCAGAAAATTGTAAGCGAGTATCATAAAATAAATCGTGTATTCGCCAGTCACCTTGCCGCCTTTGTTGCCTTCGAAATGTGGCAGCGTAAATTTCCCAAACTCGATTTATTTGGTCTGCTGCGCTTGCCGGAAGAGGACCTTGAACTTGATTATGCGGAGTTTCGCGAAACGTTCAAGCGGGTGCGAAAAAGGATATACGAATTGCACGATCAGGAGAAAGTATATTTCGCCACTCACCTGAAAGGCAAAGTAGAGAATGTATTGAAGCTTGGCATTGAGAACGTGGGCATATTCCATTTAAAACGTCCGCTCTTACTGAACAAAAAAGGAAACATCATCACGAAAGATCTTACAGTACTTTATTATTACCACAACAGGTTGGTTGGTTATGACCTCGAGCAGTTTATCTGATAAGCCGGTTGGGGTAATAGGTGCCGGAAATTTTGGTTCAGTAATTGCCAATATTTTAGCTATCAACAGGCGCGTAATTTTATATGCCCGTGACGAAGCGGTGGTTAGTTCTATCCTAAAAACCCGGGTACACAGGGGTTATCCGATGAGTCCGCATGTTGAGCCCACCAGCGATCTCGCCTATCTGGCTTCTCAGTGCGATGTTATTTTTCCAATGGTGCCATCTGCCCACTTTCGTGACATGATGAAAAAACTATCTCCGTACCTGCATCCTTATCACATCTTAATTCACGGCACAAAAGGATTTGATATCACTCTTCCAGAAGGAGAAACCATTGAGAGTGTTTCAAAGCTCACTCGCGAGCAAGTGAAGACGATGAGTGAAGTGATTAAGGAAGAAAGCGTTGTAGTGCGGGTAGGTTGCCTGGCAGGACCTAACCTGGCAAAAGAGTTGGCCCAGCGGCAGCCGGGTGCCACCGTAGTAGCCAGTCATTTTAACGAGGTGATTCAGATTGGAAAAAAGTTATTGCGCAACGATCGTTTTCAGGTATATGAAAACAATGATATCGTAGGTGTTGAGATAGCCGGAGTGTTAAAAAACATTATCGCAATTGCATCTGGAGCGCTGAGCGGTTTGGGATATGGTGAAAACGCAAAAGGTCTGCTCATCAGTCGTGGTGCCGTAGAGATGGTTTACCTTGGGCGTGCGTTAGGCGGTGATTTAAAGGCATTTTTAGGTGTGGCCGGCATTGGAGATCTTGTCACTACTTGTAACAGCCCAATGAGTCGTAACTTCACGGTCGGCTACCGCCTTGCCAAAGGAGAAAATCTAGATGCCATATTAGCCGATATGACAGAAATAGCAGAGGGTGTGAACACCGTGCGCATTGCAAAAAAATGTGCAGATCACTATAAGGTTCGTGCGCTCATCACGGACAGGCTCTATAAAGTTTTGTTTGAAGGAATGACCGTTGAAGAAGCGCTTGAATTCCTGATGAGATATCCACTCAATGTAGATATTGATTTTCTATAAATTATAAATTCGCGATTATCGCTTTTGTTACCCGCTCCAGTTGCTCTTTGGATGGAGAAAGTTTAGAACGCGTAAAATTGATATCACCCATACTATTCATGGGAACCAGGTGAACATGGGTGTGGGGTACCTCCAGGCCGATCACAGCAACCCCGATGCGTTTGCATGAAATTGTTTTTTTTAGGGCCACCGCCACTCTTTTGGCAAACACCATCATATCTGCCAAGGTGTTTTCATCCAAATCAAAAATATAGTCCACTTCTTGTTTAGGGACCACCAATGCGTGTCCTTCAACCAGTGGCATCACATCTAAAAAAGCGATGAAACGATCATCCTCAGCAATAATGTGTGCGGGAATTTCGCGATTAATTATTCGGGTAAAAATACTAGCCATAAAAATTAACTAAGCCTCAATGCTAATAATCTCGAATTCCATTTCGCCAGCAGGAGTTTTTATTTTAACCATATCGCCTTGTTTCTTACCCAGCAACCCCTTGCCGATAGGTGACTGCGTAGATATCTTTCCTGCTTTCAGGTCCGCTTCTTCTTCAGACACGAGCATGTACGTAACCGATGCACCGTTCTTCTTATTCTTAATGGTCACTTTTGATAAGATGGAAACTGAAGAAGTATCAATTTTGGTTTCATCCAACAAGCGTGCACTGCTCAACACATTCTCCATTTGAGCAATTTTTGCTTCTAAATGACCCTGTGCATCTTTTGCCGCATCGTACTCGGCATTCTCACTTAAATCGCCTTTATCACGAGCTTCCGCAATCTGCTTGGCAATGCCTGATCTACCTTTGGATTTCAAGGTTGCCAATTCATTCGTCAACCTATCCAATCCCTCCTTGGTGTAATATGAAATCTTTTTACTCATAATGTTACTTTTTGGTTTACTCCTTCGTTCCCTCAACTTTATTCAATGGTCAAAAAAGAAACAACGGCCTCCGATAAGGGGCCGTTGTTAAACCTTTGCAAAAATAATTTTTTTATTGACTATTTCAAATCAAGCCCCCACCAAATCAGGAACCGAAATCTTAATCTGTTCCAGAAGTTCATCATCAAATTTAGCAAGGTATAATGTTTTTGCCTTCACCAATTGATCAATAGTTAGTCCTTTAGCTCCTCTTAAATCCGCCTTGTATAAGCTGGCATTTTCAAAATCAGCACCCATTAAATAACTGCCTTTCAAATTAGCCTCCATTAAAAAAGCATTGCTGAAACTGGCTTTGATCAGAAAAGCATTTTCAAAGCGGGCCTTTATCAAAAAGGCATCTTTGAAATTCGCTCCGCTTGCATAGGCCGCACATAGATTTGCCTGATTCAGGTTTGAATTTTCAAGGTTTGTTTGATTGAGGCGGGAACTCTCAAGATTAGTTTCTATCAAGGATGAGTTCGACAGATTTGCCGAGTTAAGATTCGATCCCTTCAGATTCACATAGTTCAGATTGGTTCGTGCCAGATAGCAGTTAACGAGATTTATTTCATGAATTGTATGACGATTTAATCGCTTAATATTACCAACAGTCCGGAAGGCCGCTTCGTCCGATTCCCACAACCTGAAATCATCAATCTCATCACGATAGGTTCGTATACGTTGACGTACATCACCATTTTGATTGAGCCAGAAGATTAAAATACCAATGATGGCGATGTCGAATATCATTCCATGTGCTTCGACTAAAATTTGAGGCCAAAAATTACTAAAGTCAGATAAATAATACTTCAAACTCAGGCTGATAACCAGAATGGACACGAATAGCAGAACCAGTGATGTGGTGAGAATGGGTCTCTCAATAATATGGTTGACTCTGTCCTGAATTTTGACTTTGAGTCTATTGAACGCTAACATCAGATTAGTTCGGTAGAGGTCTTGGAATATTTTTACGTTTAATTATTTACGAATATAAACGGTTTTTGCTACAGGAACTTCAAAAGCTAACCCAAAATATTACATGGGTCTTAAATTAGTTACCTTATAAAAGTATATGAATAGTAAGAAAATAAACTCCCAGGCCAAGCAAGTCATTGGTGGTAGTAATAAAAGGACCAGATGCCAGGGCCGGATTAAATCCTAACCGGTTAAGTATGAGGGGTGTTACTGTGCCCACAAAGGAAGCAAACACCACCACAAAGAAAAGCGCCAGGGAAACAACCAAATTAAGGGAGTCATCTCCAAAGGTTAACCAGGTTACACCGTAAACAATGATCGACAGAAAAAATCCATTCAATATGGCTACACTGAACACTTTCATCAATCTCTTCCATAATCCCTCATCCACAAATCCTGGGTTTGCAAGACTTTGAACTACCAGGGAAGATGATTGAATACCAACATTGCCTCCCGTTGCCTGAATGAGTGGTATGAAAAAAGCAATGGCCGTTATTTTTGCAATTTCTAATTCAAAGAAACCCATGAATCGGGCGCTGATCATTCCACCTAATATGCCAATGAGCAACCATGGCAATCGTGCCCTCGTGTTTCTCCAGACGCTGTCATCCTCCTCTACATCTTCGGTGATACCCGACATGATCTGACGCTCCTCTTCTGCCTGCTCGGTAATTACATCCACCACATCATCAATGGTAATCCGGCCTACCAAATGTCCCTGAACATTCACCACCGGCACCGATTCCAAATCATACTTACTCATGATTTCCGCCACTTCCCTGTCTTCCATGTATGTTTCAACAGAAACAATATCGCCTTCACAAATATCTTTAACAATAGTTTTTGATTCCGACAAAATCAACTTCTGCAGCGATACTCTGCCTAGCAGCTTATCCTGATCATCGACCACATACACCGCATAGAATTTAGTAACGTTCTCTGCTTGTTTGCGAATTTCATCAACACATTGCACCACCGTCCAATAATCTTTCGCCTTTATTAACTCCTTTGCCATCAAACCCCCGGCAACATTTTGGTCATAGCGCAAAAGATCTATGACTTGCGATCTCAGATCAGAATCTAATTGGGCAATGATCTCTTCGCTGGTCTTAATGGGTAGTTCATTAAGAATATCGGCAACATCATCAGAGTCCAAATAATTTACAATCGCAGTAATTTCGGAGGTTTCATAGTTGGTGAGGAAGGATTTTCTGGTATCCGGATCCAGATCATTGATGATCTTTGATCTTACCTCGAGCGATAAAAGGTCCAACACATATTTGGACTCTTCTCCGTTGAATTCATAGAGCAAGGAAGTGATGTCAGCGGGGTTTACATCTTCCAGACAGTCGCATATAAACACACTATCACGCTCGTCCAGGGCTTGCTGGAACCGATCGCGAAACTCCTTCGTCAATTCAAACTCTTCAAGCTTCACTGGATTTTCTGGATTTCTTTAGTAAGAAAAATAAACTGTTCAACCGACAATTGTTCAGCTCTTTTATCCATGAGTTCGAGCGTTGAAATTGAAGGAGGCAAATTTAATATTTTCAGTGCGTTACGCAAGGTCTTACGCCTGTTTTGAAAAGCCTGCTTCACTACTTTGCGATACAACACTTCATCACACTCGAGTTTATCACGCTGATTGCGCACGAGTCGTATTACAGCAGACATCACCTTAGGAGGAGGAAAAAATACTCCCGGTGGAACTTTAAAAAGATATTCAATATTATAAAAGGTCTGAAGGAACACGCTCAGTATTCCATAGGTCTTACTTCCCTCCTTCTCAGCAATTCGATCAGCGACTTCCTTTTGAATCATGCAAACTACCTGAGACACCTGGCTGCGGTGATCCAGAATTTTAAAGAAGATTTGAGAAGATATGTTATATGGGAAATTACCTATGATGATCAGATTTTCAGAAAACTCTTTTTCTATTTCCAATTCTAAAAAATCACCGGAAATAATTCGGCCTTTGAGTGAAGGATAATGTTCAGCGAGATAGGTTACTGATTCACGGTCTATTTCAACTACCTTGAGATCAATGTCAGGATTAGTTGAAAGATACTGCGTGAGTACTCCGGTGCCCGGTCCGATTTCAACCACCTGGTTCAGTCCCTTTGAAAGCACCAGCGAATCAACAATGCGAAGCGCAATGTTCTTGTCTTTCAAAAAATGTTGCCCCAAAAACTTCTTTGGCCTTACCATCTATGAATTTTTATACCGGGTTTATTGTATGTGCAGCGAAACTACAAAGTATAAATCCAAAACAAGAAAATTACTGTAAATTGCCCAGCAGAAGAACTCAACCAGCATAATGACACACGTAGACAAACCTCGCATCGGAATAACATTAGGTGACCTAAATGGCATTGGACCTGAAGTAATTATCAAAGTATTATCTGATACCCGACTAATGAGTTTGATGACTCCTGTTGTATATGGGTCTACCAAGGTGCTTTCGTTTTATAGAAAATTAATGAATCTGGAAGAGTTTAATTACAGCCAGGTGAAATCAAAAGGACAGTTCTTTTCAAAAACGATCAACGTGGTGAACTGCTGGGAGGATGTTATTGAAATAAATCCTGGCCAGCCATCGCGACAAACTGCACACGCAGCCTTGCTGAGCTTAAAAAAAGCGGTGGAAGAGGTGAAGGAAGGTCTCATTGATGGATTTGTAACAGGCCCCATCGATAAGAACACAATTCACGGAAATGATTTCCCGTTTCATGGCCACACGGAATATCTTACCCAGGAATTTAACGCAGGTGAAAGTTTGATGATGATGGTGAGCGATGCCCTTAAAGTAGGGTTGGTTACCGAGCATATCTCCGTAAAGGAAATTCCGGCATACATCACCAAAGAGCGTGTAGAATTAAAGATACGACTCATGGAACTATCATTAAAAAAAGATTTTCTGATCAATAAGCCTAAGATTGCCGTGTTGGGACTTAATCCTCATGCCGGTGATTCTGGTCTTCTTGGCAAAGAAGAAACCGAAATCATCACACCTGTGATTATGGATTTGAAATCAAAAGGTAAATTAGTCTTTGGGCCCTTTCCGGCAGACGGTTTTTTTGCTTCCGGTATGCATCAGCACTATGATGGCATTTTGGCCATGTATCACGATCAGGGGCTTGTTGCTTTTAAAACTCTCGCGTTTGAGACAGGAGTCAACTTCACAGCAGGATTACCATTAGTTAGGACCTCCCCCGATCATGGAACCGCCTATTCCATCGCAGGAAAAAACCAGGCAAATGAAAACTCTTTCAGACAAGCCATGTACCTTGCCGTTGATATTATTAAGAATAGGAGTACACAAACAGTAGAAAAATAATAGGAAATTTTTAGCGTCTCTGGGTGCAATCACAGAACTTTTTATATTTTGACGGTCTTTAATATTAGATTTGAGAAAGTCGCCAGTTTAATTTCGCATGGATATCGTAACCAAGAAAAAACTCAACATTTTGATACAATTGGCGGAAGCCGATAAGCATTTTGCCAAATCAGAGCGCGAAATGATCTTTAAAATTGCCAAAGACCGTCAATTTCCTGAAGATGTTGTGGATTCTCTCATCCGAAATCCAGAGCCCATCGATACACTGGGCGCCCTCTCCATTGACCAAAAGTTTGACTACCTGATTTCCTGCATCGATTTAATATTCGTGGATCAGAAAATATTTGAGAGCGAGCTAATTTTCGGTCGGGGCATTGCAATAAAGCTCGGCTTCAAAAAGAATGTGGTCGACTACCTTGTTGAGAATAGCAGTAAAAAGCCTTTAAATGAGCTGAAAAGCAAGGTTTTTCAGGATTATGTTTAATTGATTGAATTTGATTCGTGCCTGATTCATAAAATTCATTCTCCAAGGGTCATAAAATTCAATAAATACTGATAAATTTGCCCGCTCATTTTAAAACCCTCTGGGTTGGGCGATTGAAGGACTTTAGTGTCAATATTATCGGATTCAGCAAGAAAGTTCATCTCTTTCATTTTGAATTAAAGGATGATTTTTTTGAGCGATATGGAAAGGAAGTTCTTTCCAGGGGTGATTTTGACGTGCAGGTTTCTTTGGATATGAGAGAAACGTTCATTGAAGTTGATTTTAAGATTTCGGGTCACGCAGAACTTATTTGTGACCGCAGTTTGAAACCGTTCGAACATACCTTGAACCTAGACCGAAAGGTCATTTTCAAATACGGGGAAGAACCACAGGAAATCAGCGATGAGATCGTGATCATCACCAGAGATCAGGATCATATCGATGTAGGCCAGTTTATGTATGAGTTTATTGTGTTATCCATACCAATAAAAAAATTACATCCTGACTTAAGACATGTAGACGAAGATGAATCCAACGAGAAAATCGTTTACACGACATCAACAGAAAAAGAAGAAAAAGAAGAAGAAGAAGTAGACCCACGGTGGGAAAAGTTAAAAAAGTTAAAAAAGTAGTTACGTTAAATAAATAAGGTTATGCCAAATCCAAAACGAAAAACCTCGAAAACCCGCAGAGATAAGAGAAGAACACACTATAAGGCTACTGCTAAGCAAATGGCTGTGTGCCCTACTACCGGTGAACATCATTTGCCACACCGTGCTTTCTGGCACGAAGGCAAATTATACTACAAAGGCAATGTAGTGATGGAGAAGGAGGTATTGGCTTAACATGCCATGATCTCATTTAATAAGAAAAAAAATATTTGTTCGTGTTCTGCTTGTTACTCACGCAATCAGATCATATAGAAGAATGATTTCAAGCCCGGTTGATTGATTCAATCGGGCATTTGTTTTTTAAAATGCTCATAGCAAGAAACTAACTATGAATAAAATCAGAGCAGCAATTACCGGTGTAGGGGGTTATGTACCAGAGTATATTCTTACTAATAAAGAATTGGAGACCTTGGTCGAAACCAGTGACGAGTGGATAACCTCACGTACTGGCATCAAAGAAAGAAGAATTCTAAAAGGCGAAAATCAAGGTGTGTCCGTGATGGGCATATCGGCCGTGAAAGAATTACTCGCAAAAACCAAGACCGATCCAAAAGAAATTGATTGTATCATCTTTGCCACGGTAACTGCGGATATGACTTTTCCCGCTACCGCTAATATTGTGGCAACAGCCGTTGGCGCCACCAATGCTTTTAGCTACGACATGGGTGCCGCGTGCTCGGGATTTATTTTCGCACTCACCACAGGGGCAAGTTATATTCAGTCTGGGATGTATAAGAAGGTGATTGTAATTGGAGGTGATAAAATGTCGTCCATCCTGGATTATACCGATCGCACAACCTGTATCATTTTTGGCGATGGTGCCGGATGCGTACTTCTCGAGCCTACTACGGAAGAAGTAGGTGTGATAGACGCCATTCTGAAAAGTGATGGAGCGGGTGAATCCTATTTGCATATGAAAGCAGGTGGAAGCCGCATACCTGCCTCGCATGAAAGTGTTGACGCAAGACAGCATTTCGTTTTTCAGGAGGGCGCTGCCGTATTTAAATTTGCGGTAACTAATATGGCCGAGGTATCGGCACAACTAGCCGAGCGAAATCACTTAACGAAAGAAAATATTCAATGGCTGGTACCCCATCAGGCCAACAAGCGAATCATAGACGCCACCGCCAATCGCATGGGTATCAGTGAAGATAAAGTGATGATGAATATCGAACGGTATGGTAATACTACCGCAGGTACTATTCCTCTCCTTCTGTGGGACTACGAAAAGAGACTGAAGAAAGGGGATAATCTTATTCTGGCAGCGTTTGGAGGAGGCTTTACGTGGGGTGCTGTATATGTAAAATGGGGCTATAATTCGTAATAACCCACCATCATATTGTTGATTGTATTTAAATAATTCATTTGTAAATTAAAGGATAATTTATGGCTACTGTTTCTGATTTAAGTAAGGGGAATTATATTCGTTACAATGGTGAAGTCGTTCAAATTGAAGAACTTCAACATCGTACACCCGGCAACCTGAGAGCATTTTATCAGGTTAAAATGAGAAGTGTAAGAACAGGAAAAACTGTAGAAAACCGTTTCCGTCCTGGAGACGCTGTTGATCAGTTGCGTGTAGAAACAAAAGAGTATCAATATCTCTATCAGGATGGCGACAGCCTGGTTTGCATGGACAACGAAAACTTTGAACAAGTTTATATTGATAAAGTATTATTAGGCAACTCCGTAAATTTTATCAAAGAAGGCGTCACTTTATTAATTGCATTTGAAAACGGTACCAATCCCATTACCGCAGAAGCTCCGGCTCATGTGGTGGTAAACGTTACCTATACCGAACCAGGCATGCAGGGTGATACCGCTACCCGTACTTTAAAAGCTGCCACCATCGAAACCGGAGCTGAAATCCGTGTGCCTCTATTTGTTAATACTGGCGACAATATCAAGATTAAGACCGATACGGGTGAATACGTAGAACGAGTTAAATAACTATATGGCTTCTAAAAAAACAACCGCTGTAAAAGGTATCGGAAAGTCCGCTGCCTCACTAAGCGGATCTTCTGAACCCAAAAAACAAACTGAAATGAAAACTTCCGAAATCAGAGACCTGATCGATTTTATTGCTCAATCAGGATTGAATGAAGTAGACATTGAAACAAAAGAACTCAAGCTTCATGTCAAGCGCGAACCAGATCAAAAAGTTTTGAAGGCATCTACCCAAGTAATGGCCGCACCGGTTGCGGCAGCCCCTGCACAAATAGCCGCTTCAACAACAAACACAACTCCGGTTAAAGCAGAAATGCCAATAGCCGCTACTAAAAATACGGTTGAAATCAAATCACCCATGATCGGCACTTTCTATCGTACTTCTAACCCCGACTCACCTCCATTTATTTCGGTGGGTGACAAAGTTTCAAAAGGGCAGACCGTGTGCATCATTGAAGCTATGAAATTATTCAATGAAATTGAATCAGAAATTTCTGGCACCGTAGTGAAAGCAATGGTAGAAAATTCATCACCGGTTGAATACGACCAGGTGTTGTTTGTCGTTGAACCCGATTAATCCAGGAAACGTATTTGCCTTGCCGGCAGAATCTATTTCAGAATGAGCTTATTCAGGTTTAGATTAAGTTTTGAATATGGAATGTTACATTTTTTTTATTTGAATCTATGTTTAAAAAAATATTAATAGCAAACCGTGGGGAAATTGCATTGAGGGTTATCCGTACCTGCAAAGAAATGGATATCAAAACGGTGGCCGTTTATTCAACCGCTGACCGCGAAAGCCTTCACGTTCGTTTTGCTGACGAAGCCGTTTGTATTGGTGCCGCGTCCAGCAAAGAATCTTATCTCAATATACCACGAATCATTTCGGCCGCAGAAATTACCAATGCCGATGCCATCCATCCAGGATATGGATTCCTTTCTGAGAACGCAGAATTTTCTGCGGTGTGTCACGAATACGGAATCAAATTTATCGGCCCAACTCCTGAAATGATTCGGTCTATGGGCGATAAAGTGACCGCCAAAGACACAATGAAAAAGGCAGGAGTACCCTGCATACCAGGTTCAGATGGCTTGCTGGATACGATCGAGCAAGGAATGAAGCTCGCCAAGGAAATAAAATATCCGGTTATCGTAAAGGCAACCGCGGGTGGTGGCGGAAAAGGTATGCGCGTCATCAACGATGAATCGGAGTTTAAGAAAGCATGGGATGATGCAAAGCGCGAAGCAGGAGCCTCCTTCGGAAATGATGGACTCTATCTTGAAAAATTTGTTGAAGAACCTCGCCACATAGAAATACAAGTTGTAGGTGATCAATATGGTAAGGTCTGTCATCTGTCTGAACGGGATTGTTCTATTCAGCGAAGACATCAAAAATTATTAGAAGAAACTCCATCACCGGTGGTAAACCAGGAGTTACGCGAGCGTATGGGCGAAGCCGCCATCAAAGGCGCCAAGGCCATCAATTATGAAGGTGCCGGAACCGTTGAATTTTTAGTTGACAAACATGGCGACTTCTACTTCATGGAAATGAATACGCGTATTCAGGTTGAGCACCCCATTACAGAAGAAGTAACCAATTATGATCTTATCAAAGAACAAATTAAAGTAGCAGCCGGAGTGCCCATATCTGGTACCAACTACTACCCAAATTTATTCGCGATGGAATGCCGTATCAATGCCGAAGATCCTGCCAATGGATTTCGTCCATCTCCCGGTAAAATCATGAACCTTCATAAGCCGGGTGGTCATGGCGTGCGTGTGGATAGTCATGTCTATGCAGGTTATACCATTCCTCCCAATTACGATTCGATGATTGGCAAGTTGATTGTAACCGGGCAATCAAGAGAAGAAGTGATTACCAGGATGAAACGCGCCCTGAGTGAATTTATCATTGAGGGTGTTAAGACCACTATACCTTTCCACCTGAAACTGATGGATAATGCTACTTTCAGATCCGGAAAGTATTCAACCAAATTCCTCGAAACCTCTTTTGATTTTTCAGATTTGAAATAAATTGGTTTTATGAAATTAAAAAAGACCTTCACTCGATGGTCTTTTTTTTGTCTCATCACAAGGGGGCTCAAAATAAAAGAGGCCATCCTTTAAGAACGGCCTCTCGCTAAAATAAATCTATACTACTATACGTACTGGTTTAGCATAACAGGCATCACCAACATCAAAATATCTTCTCCTTTTTCTTTTTCAGCAGGAATAATTACCCCCGCCTTGTTCGGTGCCGACATATTCAATTTAATCTGATCAGTATCCAGGTTGGTGAGCATCTCAATTAAGAACTTTGCATTGAATCCTATTTCGATGTCATCACCTTCATGATCACAAGAAAGACGCTCATTCGCTTCGTTTGAAAAATCCAGATCTTCTGCAGAAACCTGCAACTCACTTCCTGTAATTTTCAAACGCACCTGATGCGTAGTCTTATTGGCATAAATGGAAATACGCTTCAATGATCCCAGCAAATCTGTGCGACTGATGGTCATCTTGATGGGATTGGTTGAGGGAATCACGTTTTCATAATCAGGGAAACGCTCATCAATCAAACGGCAGATCATGCGAATATTTCCAAACTTGAAAAATGCGTTTGACATGTTGAAGTCAATACTCACGTCTGTGTTTTCAGTGGGGAGTGTCGCCTTCAAAAGGTTCAATGCTTTACGCGGAATGATAATTGAATTGCCATTGTCTGATTTGATGTCGGTTCTTCTGTAGCGCACCAGACGGTGACCATCGGTAGCAACGAAGGTGGTATTCTTCTCACCCAGATTTACATAAACACCCGTCATGGCAGGTCTTAATTCATCATTGCTGGTAGCAAAAATGGTATTGTTTACAGCTCTCGCTAATACTTCTGAAGAAATGGCCGCAGAGAAATCATTTGATACCGCTGGCACCTTCGGGAAGTCAGTGGCATTTTCTCCAGCTAGTTTATACCGGCCGTTGTCCGAGCTTATCTCGATGCTGTAAGTAGATTCATCAATAGAGAAAGTAACTGGCTGATCAGGCAGGTTCTTCAAAGTATCTAATAGAATTCTGGCAGGCACCGCAATGTTACCCTTCTCTTTTGATTCAACGGTTATCTCTGTAATCATTGAAGTCTGAAGATCAGAGGCTGTAACAGTTAGGCTGTTTTTATCTATTTCAAAAAGAAAGTTTTCCAGAATGGGCACCACCGGGTTAGTGGTAATCACTCCATTGATATTAGAAAGTTGTTTTAGCAAATAGCTAGAGTTGACGATAAACTTCATTGCAAATCAGTGGTTTGTGGTTGTAAAGAAGGGTAAAGTTAGAAAGAAAAACCAATCAGAAAAATGCAGTTTTCAGCTACAATTTACCTCACAAAATAACTCCTTTTGCGGTCAAGACGGATGAGGTCTTCCTGGCTTATCAACACCGCCTGACCATCATGAAGTTTACCCAAAACAACGGGATCCCGTTTAATTGGGGGATATATGTCGAGTCTGTGACTCCGGTTGGCTATGTCGGTTGCCTCAATGGAATAGTAAGGAATAGTGGCGAGAATGCTATCATACCGAGGCGATTCGCCAGCAGGCACATAGCGGATTGCCTGAACCAAAGAGACGGCATCCAGGTAATCATTCAATTTGGTTGTGTCCGCTGCGGGGTTGCCTTCCAGACCAAAAAACCGGTCTTGAAACGAGATGGCAAAACTTTCCTCTTCATTCCCAGCAAAGGAAGCAGTAAGACGTTTGAAATTTTCCCACTTGAAATTAAAAATCCGTTTATCGCGCCACTCGTATCCAGCCAATTCAAAAATGGCAGCAACGTAAACCCGATAGCCGGGGATGGTCATCAAATAAGGTGATAAATCACCGGCAAGTTCATAGTACGTTTCTGTTTTGCGTTCATTTCCGGCAACCATAAAACTCTTCAATAACCTTTCACTCTCATAGAGTTTTACCTCCATACCAGAAGTATTGATCTGGTGATGAATCGAATCTCTCAGGCGTTGGGCAACAGGTCTTCTTGGTTCGGCCTGAAGCAGCGTAGCGAAAAAGACCTGAATCAACTGGCGGTCTGCTTCAAAGGAATTATTTATCATCCACTTCGAGCCATCAAAGCGAAGTTCAATTTGCTCGTTCCCTTTTTTCAAAGTCACCCGATCTATTTTGGTTTGATCAATTACCTTAAACAGATTTTTGTCAACTGAAATGGTATCTCTGGAATTTCCAAAAAGGATAATTAAAACCAGAAAGGCTGCCATGATCAGCAATGAACTCAACAAATAGATGTTATTCCTTTTGTGCATGACTCAGAACTTCGAGTATTTTAACTTCCTCCAATACGATCTTGACCATCCAAATGCAACGACCAATAATAAGGGAACTAGCAGGTTCATCACTTGCCAAAACAACCGCTCCTCCTTGATCTTCTCTTTGTCCAGAGGTCGAATCTTAATTTCCTTATTGCGAGCTTTAATCAAACCATCTTCCTCCATCAGGTAAGCAATTGAATTAAGGAGCAGATCCTGGTTGGCAAACGTGTATTGACTAAACGGATCAAACCCCAGTGGTTGCACCACACCATCGCGTGGATTTACATCATTGCGAATAATATCCCCGTCAGCAATCACAATTAATTTTGTTGCCGCACTTTCAGAAAGAAAACCCGAAGCATCAGCCCCTTCAGGAGCAAATCGGTTTTTAAATACTGAGGTGAACATTCCTTCCAATAAATAGGCGACAGGTATTTTTCCCGCATTGAAGTCGTTGGATTGTAGCTGATTACGCAAATCATTCACTCCTACTTTTACAGGAGCCACCGCTTTTCGTGAGTAGGACGATGAAAATAGTAGGGGAGTTTTTTTAATTCCCACCGCTTTTATCGTGTCGATACTGCTGGTAAACTTTACTAAAGACGCATCCAGATTCCGGGTTATTGGGTGATCTGCATATTGATTGATCAATGGAAAAAAGGGCCATTCCATCTGCATGATCTGCGGCTTTCCGGCATTGCTAACCACAATCGGATAACGCCCGGACACCCGATCCTGAATCAGGTCTTGATTGATGCGGACTCCATACTTAAATAATTGATCATCGAGGTTTAAATCGTATGGGAAAGCAAAGTAGTTATCAGAAGAAGCGCTATCCATCACGGCATCAAGACGATCCAGCAGAAGCAATAGCCGCCCTCCCCGCATCAGGTATTGATCCAGATTGTATTTGTCGCGATTAGAAAATGACTGTGTTGGCTTCGCTAAGACAAGGGCATCATAATCGGCCAGTTTTTCTTTTGAAGTCAATCCGACTGCACCAATATCATACTGCTCACTCAACGCGTTTTCAAAACTGGCAATGGCAAGTCCGCTCAATTCACCATGGCCAGTAATAAAACCAACTTTCTTCCTATTCATATTGGTCAACTTATGAATAGCATTGGCCAACTCATACTCCACTCCTTCAATGGCTTGATTGAGAACTTGCTGTGACCCTTGCATGGCATTGCCTTTCAAAAGCATGACCCCAGTTTCCATGCCACCATAGGAAACGAGGGCTCCCGGAAAAACTAATTTTTCCACGCGTTGCCCGTCTTTATTTTCGATCACATTTCGCGGTGCAATTCCTTTCGCATTGAGCTCGGCAATAAATTCATTGCGCGCTTTCTCACCCATGGCCAGGTTCGGATCCGTAAAAGTGTACTGAATACGATCGTCCGAATAAATTCTAAACTCTTCGAGCGTTTCGCGAATTGATTTTTTAAATCGTTCAAAACCCGGGTTTAGTTCTCCCTCCAGATAAACTTCCACATAAACCACATCATCCAGATTTTTTAATAAGTCTTTAGTCTGCTGTTTTATCGTATACCGTTTTTCTTCCGTCAGATCAATTCTAACAAAATACCACGAACCCAAAATATTCAGTATGACCACGAACAAGAGCGTGTTGGCCAGCAGGAGGAGGTCACCAATTTTCTTATTTTGTTTCCAACTTACCCCTACCATTGTCTGCTGCTGATTACCGTTTTAGTGCCGAGCAGAATCAATCCTGCCAGGCTCACAAAATAAATAACGCTACGGCTGTCAATGACCCCGCGACTAAGCGATTCATAGTGATACAGAATTCCAAATTGCTTCACTAACAATGCTGCATTGCCGCCAAGAGATGACAAGGAATCGAAGCCTGTATAAAAAATGAAAGACAGAAACGCTGCCAGTATGAAAGACACAATTTGGTTAGTCGTGAGTGAAGATGCCAATAATCCAATGGCACAAAACACGATGGAGAGAAACATCAGACCTACATAGGATCCGGCAACTCCCGCTGAGTCGATGTTGCCGATAGGATTGCCTAACTGATAAATCGAATAGTAATAAATCAATGAGGGTGCAAGGGCAAACATCACCAGTGCAAAGGCTGCTAAAAATTTACCCATGACAATATTCCAATCACTTAATGGCTTGGTCAGGAGCAACTCCATAGTGCCCATTTTTTTTTCTTCTGCAAAACTCTTCATGGTAATGGCTGGAACTAAAAAGATAAACACGTATGGTCCTAATGAAAAGAGCGTATCCATGTCGGCAAAGCCATAGTCCAGCACAGAGGTGTCGGTGAACACCCACATCATTAAACCAATGCTGGTTAAAAACACACCAATCACCACGTACGCTATCAGTGAATTTAAAAAGCTATTTAACTCTTTTTTAAAAACCTGTATCATTCCTTTGGGTGATTGATGGTAAGTTCTCTGAATATTTCTTCCAACGAACTTTCCTGCTGTTTTAGTCCACGAAGCGATAATGAGTGATCCGCTGCAAAGCGAAACACCTCGGCCCGCAAGTCCATACCCTCATGTGCCTCCAGGCGAAATGATGATGAATTTATTCGTTCCAGTTTTTTGAGGCCCGGCACTAAGCGCAGTGTCTCTTCATTAACACTATCAGAAAACTCAACAATGATAGCCGGGCACTTAGCCTGACCCTTCATCAAATTATCAACCGTGTCGTCCGCCACAATTTCACCGAGGTTAATCACAATCACACGATCACATAACGCCTGTACCTCTTGCAATATATGAGTAGAGAAAATTACCGTTTTGTTCCCACTGATATCCTTAATCAATTTCCGGATTTCTAAAATCTGGTTCGGATCCAGTCCCGAGGTAGGCTCATCAAGAATCAGCACCGCGGGATCATGAATCAATGCCTGAGCAATGCCCACCCGCTGCCGATATCCTTTTGATAGTTCTTCTATCTTTTTGTTCTGCTCACGGGTGAGTCCACACAATTCAATGATTTCAGGGATTCTGCTCTTTAATCGTGCGGATGATATTCCATAAACCCTTCCCACAAAATGGAGGTATTCATGCACATACATATCCAGATAGAGTGGATTATGTTCAGGCAGATAGCCGGTAATCTGGCGCACCTTCAGTGATTGATGCAATACATCCAAACCATCAACCAATACGGTGCCCGCACCAGGTGGCAGGTAGCCAGTGGCTATTTTCATAGTCGTAGATTTGCCGGCCCCATTGGGTCCCAGAAACCCCACGATTTCACCTTTGTTGATTTCAAAGGAAATATCATTCACAGCCTTTTGATGGCCATAATACTTAGTAAGATGTAAAACTTGTAATGACATTTTTTCAGCGCTGCAAAAGTAAATTTAAAAGTTGACAGTGCATACAGCTTTGATTTAACAAATAATTGGCAAAATAGGCGGTTTACTTAATCCATCTTTGGCCTATTAATTGCCATTGCAGGTAAGTCTGAATTTTAGAAATTTGCATTACATTAAACTTAAATAAAGCATGCGTTTGTCAATTGTTTTCCTTTTCTGGATTGTTGCCGTTGGGGCTCAAGCGCAATCCGGATATAAGATTGATTTTAAAGTAAAAGGATGGAAAGATACCACCGTCTATTTAGGTCACTATTATGGCGAGCAAACGTATTTGAAAGATACTGCCATCGCCAACACACAAGGTGCCTTCACATTTGACAACCAAAACCCTCTCCCGCAAGGAGTTTATTTTTTAGTCATTAACAAAAGTAAAATCTTTGATTTTGTTGTTGGCAGCGACCAAAATTTCACATTAGAAACTTCTTCTGCCGACTATATCAAAAATATGGTTGTGAAGGACGATGATGACAATCGCTTGTTCATTGAGAATATGCTTTTCAACATGGAGAGAAATGTGGAGGCAGAACCATTTATTAAAATTTTGCGTGACAGCAGTCTTACAGAAGATCAGAAAAAATCGGCTCGCGAATCATTCTCTAAAATCAACGAGAAGGTGACTGCGTATCAAAAGGATTTGATTTCAAAAAATCCCAAGACACTGACGGCCCGTCTTCTAAAAGCCAACCAACCCATTGATATACCCGCTGCGCCCAAAAAAGCTAATGGCTCCATCGATTCTACTTTTCAACTGCGCTACTACCGCGAGCACTTCTTCGACAATTTTGATTTGGCCGATGATGCCTTGCTGCGTATGCCACGTCCATTCTACCAGGAAAAAATCAAGGAATATTTAAATAAACTATATGCACCCATTGCCGACACGATCATAGTGGCGATTGACAAAATGGTAGCAAAGGCAAAGAGAAACCCTGAAACCTATAAATACCTTGTTTGGAACTGTGTTTTTCTCTATCAAAACCCGGATATCATGGGATTGGATGCGGTATACGTTTCCCTCTATGACAAATACTTTGTCTCTGGTGAAATGAATTACTGGATTAGCGACCCGGTGAAGAAAAATCTTAAAGACTACGCTGAAAAACTAAGAAGCAGTTTGGTTGGAAAAACCGGTGCTAACCTGATCATGCAAGACCAGAATCTAATGAAGCGGTCGATGTATGATATTAAAAATAAGTATACCATTCTTTTCATCTTCGATCCGGATTGCAGCCATTGCAAGGAAGAGACACCGAAACTCGTAGAATTTTACAATAAGAATAAAACCAAATTTGATGTAGAGGTATTTGCGGTATCGTCCGATACTTCCTTGGTGAAAATGAAAAGCTTCATCAAAGAATTTAAAACTCCCTGGATAACTGTAAACGGACCCCGCACTTATTTGCCCAAGCATTATTCAGAATTCTATCATGCCGAAACCACCCCGGCTGTATATATACTTGACAGCAAACATAAAATCATAGCTAAGAAATTGCCAGTAAAGCAACTGGAAGACTTCTTTATTAAACACGAGAAATTCCTGCAAGCCAATCAACCAAAGAAGCCTTCGGGTACTTGATGCTTAGTTAAAAACAGCATCTAAACGTTTTTTTTAAGTGTGCGAAAAAATAAATCGGCTTTCGTGCAACTATTTACCTATAAGCAAGTATCTAATAGAGTAAATAATAAGACGATGGCATTATTAGAAGCAATTTTTGGCAAGAAGAAGAAAGAATTCAAAGCTTCCTGCAATATCACCAAAGAACCGATCGAAAAAGGGTTTGGTTATTTACTCACCACCGCACAAATTATATCTTCCAAAAAATACTGGGATATGGTAATGACCGAACCGGAAACCATGTCCTATACTTTGTCACATTTCAATAATCAGAGCAGCGGCACTCAGATGCGTGCCATGATATTCGAGAAATATGCCACAGTATCAAAGCCCTGGATGGTGTCGGATTCGGTGATCAACTATTTCGATGTGGACAAAAATGAAGCGAGGGCCAATGCCAAAAAGTGGTGGGAAACAGAAGGGCACTTCGCCCCAGCCAATGTCGGCCCGGCCAATCAAACCTTGAACGAGAATGCATTTTCTCATTCTAAAGACTACGCCATACTGGAAGCAGGAAGTAAGAAGGCGAAAGGCTAATTTTTACGATCGATCGTAAATCGAACTAAATCGGCCAACGAAGTTTTGTAGTTTGAATCAGGCATTTCATCAAGGATAGAAATTGCTTTTTGATAATACTGTTGCATCACCCCTTTTGCGTATTCAATACCGCCCGACTTTTTTACATATTCGATTACTTCCTTCACCTTCGCTGAATCTTCACTTTTATTTCTAATGATGCTGATGATTCTCCTCTTTTCAAGCCAGGAGGATTTTGAAAGAGCATAGATTAAAGGAAGGGTCATCTTTTTCTCTTTGATATCGATGCCTAATGGTTTGCCAATCTCATCGTCACCATAATCAAAAAGGTCATCCTTAATTTGAAAGGCCATACCCACATGTTGGCCAAACTCTTTCATTTTGGATACTACCTCCACCGGGGCACCGGTTGATCGTGCACCAATGGCACAGCACGATGCAATTAGAGAAGCTGTTTTCTGACGAATGATTTCATAATAAATTTCTTCTTTGATATCGAGCTGTCTGGCTTTCTCCATCTGCAGCAGTTCCCCTTCACTCATCTCTTTTACTGCTTCGGTACAAATGGCAAGCAGATCATAATCCTTGTTCTCCAACGCCAGAAATAATCCCCGGGTAAGCAAAAAATCTCCTACTAATACGGCAATCTTATTTTTCCAAAGGGCATTCACCGAAAAGAAACCCCTTCTATAATTCGAATTATCAACTACATCATCATGCACAAGGCTTGCCGTATGGACCAATTCAATCAGGGAAGCTCCGCGATAAGTTGATTCGTTGGTCTGACCACATGCCCCAGCACTTAAAAAAACAAACAACGGCCGGATTTGCTTTCCCTTCCTTTTTACAATGTAGGTCATGATCTTATCCAGCAGGAATACGTGGGTTTTCATGGAAGACCTGAACTTCTGTTCGAACTCTTCCATCTCCCTCGCTACAGGTGCCTTAATGTTATCTAATTGGCTGGACATGGACTGCAATAATAAGCAATGATGGCAATTAGTAAGTAGGAAGTTCGTCCTTTACAACCAAGTTTTTCAAAAAATCTTAGCGACCTACCCTTGGCTCTTAAGTTATTAGTATTTTCGCGATTATGAATTCCTTCGATAAATACTGGGAACAGATATTTTTTACAGTGGTTGTTTTAATCATCGCGTTCATTGTATCGCGTATTCTGCGATACATTATTGGAAGATTCATTCGGGGCGCGGCCAAAAAACTCAATGTAGATCCAACCCGCTACAATTTTTTCAAAAACGCGGTCGACTTCATCATTTTACTCATCGCGTTCATTGTCATCTTCCGGTCTATTCCGGCATTTCGAACGGTAGGCACCACCCTGCTTACTGGTGCCGGTGTGCTGGCAGCCATTGTCGGTTTTGCTTCACAGTCAGCATTTTCCAATATCATCAGCGGTTTTTTTCTGGTAATTTTTAAGCCTTTCAGCGTAGGCGATCGGGTAAGAATAGGCCAACTGTACACCGGGGATGTAGAAGATATAACCTTGCGGCATACCATCATAAAAGACTTTGAAAACAGAAGGGTGGTGATACCCAATAGCATTATCAGCAATGAGACCATCATCAACTCCACAATAACCGATGAAAAAACCTGCATGTTTATAGAGATTCCGATTTCATTTTCAGCCAACCTCGATAAGGCAATATCCATCATGCAGGAAGAAGCAACCAGCCACCCGCTTTGCATCGACAACCGGAGTACGGATGAATTAACAAAAGGCAATTACCCTGTCATGGTCAGGGTTCTCTCATTTGGCGATTTTGGCATTCTGCTCAGAGCGTATGCCTGGGCAACTTCGCCAAACAACGGCTTCGATCTGAAATGCGATTTGAATAAATCCATCAAGGAAAGATTTGAGAAAGAAGGGATTGGGTTTGGTTATCCGGTACGAGTAGTGATAAATAAATAGAAAATGAAAGCCAATAGAAAAAGCAGAAAGGCAGCTCTACGTAAAGTAACCGAACATCTTACCGGTGAATTCAGGGTGAAGCAGGAAATAAAAATACCCGAGAAGGTTATCATAGAACTAATTTCCTACAATGAGGAGACTGTTATCATGGCGGAAAACAAACCGCTGGATGAACTGTTTGAGCAATACAATGATGGACGTAAAAACTGGATTAATGTAGACGGACTTTCTGATCGTACCCTAATAGATCAGATTGCCAAAAAATTTGATCTGCATTTTCTTCTTATCGAAGACATAACGAATGTTGACCACCAACCCAAAACCGATGAACTGGAAGATCATTTGTTTTTAACCATGAAAATGTTTTATCGCTTTGATGAGGAAAAAATACATTATGAGCATATCAGTTTTGTCTTGGGTAAAAATTATCTTCTCTCCTTTCAGGAAAAAGAAGGTGATATTTTTGCCCCACTTCGCACCCGCATCAAACAAGAGAACGGAATTATTCGAAAACGAGGGACGGATTATCTGTTATATCGATTAGTTGATACGATTGTCGACAGCTATTATTCTGTACTTGAAAAAATAGGAGAACAGGTGGAGGCCGTTGAAGAAAATATTTCTAAAAATCCTACGGTAAAAGACTTCCAGCAAATTCAAAAGATCCGAAAAGAATTCATCTACCTGCGAAGAGTCGTTTACCCTTTGCGCGAAGCAATCAATAAGATCGCTAAGAATGAAAATGGTTTTATCGATGAGAATAACGAAAAGTACTTTGCCGATGTGTATGATCATGTGATCCATCTCATCGACTCGCTGGATACGTATAAAGACCTCACCTCGACCATGATGGATTTATATATGAACACCATCAATTACAAGATGAATGAGGTGATGAAATTGTTGACCATCATCACCACCATTTTTATTCCGCTCTCATTTATTGCCGGTATTTACGGAATGAATTTTGACAATATGCCGGAACTAAGATGGGATAATGGCTATTTTGGAGTGCTCGCCATTATGGGTTCGATCTTTATCCTTATGATCGTCTATTTCCGCTATAAGAAGTGGTTTTAACTGCTACTTTCCATCAATAAGCCGAACTTCTACCGTTTCAGGCAGTGTCTGATTTATTTTTTGAATTTTTATCTTGTAGTTAAACAATTCAAACTCCTCACCCTCTTTTAGAGCGGGGCGCTCGTAGGTAAGCAACCCAGCCAGAGTTTCATATTCTTCCGCTTCCGGAAAAGGAACTTCCAGCAGTTTATTTATATCATGAAGAGAATATTGCGCGGCAATTTGAAATGTATGATTCTCAAGCGGCACTACAATTTGTTGCTCCTGGTCGTGTTCATCCTGAATATCCCCCACCAACTCTTCTAAAATATCCTCCAGCGTTACCAACCCGATCACGCCACCAAACTCGCTAACCACAAACGCCATCTGGGTCTTCCTCCGTTGAAACTCCCTAAGCAATAAGTCAATAGGCTTAGTCTCCGGTATGAAATGAACCAGTCGCATGATATCGCGTAATGTTTTTCCGGAATTAGTAATGTGGGATGCCACAATATCCTTGGAATGAACCACACCAATAATCTCATCCTTCGAATTTTCATAGATAGGATAGCGAGAATAACCTTCTCTTAAAACAATGTTCATCGCCTCCACAATGGGAGTTTCGGCTTTGATCATACTCATCTTCATACGCGGAATCATCACCTGCCGCGCTACGCGATTATCAAAATCAAAAACATTTTGAATTAACTCCCTTTCAGAGGTTTCAATGGCTCCTCCTTCCTCACTTTCGGCAATAATCAATTTGAGTTCTTCCTCCGAATGGATTTCTGTTTCACTCATAGGTTTGATCCCAAATATTTTAAGAATAAGATTAGCCAGACCATTCAACAGCCAGATAAAAGGTCGGAAAACGAAATAAAATATGCGCAAAGGAATTGATACACGCATCGTGGTAGATGCCGGGTAGCGAATGGCTATGGATTTTGGGGCTAATTCGCCAAAAACGATGTGAAGTACAGTCAGCATGGCAAACGCTATTGGCATGGCAACGCTGTGAGCAGCCGCTTCACTCATTTCTATACCCAATGAGCTAATAACATTCAAAATGATGTTGGACATTACATCTTCTCCAATCCAGCCTAAACCCAGGCTGGCGAGGGTAATGCCCAGTTGAGTTGCCGCCAGAAACCCATCCAGGTTATTGACGATTTTTTTTGCGGCCTCTTTTGCAAGATTCCCTTTTTCCAGCGCTATTTGGGAAGATCTCACCTTTACAATGGCAAATTCAGCTGCCACGAAAAATCCGTTTAAGAAGACGAGAAAGAGAGTTATGAATAAATCAAATGTCATAATCGGGTAAACCGCAAATTTAAAAAGATTTGGGGGTTAAAATGTCTTATTTTTTTGCATGTACCTTTTGAGTGGATAAAGAAAAGATTATATCTTTCAGCTACCCTAAGCCAAATTAGCATGCTATTACCCATTTCCCTGTTACTCGTAGGATTCGCCATCCTGATAAAAGGCGCTGATTTTCTTGTGGGCGGTGCCTCCTCGATGGCAAAAAAGTTTAATATCTCAAATATCGCCATAGGTCTTACTGTAGTTTCTTTTGGCACCTCTGCTCCAGAATTGCTGGTTAGTGTGACTTCTTCCCTGAAGGGATATAATGCCGCGGCATTCGGCAACATAATTGGAAGTAATAATTTCAACCTATTATTTATTTTAGGTATAGCGGGAATCATTTACCCCCTGGTGGTTCTTCGAAATACGATCAGGTATGAGGTGCCATTATCTTTATTGGCAGCGGTTGTTCTTTATTTTCTCGTAAATGACATCGCCATCTGGGGATCCGACTCAAATGAACTAAGCCGGTTGGATTCATTCATTCTGCTGGGCTTCTTCGCATTGTTTATGCTTTATATCTACCGCACTATGAGCCACGCTACTGACCTTGACCAGGAAGATTCCATTAAACTTTACTCCACCCCCATATCCATTGGCCTGGTTGTTTTAGGTCTAGCTATGCTTCTGGGGGGAGGAACTATGGTGGTTGACAATGCCATTGCCATCGCAAAAAATTACGGGCTTAGCGACAAATTAATCGGCCTCACTATTTTAGCTGTGGGCACCTCGATGCCCGAACTGGCTACTTCTGCCGTGGCTGCCTACAAGAAGAATACGGATATCGCTATTGGCAACGTGATTGGCTCCAATATTTTCAACATCTTCTTCATTCTGGGTATAACTGGTGTCATTCGCCCGCTACCTTTTGATGGTGCCATGAATTTTGACCTTTACGTGCTGGCAGCATCTACGGTGGTATTG
>Ga0163144_10003906_pt1 | contig 33863 bp, 36 predicted proteins | sample OliLak19BULKMAT1_FD_123175 | JGI IMG/M metagenome (GOLD analysis project Ga0163144, IMG submission 123175) | Freshwater microbial mat bacterial communities from Lake Vanda, McMurdo Dry Valleys, Antarctica - Oligotrophic Lake LV.19.BULKMAT1 | ecosystem: Environmental > Aquatic > Freshwater >... | reverse complement strand
CGACCCAAGAGCGGCATTCGTTAGGCATTTCTCTATCGCTAGAAGAGACTTTGGAGGGAATGCTTCAAATTCCGCCTGTGATGACCGACGAAGACACTCTAAATTGCGTTTTGTGGATCACTGAGCAAGTGTGCGGCAGGTACTTTGACACCCCGTTAACTGATCGCAATGTAGATCTCAAGTCGCACTACGTAGCACTGCTCACAGACTTCTACAAACAACTGAAGAGTTTTAGGCAGAAGCCGCTTTTGGTGGCGGTTCTTGTCTCGCGACTTTTGAAGACCGAATTGTGGAATGGCCTGACTCATCCATCCGTTGCTGCCGCCTTTCTTAGTAACATTGACCCTGGGTGGATTCGGGAGGTCATGATAGAGGCAACCCGTGCCAAGGATTGGGATCGTGCCACATTGAGCGAACTGAAAAGGATCGCGGTGGAAGAGAATCAATCCTCAACTCCCGAGATGTGGACCCAACATGAAGAGATAGCCCGTTCGGTTGAAAGTAGGGTTTGGCTTTCAAAGCAACTCCAGATCTTGGATCGTGCTGGATAGATCGGATGGCTATTGCTTTGGCACCCGTAGCCGAATCGCTTCGACGAGTTTGTCACCGTTGTCGCCCTTCGAGATGATTTCGATGCTCTTTTCATCGAGCTGCTGTTCTTTCAGTGCCTCTACAATCTTTGACGACGGCACATTGGAATAGAAGAGTGTGGGAATCTTCGCATACTCGGGCGACTGCCGTAGTAACCCAAGCACTCGTACCCCCGCTCTCAGATAGCCTTCCTCTTCGATCTCACCCGGGGCCGACTCTATCGAATTGGGTTGTTGGTAGCCAACCATCACGTCCAGGATGATGACCACTACCTCAGGGTCTGGATGGTCCGTCAGGTAAGCCCGCATGTCTTTCTCGTAGCGGATCGGCACAATGGAACAGTCTGGAAACTCACTTTTCAGCCTTTTCTCGATGGCCTTTGCGAACGAGTAGTCGTCTTCAAAGTACAGTATTTTCATAAACTTCTCCTACAGGGAAAACCGCCCTGACCTCCGTCATCTTCTGCTTCGGGATCACATCCAGGCGACCATGGTGCGCCTCCATGATCTCTTGTGCAATGTAGAGGCCCAACCCCGCCCCTTTCTTACCCTTGACCACTCGTTCCGATCGGCGACCGCGTTCCGTTAGCCGACTGATCTCCTGTGGACTGATCTCCTGTCCACTGTTCGAAATTGAAAGGTAGAATTTCTGGTTTCGCTCGATCAGCCCAGCGCCGATCTCTATTTTGCTGTGGTCGTCGCCATATTTGATTGCGTTGTCCAAGAGGATATCCAGAACTTGATCCACCATTGCTTCCTCCGCCTGCACCACATTCCAGTCGAGAGGCTCAAAATCCGCCGAGCGAACTTGACACTGAACGTCCCTGACTGGGTCGACGCCGACCTCAAACAGAGCGCAGGTCTCGTCCAGCCGTTTCACAAAAGCGGAACGGGTCAACCTTTCCGGCTTTGTCACTCGGAGCGCTTCGCCCCTGGCCAGTGTTGTATACATTTCGACGTTGTTCACGATCGAAAGCCCCCGTCGCGCCGCCGCTTCCAACTCTTTCAGATCGTCGCGTGTGACCCGGGCAGTGCCAGACTTCACGAGTGTGCGGATCTGGGTGCTCAACAGGCGGACAGGAGTCTTGATCTGGTGCTGCAAATTTTCAAGGCCGTCATGAAGCTCTCGTGTCTCCTTTCTGCGCTCCGCCAGCAGGTTTCGCTCCTTGCGCTGCAGGTCAATGGTCCAAGCCAAGCGGCCCAACTCTTCCGCGACTCTTTCCAATGCGGTGACTGTGTCTTGCGAGAATGTGTGCGGACCCTTGGAATAGATCTCCAGCGTGCCGAGCGGTGCCGCACCGCCCGGTGAGACGTAAGCCACGACAAGTGATCGAAAGCCAAACTCGTGCTGCAAGCGGACTTGGCCTGAGGCTCGTGTATCCGGAATGCTGCAAATGCCACGTGTGTTTCGTGTCCATGCGCCAGCATCAACGCCGGTACCAACACGAATGCTAGGGGGAATGGGCAAACGGCCGTCCCGCCGCCACTCAAAACCAATCGTTAGCGTCGCTTGCCCATCGGCGTCCTGATACTTGCGGAACACCGCCGCATCGATATGTGTGTCCAATGCGTGAAGTTGGTCAACCGTGGTTCTCGATAAGCTATATTCCAGCGCCGGGTCGCTCATGTTGGAACGATAGGATTTCGTGAGCATGCGGGTGAGCGCGAAGGCAGCGGTTTCGCGAACCCGCAACTCGGCAATCTCCGCAAGGCGAAGTTGAGCCCAAAGCCACTGACCAATGCGCAAACCAACTTCGTCCAGGCACTTTAGGAGTACTTGGTCCACAAAATAGGGTGCCTTCATGAAGCCGCAGATGCGCATCACCCCGACCACCTCGGTGCCAACTTGCAAGGGAATACAAATGAGCGGGACAGGCGGCAAAGCTCCGGTCTTGGCGTGAGGCGCGAGCGCAGTTGTGACTTCGCTGAGTTGCCAAGTGGGCTTCATCCCCGGATACTCCCCCTCGCGATCGAGTTCGTTCCGGTTCTCAAAATAGGTGACGATATCTTCAATGATGATCCGGGTCCGCTTTCTCAGACAGTATCCGGTCACACCTTCAGCCTCTTCGTAGGACTTTTTGTAGTCTCTGTTCTTCCAGGGCCAATGACCTGCGATCCATTTGATGGGTGCCTTTTCCACAGCATTCGTTCTGACATAGATCGCGTATTCGTACATTTCAAATACTTCTTGCAGCACACGGCCGATCTCGGCCATGGCTCGGTCCCATTGAGGCTGGACGCCAGCGATGCGATTGGCCGGGGATGTATGTTGCGATTGGATCTGGAGATGACTCACACGATTCAGCAACTTGTTGCCGACAGATTCCATTAGAGTGTCGACGAGTAGCGGAAAGAGCCGGGCCAGGGCCTCCGCTTTCGTTTTCATCTCTTTGAAATTGACATCTTCGCGTCCGAAGGTGAACGAGAGGCACCCGGTTGGGGCGCGCGATCCTTCGAGGACTGGGACGGTGACAAAGCTTGCGACGCCATATTGCTGGAGTAGGCTGTGTTCGGGATGATATTGGGGAACCCGTGAGGTCTCGCTGACAATTTGAGCGTCGGGGGCACACCGAGCCATGACCTGCGCTGTCGGAGAGTTGACGCTCAAGTCCTGAAAAAGCGGAGTTTCGTTCGCTACGAAGTAACTCGAAGCACAATAAAGATAGTGTTCGGGCGTAACTTGACGGTCACGAAGCCGCCACCAAACGAGGCCGTCGGCACCGCATTCGACGGCCATCGCACGCAGCAAATGCCGTATACCGCTGAACTGTGTTTGCTCTCGGACGGCTGCCAGGAGCCCCGGCAGGACCCGTAACTCTTCTGGATCTGACGCCATCATGACATATATGATATCTCGACAAGCGTCCCATGTCCAGCGGTTTTCAGCAAGCCTTATGGCCACCGCCTTCGAGAGACCAAGGAGCAGGGTGCAGCGAAATTCGCCGGGGCTTTCTATTTTGTAAGGGCTGAAAGGGCTAGGCCCGATCCACCAAGCCAAGGTGATTTCATTGTCACGGGCCTGAACCTCAAGGACGACTCGCTCCGCCATGCGACTGCACCTCGAAAAAGAAAGTGGCTGCATGATTCTATCGCTATCACCACCGAAAGACGTTCGGCGCCATTTAGGCATGCTTGACTGTGGCGGTGCATTGGCCGAAGATAAATGACAATGGCTAGAAAATACGTATTGATTCCCTCGCAGAACATTTGGAACGCGGGTAGTCCGGGTCCGGCCATGGCTTTCATGTCCGGCGTCGGGCGGGCGCTGGAAAGCGGTGGTCGGCTTGGCGGAATGTCTTTCGGAGTCGGTAAACGAAAAAGCAGCATGAAGGTCCACGACAGCCTTGGTTCCGGGGACACCGCCCTGGTGGCGCTTTCCGAAGAGGAACGCCTCCGGCTGCACGCGGAGCAACCCGGATTGCTGATCTCGCCGGTGTTGGAACTGAGGCCGCTGTGGTTGCGCCGGAGGCTCACCTCGCCGGCGGTGGCAATGGCGGAGTCCGGGGGACCCGTGCAGAAGATCAGCATCTCGGTCAAGGCGATCGACGGCGTAACGAAGCTACCAATCGCGGGTGCCCTGGTGCAGGGCATCCGCAATTTCGAAAAGGCCTGGGGAGTTGAGAACCAAACGAACCAGCAGGGGGTCGCCGTCTTGAAGTTTAAAGGCGTCGTTCCCGAGCTGGAAAGCATTAGTGTGGAGGCCGCGAGCGGTTATTGGCCGAAATATGTCGAGCCGTTTTCCATTACCGAGCCCTCGATGTCGGTCGAACTGGAGTTGCAGCCCATTTTATTCGGAGCAAACAAGAGCCTTGGCGATTTGCACGCCATCGGCGATTTGAACGCCGGAGCCGGCGTCAAGGTTGGGGTTGTGGATAGCGGTATCACGCCGGGTGCCGATCTCGTGGTGGAGGGCGGGGCCAATCTGGTGGTCGGCCGAATTCGAGGGTTCGGGTCCGATATCTTAGGATCGAATGGCGAAGATTGTGGTGAGGTATCGTCACGCCCTGGATCCGCCGAAAGAGGCCATGGCGACACTTGAGAACAAACTCGGCGGACTGGCCGTTTTGGATCGGATGCCGGGGGCGTTGCTGGTGGAAGGGACTCTTGAAGAGGTTTCGGCAAAGGTCGTTGAGCTGGGTGCCGACTGGGTCGCGAACCGGCAGCAACAGGCGATCTCCAGGCCTCCCGGTCGAAAGTTGAAAGGCCCCTCGCGGTTGGGCTCAATACGATAGTCCGCTGCGGAACGGCGGTTGGGAGGAATCCATGCGAGTTGCGAAGCGAAGTGGGAGCTTTCATCCCCGGCCGGGACCGCCGAGGCGTTCAAGATCGCGAAGACCCTTCGAGATCCATCCGAATATCTCGACCGTGCGGGTTACGACCCCGCCTTCATCGGCGCAGGACCCGCCATCGAACTGCCGGGCCTCGGGGCATGGAGTTCGGATGCAGTGCAATTCGAGTGGAATGGCAAGGAGACCACAAGCTTGCGTCCACCAAACAGATCCGTGGCAGCCACAACCAGATATAGGAGCCACGCAAGAGTGAAGTGTGTAAGTAATCGTTCCATATTCGCTCCAGTAAACAAGTTCTTGCCAAGTGATCGGCATCTAAGCGACGAAATAATAAAGGCGTTTTGCAAAAAGAGCTAAACGCTACTCAACGGGTCCCAGTCACGCCACCTGCCGCAGGACTTCGTCAAAGATCCGCTGCGCGGTCGCGTTGAGTTTTGTCCGCTTGATCTCCGTGCGGGGATCAGTCCACGTTCGAGAGCCTGCCGGATCGCTTGCCGTACAAATCCTCGTTCGACTGTATCCGCTTCGGCGACATCAATGATGGTCCGCAGCGGGCGAGTCAGGCGGAACCCTTGCGCGGACTGAACGTCGGCATCGGCAAGGTCCGCTCGGTGCGGTACTAGAGCGTTTTCAGAAATTGTGCAGACGCTGGGCGAGGCTGAAGCTTCGTCCAAGCTAAAGCTCGCCCCACCGAGACCAGCTACAGAAAGTCCGAAAATGCGCTAGAATTCCCAGCAATCGCGCTGTTCCTCCGGAACCGAGTCGGCACCGTCAAATGAAGCTTGGCCGGATTGAGGTCGGAAAGTTCGAAGAAACCCAGCGAGGTCTGGTGACTATAGACGCCCTCCGTGATCTCGTTGCGGTTCCTGGACCAGAGCGACCATTTCACAAGGTCCGGATGCTCGGCGACGGGAAACATCGCAAGCCGATAGATGCCGCGATGTTCGCGAATCCAATTGTTGACCTGCACATGATACGGATGCGTATTCTCGGCGAGGCCCGCAGCCTTTGCCTGCATACGCCTGCGAGATCGAAACTTCATCTGCGATAAGATCGGAGTTCGGATCCACACCATGACCAGACGTCGATTTCTGCCTGCTGCCGCCGCTGCCAGCGCATCGCTTACAAGTGCAGCCGCGCAAACCAGCAACCCCGCGATCCTCGAACTTCGCACCGCCTACCTGCGCAATGGCGCGGATGCGCAACGGGCACGCATGGCGGACTTCATCGAGAAGTCGACGCTGCCGATGCTGCAGAAATACGGTGCAGGTCCGGTCGCCGTCTTCGGCAACACCATCGGCCCCGACGGACCCTACATTCGCATCGCTGTCCAATATCCTTCGCTTGCCGCCATGGAAGAGACACGCGCCAAGATGAACGTGGACGCATCTTATAAGAAGGCCACTGACAAATATCTCGCAGCGCCGGGGCTGCCGTATGTCCGCCTCGAAAACGAGATCATCAAAACTGTGCCCTGGATGAGCGGCATCGAGATCCCCAAGCATGACGGCAAGCGCGCTAATCTAATTTTCGAATTGCGCACCTACGAATCGAACACCAGCGCGACGCTCGAACACAAAGTGAAAATGTTCGCCGATGGCGAGATGGCGCTGTTCAGAAGGCTCGGCATGGTGCCCGTCTTCTTCGGAACCACCATCATCGGCAAGCGAATGCCCAACCTCGTCTATATGCTCGGCTATGAAAGCCTGGCGCATCGCGAGAAGGTTTGGGGAGCCTTTGTGAAAGATCCGGAATGGGTCAAGATGCGCGACACGCCCGGCAACTCCGACGCGGAAATCGTCTCGAATATCTCTTCGGTGATGCTCTCACCGCTATCGTTTTCACAGGTGAAATAGACCATGAATCGCAGAACTCTCATCAAAGCCACTGGCATCTCGGCGCTTTCTTATTCCAGGATCCTTGGTGCGAACGATCGCATCCGCATGGGCCTCATCGGCTGTGGCGGCCGCGGGGTCGGCGTCATGGGCACTTTCATGCGCCCTGAGAATAACGTCACTTTTACTGCTGTTTGCGACGTCTGGGCGGAACGCATCGACGCCGCGCGCAACAAGGCGACGGATGCCAAGAGCTACAAGGATCACCGCAAGGTGCTCGAATCCAACGATGTCGATGCCGTGCAGATCGCAACGCCCGATCACTGGCACGCGCAGATCGCCATCGATGCGTTGAATGCCAGGAAAGACGTCTACGTGGAGAAGCCTCTGACGCTTAAGCCGGAAGAGGGTCCGCCGATCGTCAAGGCTGCGCGCGTCAACGAACGTATCTGCCAGGTGGGTATGCAGCAGCGTTCCGGACCCCTGTATTTGCGGGCGAAAGAAGAGTACATCAAATCCGGCAAGCTCGGCAAGATCACCATGGCACGCACGTGGTGGCATGGCAACGGAGCGCATTTGATGAAGGCTCCGGCGCGTGTGGCGCAGCAACCTTCGAACCTGGATTGGGGTCGTTTCTTGGGTCCCGTGAAGTGGCGCGATTGGGATCCGCAACAATACTGGAACTTCCGCGCTTATCTCGACTTCGGCGGCGGACAGGTGACCGATCTCTTCACGCACTGGATCGACGTTGTCCATATGTTTATGGAACAGGACAACCCTGTTTCCGCAGTGGCGTCGGGCGGCGTTTATCACTACAAAGACGGCCGAACTGCGCCCGATACCATCAATGTTTTGTTGGAGTATCCCGACGAGTGGACCGCCACGTTCGAAGCAACACTCGCCCCTGGAATCACAGGAGCGGCAGTGGAAATGTGCGGCACTGAAGGCAAGCTCTGGATCACGCGCGGGCGCTATGAATACACGCCCAAAGGCCGCGGCGCAGTTCCGGTTGTGGTGCAGAACGAACGCGATCAAACCATCGATCACGTCGAAAATTTCCTCTCGTGCGTGAAGTCACGCAAGCTGCCCAATGGCGATGTCTATATCGGCCACCGCTCCGCGCAGGCCTCGCACCTCGGCAACATCGCGTATGTCGAAAAGCGCAGGCTGAAGTTCGACCCCGTTCGCGAGGAGATTCTACCGCTGTGATCGTGTTTGTTCTTGCGCTCATCGCACAGGACGCCGGCCAAGCCTTGCAGGCGCTCAAAGACTGCACGGTTTGCCACAACGCCAACATGGCCCAGGCCAAATTGCGTCTCGATTCCCTGGACGAGATCGCGAAAGGAGGCATGTCGGGACCCGTCATCAAGCCCGGTGACGCGCAAACGAGCCTGCTCATCAAGCGAATTACCGCCACCGACCCGGCTATGCGGATGCCGCCCACAGGAGCGCTGCTCAAGGCCGAATCCATTGCGACGTTGAAGTCTTGGATCGATGCCGGCGCGCCGGGCCTGCCCTCGCCGACGGACTTCGAAAAGGACATTGAGCCGATCCTCACCGCCAACTGCAACGGCTGCCATAGCGGAGCCTCCGCCAAAGGCCAGTTGCAACTCGATGCGGGATCGACGGCGATGCGCGTCATCAAGCCCGGCAAGGCGGAGGAAAGCCGCATCGTTCATCGCATCGAAGGCACCGGCAATGAGCGGCGCATGCCTTTGAATGGTCAACCACTCAAGCCCGAAGAAATCGCCAAGCTCAAAGCCTGGATCAACCAAGGCGCCTCATGGCCCGTGTCGAAGATGGCCGCAAAACAGACCGGCAAGCATTGGGCCTATGTGAAGCCAGTGAAGACGACACCGCCCGGAACCGGACATCCGATCGACGCGTTTCTTTCCGCGCGCCTCGCCAAACACGGCCTGAAGTTCTCTCCGCCTGCGTCCCGCGAGACGCTGATCCGCCGCGTGACTTTGGATCTCACAGGATTGCCGCCAACGCCCGCGGAAGTCGACGCCTTCGTCAACGACACTCGCGTCGACGGATACCAGCGGCTGGTGGAACGGCTGCTAGCCTCGCCCCACTATGGCGAACGCTGGGCGAGACCCTGGCTCGATCAGGCTCGTTACGCCGACACCAACGGCTTTGAAAAAGATCTGCGCCGCAGCATGTGGCTCTATCGCGATTGGGTGATCGACGCGCTCAATAGCGATATGGGCTTTGACCGCTTCACCGTCGAACAGATCGCTGGCGACATGCTGCCCAACGCGACGAATGAACAGAAGATCGCCACAGGCTTCCATCGCAACACGATGTACAACGAAGAAGGTGGCGTCGACAAAGAAGAGGCGCAGTTCGAAGTGCTGGTCGATCGCGTCAACACTACCGGAACCGTCTGGCTCGGATCCACCGTCACCTGCCATCAGTGCCACAACCACAAGTACGATCCGTTTACGCACAAAGAGTATTACCAGTGGATGGCATTCTTCAGCAACGGCCACAAGGACATTAAAGAGTACGGCGATACTTCGGTGAAATGGACCGAGCCCAAACTCGAACTACCCACACCGGAACAGGCCACCAAGCGCGCGGAACTTGAGACGCGGCGCAAGGCTCTCGATGAAAAGCTGAAGACTTCCACGCCGGAATTGCAGGCCGAGCAAGCCGAATGGGAACGGCAGATTCGCGTGGCCGATAGCGCTTGGGTGACTTTGAATCCTACCAAGCTCACCGCCGGGAACGGTAGCGAACTAAAGCTACTCGAAGAAGGCCGCATTCTCGCCGCAGGCCCGAATCCATTGCGCGAAACATACTTTGTCGAGTCGCGTGTCGACGCCAAAGCCACGGGACTTCGTATTGAGGCCCTGCCTCTTGCACAGCTTCCGCGCCAGGGCCCGGGGCGCGACGCCTACGGCAACTTCATCATTACCGGTATCGAAGTCCAGCTCGATGGCAAGCCCGTCGAAATCGCCCGCGTCCTTTCCGATGACGGACGTCCGGGACCCGACGGTCGCTGGAACGTCGACGCTTCCAAAGAAGACACACGCCTGCTGCGTCAGCTCGTGCTCGCCTTCAAAACGCCTGTGAATGCTGGCAATTTGCGTGTCAGCATCGCTTCGAATTCCGATCTCATCGGTCAATCGCTGGGACACTTCCGTCTTTCAACGACCAGCGCGCAGGATCCTTCCTGGGTAGTCCGCATCAGGCACAACCTTCGCGCGAACCGCGATGAAAAGGCATTGGCCACGTACTTCCGCTCAATCTCCAAAGTGCTGGCACCGGTTCGTGACGAACTCCGCGAGGTCAACAATCAGATCGATAAGCTCGATATTCCGACAGCATTGATTCTTCAAGAGGCCGCGGGAACCGACCGACCGTCGGATTTTCTGCGTACCCGCGGAGGCTTCTCCGCGAAAGCCGACAAGGTTTATGCGGATATTCCCGCCGTCTTCGGAGGACTCCCCGCCAACCTCCCGCCCAATCGCCTCGGTCTCGCCAAATGGCTCGCCAGCCGCGATAACCCGTTGACCGCGCGGGTCGCGGTGAACCGCATCTGGGAACAGTACTTCGGACGCGGCATCGTGGAAACTTCAGAAGACTTCGGCTCGCAGGGCGAACGCCCGAATCACCCGGAACTGCTCGATTGGCTCGCCGTCGAATTTATGGATCGGGGCTGGTCGATGAAACATCTGCATCGCCTGATCGTTAGCTCAGATGCCTATCGGCAGACCTCACGCGTGACGCCCGGGATCTTGCAATCGGATCCCTACAACAAGCTCATCTCGCGCGGTCCGCGCTTCCGAATGGAGGCCGAGATGATCCGAGACAATGCACTGGCTGCATCGGGACTGTTGAGCCACAAGGTCGGCGGACCGAGCGTATTTCCGTATCAGCCGGCGGGTATTTGGGATGTGCCGTATAGCAGCGATCAGTGGATCGAAAGCAAGGGTGAAGATCGTTACCGGCGCGGCCTGTACACCTTCATTCGACGCTCTGCCGCCTATCCTTCGATGTTGAACTTCGACGCCGTCAGTCGCGAGCAGTGTGCGGTGCGTCGCGTTCGCACCAACACGCCTCTACAGGCATTGACAACTTTGAACGATCCAGCGTTCTTTGAGAACGCCATGGCGCTCGCCAAGCGGTTGGTTGCAGAAGCATCCACCGATGGCGATCGCGTCAAACTCGGTTTCCGCCTAGTGGCCGCGCGCGAACCGAAGTCCGCTGAAATCGATCGGTTGCTGACCTGGAAGCAGGGCGAGGTCGCCTACTTCCGCAGTCACGCGGACGAAGCCGCGAAGCTGGGCGGCAGTTCGGATCAAGCCGCCTGGACGATGCTCGCCAACGTGTTGTTGAATCTCGATGAGGCATTGACAAAAGAATGATCAAGGACATCACCCGCCGCCACTTCTTTGGGTCCTTTGGACTCGGCGCACTGGGCCTCGCCTCAATGGGTTCGCAGAATCTCTTTGGAGGCCTGCACCACGCGGCCAAAGCCAAGCGCGTGATCTTTCTCTTCATGGCGGGCGCGCCATCGCAGCTCGACATGTTCGATCACAAGCCGAAGCTCAATGAATACGATGGCCAGCCTTGTCCCGATGAACTGATCAAAGGCGAACGCTTCGCGTTTATCAAGGGCGTGCCCAAGCTGCTGGGATCTCCGCACCAGTTCAAGCAGTACGGCCATAGCGGCGCGGAGATTTCGAATCTACTGCCGCATACAGCGAAGATCGTCGACGATCTCACGATTGTGAAGTCGATGCACACAACGCAGTTCAATCACGCGCCTGCGCAGATCTTCATGAACACGGGCCATCAGATTCCGGGACGTCCGTCGATGGGCGCCTGGCTTTCTTACGGCATCGGCACTGACAACAAAGATCTGCCCGGATTCGTGGTGCTGCTTTCCGGCCGCAACGCGCCCGATGGAGGCAAATCCTGCTGGGGTCCGGGATGGCTGCCATCGGCGCACCAGGGCGTGGAATTCCGCCGTCAGGGCGATCCCGTATTGTTCCTCTCGAATCCGGATGGCGTGACGCGCGATACGCGCCGCCGTTCGTTGGATGTATTGAAGGATCTCAATACGCAGCATCAGTTGGACACGGGCGATCCGGAGATCGCGTCGCGCATCTCGGCCTATGAGCTAGCGTACAAGATGCAAATGAGCGTGCCCGAACTTGCTGAGATCGCCTCGGAACCGAAGCACATTCAGGAACTCTACGGCGTCGAGCCGGGCAAGAATTCGTTCGCCAACAACTGCCTGCTTGCACGCCGTCTGGTGGAACGCGGCGTCCGCATGATCCAGCTCTATCATCGCGGTTGGGATACGCATGGAGCGTCGAACGATGAAGACATTGTGAACCGCCTCAACGGACTGTGCCGTGAAACCGATCGAGGGGCTGCGGCATTGATCGCCGACCTAAAACAACGGGGGTTGCTCGAAGATACGCTTGTCGTTTGGGGTGGCGAGTTCGGACGCACGCCGATGAACGAAGCACGCGCCGGTTCGAAGTTTCTGGGGCGCGATCATCACGCGCGCGCCTTCACGATGTGGATGGCGGGCGGTGGTTTCAAGCCAGGGCTTGTGCTGGGCAAGACCGACGATGTCGGCTACAACATTACTGAAGATCCGGTATCGGTGCACGATCTGCACGCCACCATGCTGCACCAATTGGGAATCGATCACACCAAGCTAACGTTCCGTTTCCAGGGGCGGGACTTCCGCTTGACCGATGTTCACGGCGAAGTCGTTGGCAAATTGCTGGCATAAACTCCAGCTTTCCATCGCCGCCCGTTCGTTGTGATATGCTCATGACGGAATTCCTCGATTAGAGTTCTCGTTATGTTTACAAAGCCCTGTACCGCTTTGGCAGCAATGTTGCTGCTGTCTGTGGCATCCCAAGCCCAGCCCTCGCTTCCAGTGGGCCAGCCACTGAACGTGTATCTTTCCAACGCCACAGCTGTGTCGCCTCACCTGCTTGAGTCGTTGCACTCTGAAATTGAGGAACTTCTTTTGCCAGCCAATGTGGCGATTCACTGGCACGATGGCAAAGGCAACGTCGCCGGTCAACTGGCGGTGGTCAGACTGCAAGGCGAGTGTCGCGCCGATGCGCCGTTGCCTTTCAGTTTGGCAATCGCTGGCAATCAGGATCCGGAAGCATTGGGCAAGACCCACATTTCGAATGGCGCGGTGCTGCCCTTCGCCGATATCCGGTGCGATCAGGTGCGCAAGTTCATTCAGTCTCCGTTGCGGTCGAGTCACGGCACGGAAGCTCGCGAACAAATGCTCGGACGCGCATTGGCTCGGGTGATCGCCCATGAGCTCTATCACATCCTTTTACGGACGGCCTCTCACGGGAAAACAGGCGTCGCGCGCGCAACCCAGACAGCGGCGCAACTGGTGGCACCTCGAACCTCATTCTCGAGAGTCGATGAACGCAAGCTTTCATCGGAAGTCGCCGCCGGTGTCAGCAGCCACGATTCGACCGCTGTTGAGGATGCCGAGCAAAGAGACCGTCGCAACTAGTCGATCGCTCCATTGCGCACAGCGAACCGCACGAGTTCTCCGGTCGGCCATCGTCACTTCGTCACGACGAGTTTCGGATCTAACCAATGCCGTTGCGAGTTCCAAAACCTCGCAGCTACGGGTTATCGTAAGGCGCGCACTCACCTTCGACACAGACGTTCGGTCTCGAACTCTTTTGAGGACGCTAGCGAAACCATTCTTGACACGCTCGAAGCGTTTTTCAGAGAACGCGGTGCAGCCGTGCTTCATGAAACCAGGCCACTCGCTGGCCCGGCGCTGTTGGAATTGCTCAACAATCGCGGCTATCGGCCAATCGAAGGGAAAGTCTGGGCGGAGACTGCAGCGCGCGGTTGGGCTCCTGAACAGATCTAGGCAGCGTCAACGCAGCGCGCACCGATCCACTCTGCTTTCTCGCGGAAATCGATGGGCAACCCGGCGCAACCGACGACATGACGATTCACGATGGAGTCGCGCTGTTTGCCGGCGCGTCCACGGTCCCGGACATGCGGCGCCGCGGACTCCAATATGCATTGCTCGCCGCGCGCATGCAATATGCACTCGATCACGGATGCGATCTGGCGATGATGTGCGCCGCGCCAGGCAGCGCCTCGCAGCGCAACGCGGAACGGCATGGATTCCGCATCGCGTATACGCGCGTGAAGTGGCAACTACAAACCGGGAAACCTTTGCCGCACTCGGTTCCGGCACCATTGCCTTTATCGCAAACGTGAAAGTTCAGAACTCTTCGCGTGGCTAAATCCAACCCGGAAGATCGCGCGGACGGAGGAACAATTCTCCAAACAAGGCCGTTGGCTGCAACGCGCGGCTGGCACGCACGGCGAACTGAACTCGGCTGTGATGGCCAAACCCGCTGGCCTTGAAGATCCGCAGGATGACCCCGCAAGACACGTCGATGACCGCTGTGGCTCCGCCCACTGGAGGCATCTGGATTGAAAGCGGGCAGGTATATAATCATCCCGATGTACCTTGTTCGTACCGTTGCGTTGTTCGTACTGCCGATCTTGGGTTTGTGCGCCGATACTCGTGGGAGCTTTCTGGCGATGATCGACCGCCCGCGCGTAGCGCTGAATATCCATGTCGACCCCTTCGCTGCGGCCGGTGAAGGAATCGATCGGCAGCCTTTTCAATTCGACTCGGAAGCTGGCGAGCGTGTGCCCGGTCTGCTGGTAAAGCGAGCTGCGTCGGATGCATCGATGAAGTTTCCGGTCGTGATCGTCTTGCACGGCACGGGAGGCAACAAAGAAGGTATGCTGCCCTATCTGCGGACCCTCGCCCACCGTGGATTTCTGGCTGTAGCGATCGATGGGCGGCATCATGGAGAACGGGCTGCGAATGGAAAGGGATCCGCCGCCTATGTCGCCGCAATGAGCCGACGCTTTCGTACTGGTAAAGGACTCCCCTTTCTCTACGACACCGTTTGGGATGTTTTGCGTTTGCTCGATTATCTGGAAACGCGTCCGGATATCGATGCCCGCAAGATCGGCGCGATCGGTTTTTCGAAGGGCGGCATGGAACTGTATCTGGCCGCGGCGGTGGACACGAGGATCCGCGTTGCCATCCCCTGCATTGGGCTGCAGAGTTTTCGTTGGGCGTTAGACCACGATGCCTGGCAGTCTCGAGTGGGGACGTTCCAGGCTGCGGTGGACGGGGCAACGGGCGATCGGCGTCTGACGGCGGATGTTGTCCGCAACTTCTACGATCGTGTTGCGCCGGGCGTGTACGCGGAGTTCGACGGTCCCAAGATGGCTCCGCTGATCGCGCCGAGGCCGCTGTTGGTGATCAATGGCGATTCCGATGCGCGCACGCCTTTGGCGGGATTGATGGAGTGTGTGAATGCGGCACAGGCTGCCTATAAAGATAGCGATGCGTTTGAGTTTCTGCTGCAGCGGAACACGGGGCACAAAGTGAATCCGGATTCGATTGAGAAGGCGGTGCAGTGGTTCGTGCGATGGCTGCGTTGAGATCTCTCCGGATGCGTTTTCGCGGAGAATACAGTCCTCAAGGGTTGCCTACCTCCCTGTTACTATAGGGAACAGAAGCCTGAGGGAACCCATGCCCTTGGCCCTCGTCTGCGACGCGGACCGCGCCGCTGAATGGAAGGTGTCTCCATGCAACTCCGGGCCGGTTACGAACTCATTTACAACTTCCCGCAACCAACCCCGATCATCCTGTTGGTCAACATCCACGACTCCCGTGCATCCGACATCCTCGTGCCCGACGTACTCAGTTCTGAACCCGAAATCCCGATCAGCATTTACCGCGACGGCTTCGGCAACCAGTGTACGCGCCTCCTCGCCCCCGCCGGACGTCTCCGTCTCACCGCTGACAGCGTCGTGCGGGACACTGGCGAACCCGATGAAATCATCGAAGCGGCTTGGCAGGACCCGGTTCCCGATATTCCCGAAGAAAACCTCGTGTATCTCTTGGGAAGCCGCTATTGTGAAACCGATATGTTGTCTCAAACCGCCTGGAACCTGTTCAGCGGCTTCACCCCTGGTTACCCTCGCGCCAAGGCGATTTGCAACTATGTCCACAATCATCTCGTCTTCAGCTATGGCAATGCGCGGTCAACCCGCACCGCAGCGCATGCCTTTGAAGAAGGATCCGGCGTCTGCCGCGACTTCGCGCATCTCGCCATCACGTTCTGCCGATGCCTGAATATCCCCGCCCGCTACTGCACTGGCTATCTCAGCGATATTGGCACGCCGCCTCCCTTTCCTCCGGGCGATTTCGCCGCCTGGTTCGAGGCTTGGATCGGAGGCCGATGGCATATGTTCGATCCGCGTAACAATGTGCCGCGCATCGGTCGCATTCTCATGGCCCGCGGACGCGACGCCTCCGATGTCGCCATCGCCACCACCTTCGGACCCAATACTCTCGAAAGTTTCCGGGTCTGGACCGACGAACAATAAATGTCCATTCTTACGGTGCAACATTCCACCGTTTACCGCTATAAGGAAACGGTCGGCATCGGAGAACATCGCATGATGTTCCGGCCGCGAGAAAGCTACGATCTGCGGCTGATCCACACCGATCTGCAAATCACACCAAGCCCTTCATCGGTGCGCTGGCTGCACGATCCCTTCGATAACTCTGTCGCCGTCATCGAATTCGAGGGCACGGCAACCTCCGAACTTCGCTTCGATAGCACCGTCACTCTGGAACATTTTGAGACGTCGGCGCCCGATTATCCGCTCGAAGAATATGCGCGGACCTATCCATTCCGCTATTCGGACGAGGATTATCCGAATATCGCCACCGCGCTCACTCGCCGATATCCGGGCGAAAGCGTAGCCGAATGGGCGCTTCAGTTTCTCGATCCGGCGGAAACTACTCCCACGATGAAAGTGCTGCGAGCCATGACCATGGGCATCAGGAAGCAATTCACCTATAATTTGCGCATCGAAAAAGGCGTGCAAACTCCCGAGGAGACTTTGCGCAATCAGCGGGGGAGTTGCCGCGATTTCGCCGTACTCATGCTCGAAGCCGCCCGCTCGCTGGGGGTGGCCACACGATTCGTCAGCGGTTATATCTTTGTGCCAACCAGTTCCGGCTTGGCCGGTGGAGGTGCAACCCATGCCTGGATGCAAGCGTATCTGCCGGGTGCCGGATGGATCGATTTCTGCCCGACCAACAGTATCGTGGGCAACCGCAATCTCATCCGAGTCGCGGTCGCCTGGACGCACGATCAGGTGTTGCCTCTCTGGGGCACCTACGAGGGTGCAGCGGATGCTTTTCTCGGCATGGATGTCACAGTGAATGTCACCGAAGTGGGCCAATAACGGCAGCATGGCGGAGCCTCTTATCTTGCGCCAGGGCGGATCCGGTAAATTCGTTTTCCTCTGCGATCACGCAAGCAATCATATCCCGGCGGAACTACGCAATCTCGATTTGCTGCCCACACAGTTGCTCCGCCACATCGCCTGGGATATCGGAGCGGCAGACGTGACAGCGTGTTTATCGGAAGTCTTCGACGCTCCCGCGATTCTCTGCGGCGTATCTCGGTTGGTGGTCGATTGCAACCGCCAGTTGCAGGCACCCGATCTGATCCCGCAACGGAGCGACGGCACGGATATTCCGGGCAACCACGGGCTCGACGGGGCAGCCCAGGCAGATCGCATCGATCGCTGGTTCCGTCCCTACCACGACGCCGTCGAATCGGTTCTAATGGCGCGTGAAACAGCGCGGATGCCCACCATTGCGGTCTCCATCCATTCCATGACACCTCGCCTCGCTGGCGGTGAGCCAAGGCCATGGCGGATCGCCATCTCAAGCCATCTGGATCGCAGCCTCGCAGATCCGCTGCTGGCGGCCCTGCGACGTCCCTGCGATGTCATGGTTGGAGACAACGAGCCCTACGATCTCGACCCAGCCGTGGATTACTCAATTCCGTTTCATGCGATGCGCCGGGGGCTACCGTGCGTGCAGGTGGAGTTCCGGCAGGACGAAATTACCGAGGCCGCAGGACAACGAAACTGGGCCCTGCGCTTTGCGCAGGCATTGAGCGACATTCTCTCTTAAGGCGCTCTAGGACTCTCGAAAAATCTTGCTCTTCTGTCCACTCATGATGACTTCGAGCGAAGATCGTAACGGCCAAACTGGCCGTCCGCTACGAGGCTCAACCGAAGCCGCTTCCGGCTGGTGCGTTGCAGCCACCGGCCGAAAAGCAGGAAAATAGCAGTTCTACCCGGTTCGAAGCGCACTGAGGACACACGAGATCGCGATCCGCATCCGCCATCCGGCGCAGTTGTTCGTACTTCTTCTGGCAGTCCTGACAACGATACTCGTAGACGGGCATACAATAATAATGTACCCGACCGCAATCATCCATCGACACACATGCCCGCCGACGAGCACAAAGACGAACTCACGCAGATGCTGCATAGCTGGAAGGATCAGGACGCCAGCCAGTTGGATAAGCTCGTCCCTGTGCTTTACCAAGAGCTTCGGATCCTGGCATCGAGCCACCTGCGTCGCGAACGCGTCGACCATACGCTGCAACGTACTGCTCTCGTCAACGAAGTCTTTATCCGGCTCATGGGGCAGCGCGTCGATTGGGAAAATCGAAGCCACTTCTTCGGTGTCGCCTCGCGCATGATGCGCCGCATTCTGGTGGATTACGCGCGCAAGAATCAGGCCGAAAAACGCGGTGGCGGAGCGCAGCGCGTCGACATGGACAAACTGGATGCCCTACTCGAAATGACCGCCGAGAGCAAGCATCCGCTGACCCTCACGATCCATCAGGCGCTCGAAAAACTGGAAGGTCTTGACCCTCGCCAAGCGCAGTTGGTTGAACTGCGTTTCTTTGGCGGCCACTCCATCGAAGAGGCCGCTGACTTGATGTCCATTTCCACATCGACGGCCAAGCGCGAATGGAAGTTTGTGCGCGCCTGGCTGAAGAACGAGATCCTGAAGGAACATGACCTCTCGTGAGTCATCGGCAGCATCGGCCTCAGCGGAACAGGCCTCGGTTGAAAAGCACAAGCGGCTGAAGCAACTGGTGGAAGCCGCGCTCGAACTGCCTGCGGGCGACCGTGACAGCTTTCTCGAACGCGAATGCGCAGGCGAGCCGGCGTTGCGCCAACAAGCGCAGGAACTGCTCGATGTCTATTCGGACGTGGAAGTGGAACCCGCTTCCGAACCAGAACAGATCGGCCCCTATCGCCTCATCACCGAACTCGGTGCCGGTGGAATGGGGGTTGTCTATCTCGCGCAACGCGAAGACGGGTTTTCGCGCACGGTTGCCGTCAAAATCATGCGTCGAGGCATGGACACAGACTTCTTTCTGAGCCGCTTTCAGCAGGAACGGGAAATTCTCGGCGCACTCGATCATCCCGGTATTGTTAGGATCGTCGACGCCGGATCCACCGACGATGGGCGTCCTTATCTGGTCATGGATTTTGTCGATGGCGTGCGCATCGACACGTTTTGCGAAACGCTGCCCATTCGCGAGCGAGTCTCGCTTTTTACCCGTGTCTGCGCTGCTGTACAGCATGCCCATCGCAACCTCATCGTCCACCGTGACCTCAAACCCGGCAACATTCTCGTTGCGCCCGACGGACAACCCAAACTACTCGACTTCGGCATCGCCAAGGTGCTCGATCAAGAAGACAACGAATCGACCAACGCAACGATTCCGATCATGACGCGGCAGTATGCCAGTCCGGAACAGGTTCGCGGACAGCGCATCAATACGGCAAGCGATGTCTACGCGCTGGGCTTGATTCTATACGAGTTGTTGGCGGGCACTCGAGCTTACGAATTGAAGGATATGCCCGCGGGCGACGCGGAGCGTTTCATCTGTGAGACTGAGCCGCCCGAACCGAGCCGCAAGGCCCCGCGGGCTGCGGCTATACATCTTCGCGGCGATCTCGATCGTATCATTCTGATGGCTCTGCGCAAAGAGCCCGAGCGCCGATATCATTCGGTGGAAGCTCTTTCCGCGGATCTCGAACGTTATCTCCAAGGGCGCCCGGTGAGTGCGCAAAACGATACCTGGGCCTATCGAGCAAGCAAGTTTGTGCAGCGCAATCGCACGGCGGTCGCGGTGGGGACAATGATGACGATCCTGCTGGGAGGCGGTATTGGCAGTACGCTTTGGCAAGCGCGCATTGCGGGATCGGAATGGGCGCGTGCGGAACGAGAAGCGACGTTTGCGAAGTCGAGCGAAGCGGAAGCACGGCGAATGGAAGCCAAAGCGGAAGAGTCCGCCAGAGTCGCCGTATCCGAACGAGAGCGTGCCGAAGTCGAACGAAAACGCGCCGAAGACAAGGCTGCGGAGACAGAGCGCCAACGGCAGAAGGCTGAGTCCAGGTTTCGCGAAGTGCGCTCACTCGCCAATTCACTGCTCTTTGAATTCCATGCGTTGATCCGCAATTTGCCGGGGGCCACCGAAGCCCGCAGGCTCGTGATCACCAAATCGCTGGAGCACCTGCAAATGTTACAGCGGGATGCGGCCAACGATCCCGGATTGCAGGCTGAAGTCGCGGCTGCATACGAACAGCTCGGTCAGTTGCAGGGGGCGGCCGGTGACGCTGCTCTGGGCGATATCAAGGGAGCCTTCGAGAGCCAAGTGAAGGCTTTAGGAATCCGCCAGGTCTTGGCTGCGGCGCATACAGCCGATGCGGGGATGCAACGGGATCTCGGGGCATCGCATCTGCGGATGGCCGAACTTCTGTTGGCGCTAAAGCAACAGGGCGGGGCATTGGAAAGCGCGCAAAAGGCGCAGTCGATTTACCAGGCTCTCGTTCGAACTTCGCCGCGCGATGTTCTGTCGATGCTTGGCTTGGCAGCTTCGCAACAGGCGTCGGGGCAGGCGCATGAGTCCGCTGGAAGATTGAAGAACGCCCTGCAGTCCTACGAGGCGCAAACTGAGAGTCGGCGGCGCATTGAAGCGACATCCCCCGATGATTTGGAGTTGCAGACACAAACAGCGGAAGCGCGCGATCTCGAAGCGCGCGCCATCGAACTCGAAGGCCGCTTCAGCGACGCGATCCATATCGTCGAAGCCAACGGTGTGATCTATCGCAAAGCGGTCGCGGCCAATCCGCACAATATCCGTGCGCGCCGGAACATGATTCAGAACCACCGGACCCTTGGGTCGCTCGCGGAACGCACCGGTGACGTTTCCACCGCGCGCGATAACTATCGGCGTGCCGTGGACCTTCAAAAAGATCTGGTGGCCGAAGATCCCCGCAACGCCCGCATGCTGGAAGATCTTGCCGCGCTGCATTCCAATCTCGGTGCAACGCTGATCCGCTTCGCGCAACCCGCTGAAGGCGCGAAACAGTATCGGCTTGCCATCGATATCGCCGCGGAACTGGCGGCGCGCGATCCACAAAACTCCGCGATCCGGGCGGCTCTCGCGGGCGCGCATCTGGGGCACGGCCAGTCCCTGATGGAAGCCCAACAAGCGGAACTTGCGCAGAAAGCCTATGAAACGGCGATCCAGATGTTCGAACCACTCGCGGCGACTGCGCCGCGCGACGTGAACATTCAGATGCACCGCGCGCTCGCACACATCGGCATAGGGCGCATTCTGCGCGATCGCAACGATCTCAAGCAGGCTGAAAAGAGTCTCCAGCACGGTGCGAATGTTCTGGAAAAGATCTTACCCGGTAGCGGCGACCATCGGGTGTTGTCCAACCTCGGCATCGCCTACAACCGCCTCGCGGATGTCTATCGATTGCAGGGCAACAACGGCCTCGCGATCGCCACCTACAGTCGCACCTTGCCGATCGCTGAGCGATTGCTGAAACAAGACCCTCTCAACGCGATGGCGTTCACAATGCGAGCCGAGTCGATGAGCCGATCGGGAATGATTCAAGAATCGAACGGCGATTGGACGGCGGCGTTGCGCAGCTATCAGGGCGCGGTGGAAATGGATGCCAAGCAGTCTGCAAGGGATCCGCGGGATGTCCGCGCGAAAGAGAATCTGGCCGGCTCGTACTTTGCCGTCTGTGAAATCCGCCTTCGCTTGTTGCAGCATCGGTCGGCCTTCGAAGCATGCGCGGCGGCGATCCTTCACTGGAAGCAGACACCCGCAAAGGCCGAGCTTGCCATTGCTTTGGCGCGAGCTGGAGATATCCGTTTCGCGCAGGCGGCAGAGGAGCCGGACAGGGCGGAACTGAAAGTGGAAGGCTGCAAACTGTATCGCGATGCCGCAGCGGCAGGCGCAATGGAAATGGAACCACGGATCGCGCGCTGCGGACAATGAAGCGCCTCTACTACTGCGACCACTATGAGATCCCACTGCCGGAGGGCCACAAGTTTCCGATGAGCAAGTACCGGCTCACGCGGGACTTGTTGGCACAGGACGCAATCTTTCGCTTCGAATGCGCGCCGTTGGCTGACCGCGCGATTGTTGAACTCGTGCACGACCCGGAATACCTTCGGCAGTTTGTGGAAGGGACACTTTCGGCGCAGGCGATCCGACGGATTGGATTTCCCTGGTCGGAGGCGCTCGTGAAGCGTACGCTTGCATCCGCAGGCGGCACACTGGCGGCGACGGAAGACGCTCTGCGCGAAGGCTGGAGCGGCAACCTCGCGGGCGGTACACATCACGCGTTTCGCGCCGAAGGGTCGGGCTTCTGCATCCTCAACGACATCGCGATTGCGATCCTCTACCTGCGGCATCATCGCGGCATTGCGCGCGCCGCGGTGATCGATCTCGATGTGCATCAGGGTGACGGCACAGCGGCGATTTTCGAGCAGGATCCGCAAGTGCTGACGCTGTCGTTTCATGGGCGCCACAACTTTCCGTTTCGCAAGCAGCGCAGCAAAATCGATGTGGAACTAGAGAATGGATTGGAAGACAATGCGTATCTTAAGTTGCTGGATCAATGGCTGCCGCGTGTCTTCGAGTTCGAGCCTGAGGTGATCTACTATCAGTCCGGGGTGGACGCATTGGCGTCCGATCGTTTGGGCAAGCTTGCCTTGACGCAGGCAGGCATCGCGGCGCGCAATGAGATGGTGATTGGCGCTTGTCAGCGTTACGGTGCTCCGTTCATCGTGACGATGGGCGGCGGGTATTCAGAACCGGTTGCGCTCAGCGCGCAAGCGCATGCCAATGTGTATCGCACGGCGGCGTCAATCTTCGCGTGACTTCAAATGAGGGCAGCAGTTCGCTATTTCGCAACCATCGACACTGCCCGAAGCAAGACCGATCGCTTGCTCCGCAGGTCGCTTGCGCTGGCACGAACGCAGCATCCTTCGGGATGAAGTGATCGGCCATCAGGGCACAAGACATCCATCGAAGTACTGCTGGCGCGAGGATTTCGCGGAAAGATCGTGATAGACAAACGCGCGGTTGGCGAAATAGTGACCGACGAGTGCCTTTCGCGTAAGCTGCAGGTTGCGACGCGGAGAGCCGCCATGCAGCAGATTCGCGTGCCAGATCAACGCGTCGCCCTTGCGCGCCTCGAAGAGCTTCGGCTTCAGTCCATGCTCTTCGACCAACTTCCGCACAAACGGCTCGTAGCGCGCCCGATACGGACCGTATCCATCTGTCTTCAAACCATCTTCCGGAATCCGCAAGCTGTGACTGAACACATAGGGAAGCCGATGGCTACCCGGGTAGAATTCCAGGGGCCCGGAATCCGGATGAATGTCCTCAAAGGCGATCCAGGATGCGGCCAGATATCCAAGCGGATACGTGGTCATGTGGATCGAATCGGAATGAGCGCTTTGTTGGCTACCTTTGTGCGAAGCGATCGTTTGCAGGAGTTTCGCGGGATGTCCCAAGAGAAGCTTGAGCCACGTCATGAGGTCCGGGTGCTTCGCCACTTTGCAAAAGCGGCTCACTCGCTTGTGAGGGTTCAGGCAGCGGCCAGGCAGCTTGTCGTCATCGGAGGCGAGATCGCCGGGAAGGATGATCTTGCCGCGCTGCACCGCCTCTTCGTAAGCCAGCCACGCCTCATCGAGCAGCGCATCGGGAACTAACTTCGGCAGGACGATGTATCCGTCGGTCGCCCATTTGCGGCACAGTTCCGCGTGTTCGGATGGTAACGAGGCAAGGCGCTGATGCCACCGATCGTCGTCGAGCCATGGTTTGGGGCCAGCGTCGGGAAAGTGCTCCGCGCGAAATGCCGGGAGCTTCGCGCAGTCCACTTTGACGTCGGCAATGCCTGGGCCTGAGAACGCGTGGAGGATCGAATCAAGGAGGCGCATGTCTTTACCAGAGCATAGCCGAGAGCATAGCGCTCTAGCGGACGCGAGTGAAGTCCATCGTCCAGTTCGTTTCCCAAGTCGCGCCAGCGTCCGCTGAAAATGCCTGTTCCCAATGAGCCGACTCTGTCGTGATGTCGGACCAGGCAAAGCGCACGCGAATCGGCTTTCCGTTGAGGAGGTCGTCCGCATCGAAGACGCCTTTCCCGTCGGTGAAGCTGCCGCGAACAGGAACGTCGAGAGTGTGCGGGGTGCGACCATCGAGCCACCAGATCGCCCATTGCTTGGATGCGGGATCGTACGAACGGAGGGTCAAGGCGCGATAGGTGCCGCCGGGCAAGTGCAGCAGATTGTCGTCCATGTTTGCGGAGCCTCCCATCAACAGTTGCGCGGCGGTGGTTCGTTCGAACTCATCCCATTGCTGGCTGCCAACGAGGCGTTCTTTGAGCCGCCGATGATGCACGCGCCAGCTTCCGGCTAGGAAATCGAAATCACAAGACATAGAATGATCGTACGGGATTGCGCCGCATTCGGAAAGGTCCGGAATCGAGGCGGGAACCTGGATCCAGAGGGCCCGCCTGTTACAATGGCAGCAATATCCATATGTCCACGAGTGTGTTGGCGTTAGCCAAGGATCTTCTCACGCCTGAGCTAATTGGGAAGGCCGCGCTTCTCACCGGCGAGACCGGTGAAACCACCCAATCGGCGCTGCATGCGCTTGTTCCCGCTGTGCTTGGCGCGTTTGCCGGAAAGGTGTCCACCACCGACGGCGCGACAGGGCTCTTCCATCTTCTTGGAACCCTGCCCGCGCTTGACAGAAGCGATATTGGCGCGTGGGTCAAGGCCGGCAAACCGCTGCTTTCGTCTTTGTTCGGAGACCGCCTCGGTGGGTTGATCGACGTGGTCACCAACGCCACTGGGATCCGCGAAGGCGGCGCTGGAACATTGGCGGGGCTGGCGGGTTCGCTCGTTGCGAGCGTGCTGGCGGGAAAGATCGAACATTCCGATCCGACAGCCTTGGCTGAGCTGCTCGAAGGCGAGAAGAGCGCCGCGTTTGCTGCCGCTCCCGCGGGCGTCACCTCCGTTCTGGAATCCGGCGGATTGAGTTTCCGCCACATCGTTCCGATGATCTTCACCGGCATCCTGCTACTTGCCGTGCCGTTCTTTTATCGAAGTTGCGATAAGCATGAAGCTCCGGCCGCCGTTGTGGTGGTGCACGAAGAGCCGAAGGCTGAGAAGATCGAACTGCCCGGTGGCATGGCGATCAACGTTCTACCGGGAACCATCAATTACGAACTCGCCAAGTTCCTCGCCGGCAGCGATCCTGCGCCTCGTACATTTGTTTTCGATCGCCTCAATTTCGAGTCCGGCACCACGGTAATTGCGAAAGAATCGGAAGCTACACTCAGCGACCTGCTGGCGATTCTCAAAGCTTATCCGGCCGTGGATTCCCGGCTCGAAGGTCATACCGACACCGTCGGACAGCCTGAGGCGAACAAGAAGCTTTCTGAAGATCGTGCTGCTGCTGCGATCGAAGCCTTTCTGGTGAATGCAGGCATCGACACCAAACGCATCGCGACAGCGGGTTATGGACAAGAGAAGCCGATGGCTTCGAACGATACAGACGACGGGCGCGCCAAGAATCGCCGCCTCGAACTCGTGGTCGTCAAGAAATAAGGGAGAATACAACTATGGGATGTGGATCGGGATCGGCGGCACCTCGGCCGCCAGATGAAAACAAGACTGGACGCAAGGTCTTTTGTGTGAAGTTCCAAAAAGAGATGTATGCTCTCGACGAAGTGCCTTTCGATGGGCATCCGATGGGGCAACGCGTCTTCGATAGCGTTTCGAAAGAAGCCTGGCGCTTGTGGCTGGAACACATGAAGATGTTGATGAACGAGTATCGTCTCAACCTCGGCACAGGCGAGGCGCAAGAGTTTCTGTTGAAGCAGATGGAAGAGTATTTCTATGGCGATGGCGCGTCGTTTCCGCCAGGATTCGTACCGCAAAAAGCCAAGTGAGGTTGGTGAATCAGGCGGCCAGGTTGGCCGCCTTTTTCGTTGTCGGTGCCAGCATTGCCGTCCCCAACCAAAGCAACGAGATCGCTGTGAATCCAGAGATGCCAGCAACGGATGCAGGATCCGTTACCCCGCCAAACCAAGCCCCTGTGGCGACAACTCCAGCGCCCACGATCGATAGCCGGATGGCTTCGAGTCGTAGCCAAACGCGACGATTTTCGAGCAGTCCACCAAGGCAGGTCAAGCCCGCCAATAGCACCAGAAAGTAACTGAAGTTCTGTGGCATCGATTGCTTCGGCAATACTTTGAGAAAGTGGCTGCTCATGGCGATCAGCGCGACGAACTGCACAAAGGCATACCAACTGATCGAGGCGTTTCGTTCCGGATCGAAGCGGTGAAAATCGCGATGTGGATCGTAGGCCGACTTGGGGAAACGCGCCTCGACATCCGCTGGACGCCACCCCGGCGGCGCAATCCAAACGCGCGCTTTGTCGGCCCATGAGCGGGCATGCCAGGAGTCTTTCGCCATCGCCCAGTAGTAGTGAAGATTGGCCCACACGGGGTTCCAGCTTTTCAACTGTCCGCGGATGCCGAAAATACAGGGATCCTCATCGAGTTCGTCTTGAAACGTGCCGAAGATGCGATCCCAGATGAGAAATACACCGACGTAATTCTTGTCCAGATAACGTGAGTTCTGAGCGTGATGGACGCGATGATTCGAAGGCGTCTGTACCCAGCGATCGAGCACCCCCATGCGCCGGATCACTTGCGTGTGCGGCCAGAACTGATAGAACAACTGCACCACGCCCACCGGCAGAAACACGCGAAGCGGCACGCCCGCCAAAGCCATCGGAACGTAGAAGATCCAGCCCAGAAATCCGCCTGTGGCGGTTTGCCGCAGGGCGGTGGTGAGATTGAATTCTTCGCTCTGATGGTGCACGACGTGAGATGCCCAGAAGATGCCGACGGTGTGTCCGCAGCGGTGGTTCCAGTAGTAACAGAGGTCGTAGAAGACGAAGGCGAAGGTCCAGACAGCCCAATGATCGGCGGGCAGTCTTAACGGCGCGGCGTGGTTGAGGATCCAGTCGTAGACGAAGAGGCCAAGGAAGCCGATAAATACCCGGACCCCCGTACTCACGATGCCGCAGGACAGGCTATTGAGCGCATCGGCAAGGCGATAGTAGTGCGTGCGCTGCGTTCGATCCCAGATGAGTTCGAGCATGATCAACCCAAGAAATACAGGGATCGCCAACTCGACGGCTTTGTTGTAAGTCGTGTCCATCAGTAGCCGATGGCCTTTCCTCCACGGCGTCCATCGGACCAGCCGAGTCTCATACCGGTGCCCGGTTCCACCGCCACCGCGTGGACATCGCCTTGTGAGCGGAAGACGGGATTGATCTTGTGTCCCATGGCTTTGAGCTTCTCGGCGACTTCGGTTACCATCGCCGCGGGTTCGGAATCGATGCGATCGGGCGAGCCCTGAAAGTGAATGCGCGGATATTCGATGGCATCGCGCAGCGACATCTTGAAGTCGATCATATTGCAGATCACTTGCAGTACGGTATTGGGAATGGTTTGCGACCCCGGCGAGCCCAATGCCATCCACGGCGTGTTGTCCTGGTTGAGGACGATCACCGGCGACATCGACGACACAGGCCGTCTGCCCGCATCGATTTTATTGCGTCCTCGCGCGCCGAATCCACCCATGATGTTGTTGAGTAGCACACCGGTACCCTTGGCGATCACTTGCGAACCGTAGAAACCGTTCAGTGTGTACGTGTTGCTGACAATGTTGCCCTGCGCATCGATCACGCTGAAGTGTGTGGTCTCGTTCGATTCACGATTGGTTGCGGCGGTCACCTCGAAAGGCGACGCTTTCGCGAGGTCGATGCCTTGTGCCCATTGCGTCGCGTGCTCTTTGGAAATCAGTTTCGCGGTTGGGATATCGAAAAAATCGGGATCGCCGGCGAACTCCGCGCGATCTTTGAACGCCCGTCGTGCCGCTTCCACATGCAGGTGCCGCGCCTTGGCTGAGCCTTCTTCGCCAAGTGTCAATGGAAAGCGTTCGAGGATATTGAGCATCTGAATGACAGCGGTTCCTCCAGAGCTTGAAGGACCCATTGCGAGAATCGGATGTCCGCGATACGAACCTTGTATCGGCGCGCGTTCGATGGCCTTGTAGGCTTTGAGATCGTCGAGAGTGATCTTGCCGTTGTTGGCCTTCATGTCGTCGGCGATGCGCTGTGCCGTGACGCCTTCGTAGAAGTCACTCGCGCCGTGCTTCTGCAGGCGCTGCAGCGTGTCCGCGAGATCGGCCTGTTTCACCATCTCGCCTTGCTTGAGCGGCGTGTCTTTGCCCTGCAGAAAGATCTTGGCCGATTCAGAAAACTGCTTCATCACCGGCACCTGCAGGGCCAGAATGAGTTCCATGCGTTGCGATGCGGGAAACCCATTCTTCGCCAACAGACGTGCGGGTTCGATGACTTGCGTCCAACTGAGCTTGCCGTATTTCTTGTGCGCCATGGCGAAGCCCGCCACGGTGCCCGGAACAGCGGACGCTTTGTAGCCAACGTTTTGTTCCTGCGGGATGACGTACATGCCAGGATGCGCGGCGGAAGGTGCCATTTCCTTGTAGTCGAACGCGGTGGCGCGTCCGTCGGCCATACGCACCAGCATGTAACCGCCTCCGGCAATGTTGCCCGCTTCGGGATGGACCACAGCGAGCGCGAAGCCTACGGCAACCGCAGAATCCACGGCGTTGCCGCCGCGCTTGAGAATATCCACGCCCACTTGCGTGGCGATCTCGTTGACAGACGCCACCATGCCGCTCTTCGCGCGTTCAGCTTGTGCAATGAGCGGACGCTCTGCTTTGAGGAGCAGTCCGCTTTGGGAGACTTCCTGCGCGGAAAGATAGATGGCAATCAGAAGGATCATCAGACGATCATAGCGCTGCCGGTGCTTCTAGTAGAACAGATACTTGCGCCACTGTTCGTCGCTGCGCGCTAGCATCCGCATGAGATGACGCGACGTATGCAGGCTGAACGGACGCGGAGGACGCAGCAGCTTCATGTTCGCTTCGTCGGGCGTCCGATTGCCCTTACGGTTATTGCACGTAATGCAGCAGGCCACGAGATTTTCCCACGAGCTATCGCCCGAGCGCGAACGAGGCTGTACGTGGTCGAGCGTCAACTCGCCGCTAGGCAGCGTTTTCAAGCAGTACTGGCAGGTGTAACGATCGCGCAACAGAATGTTCTTGCGCGACAAGGCGCGAGTCTGGTGTGGCATCCGGCGGTATTCGAGCAACCGGATGACGCTTGGAATGCGAAGGGCTTGCCGGCTTGAATGAACGAGGCTCTGTCCCTGTTCCTCAACGGAGGCAACTCCCTTCAGCAGCAGTATCAGTGCGCGGCGCGCCGCGCAGACGTTGATCGGCTCATAGCTGGCATTCAGCACCAGAACCGGGCGTTGCAATCGCTCCTGACCATTCACCACGTTGCGAGGTCCTCCCTTGAACTTGCCTGCAGCAGAAACTAACTCGTCTAGAAACCACCTGATCCGGCTGCGCGAACGGGAGAGCGCCAGGCGTACCGGCGATCCGCTCGAGCGAGCGTCAAAATAGAAATGCGCCGGGCTTTGCCGACTCTCTTCAACAGACGTGCAGCGGCTGCGGCCGTTGCGCCTGTGGTCAATACATCGTCGATCAACAGAATGTGTTTGTCCCGCGTCTCTTCGAATGCGTCGCCGGAAAAACGGACCGCGGCTGCGGCAAGATACATGCGCGCCATGAGGCCGCCCCGGCCTTTGCCTGGCTTGTCGCGAATCTCAAACGCGCCCTGCACGTTGTCGCGGCGCGCGGCGAAAGTGAGTCCGGCTTGTGCCGAGCCGACCTTCTTTCGCTTCAACAGATCTCGATAGGCGATGCCCGTGCGGCGCGACACTTCGCGCGCCAGCAGTTCGGATTGATTGAAGCCTCGTTCCCACTGTTTGCGCCAGTGCAGCGGCATGGGCACGATGCAATCGAACTCTTCCTCACGCGGCAGGGCGTCCAGCAACAGCGACGCCAGCGGCTTGGCCAAAGTGTCCACACGTTCGTACTTGTAGACGTGGATCAAGCGCCGCAGCTTGCCGTCGTAGGCTCCATAGCTCCAGGCGGAATCGAAGCCTTCCGGCTCGGCTTCGCAAGCCGGGCAGCAGCCTTCCTCGTTGAGCGATTCGATGTTCAGAAAGGGCGAACGGCAGCGACGGCAGAGAAATTCCGCTTCCATCGGATGCGCCGCATCGGAGATACATTTGGGACAGACAGGGATGCGCGAGGCTTCGCGCAAAAGGTCGCCGCAGAGGCGGCAGTCGTCAGGGAAAACAAGGGAAATTAGGCCGTGAAAGATCGCTTGGGCTGGGCGGAAGGCCTTGCCCGAGACAGTAGAAACAGAGGTTAGAAACGACTGGGCACTGGGGAAGGCCCACCTCCTGCTTGATTTCCCCAGTCTACAACATTTGCGCGCGAACGTGTGACGAAGCGCTCGTGTCGTCCACCATGTTGCCGTGAAAGGCGGTCAGGCGGAAGCTGCGTCCGCTGTGGCGTTTCATCGTGGTGTGGTCGATGCACATCGGATACAGGATCGTCGCGGACTGTCGTGCACGTTCGTGGGCTTTTCGATCGCCTTGAATCCGAAGTCTGGCCATCGTATCGTCGAGCGTCGGCTTGGGATCGAAACTGTCGACCTGCGGCAAGCCGCCGTTCATGAAGAGCATGAAGAGAAAGATGACGCGTTTGACGCGTGACGGATGATCGCAAGAATTCGCTGGAACCGGGCAGAACTTTGGCGTAGCGTCCCCAGGTATTGGTTTCGTATTTCACAGGCGGAGGCGCCTATCGCCTACAAGGTGCTCTGTAACAAGTTAATTTGGCGTGCCGCTGCACTGAATCGTCCATGTAGCACCTCCATCGTCCGTCCGTAGGATCGTGCCAGCTTCCCCGGCCGCGACGATTGAATTGGCGTCGAGGTTCACCACCGCGGCAAGCTCGTTCGGCGTTGGTCGTGGATTTTGCACGATCCAACGGGGACACGGCGAGTTCTGCGCCAATCCGATTGCGGCCGTCAGGAGAATCAGACTCGTCACGTTCTCCGGGCCAAACCGGGCTTTGAAAGGCTCAATAAGTTTGCCAAATTGTCGGGTTCGGTCGACACGAAGAGATCAGCATTGACTTCGTCCAAGCAAGCCCTGCTCCAGGAACTGTCAAGGAACCAGCCACCATTTCTCAAACAACTTGCGCTTGGTGACGGCTTGACGAAGACCTTTGATCACTTGGCAAACACTGGACGTGAAGCAGGTCGTGACCTCTAGTTCCTTGTCGACTAGCTTCTGGAGCGTGCGCTCACCATCAGTCAAAGCAACTCGAGTCTTCTGCGAGTGGGGTCTCGGCGAAGGATCTCCTGAAGGACTTCATCCATAGTCCTCTCGTAGCATCGCCACCGCGCTTAACGACCAGTTCCGCCAAGTGCTCCTCCGCTTCCACATAGGCGGTATCTGGAACAAAGAACGAGATGCACTCGGTGTGATTCTCGAGAATGGACCGAACTCGCCGACCAAGAAAAGCACGAATCAGAATATTGGCGTCAAGCACCAGAGCTCTGCGTTCCATGCCGTCTACTTCGTTGCGTTCCGTTTCTTCTCGCGACTGGCCCGGCTGATCTCCTTGTACTCTTCCATAAGTTCATCCTCAGACGCACCCCAAGAGGCGATCATCGCATCCAGCTCTTTCGCCGCCGCGCGCGTGGCCGCGACTTCCGCCTTGCGGCTCCGCTTCTGAGCGGGAATATAGAACCCCAGGGTCTCGCCATGACGAGTGATCGCCAGCGGTTTGCCGGATTCGAGGTAACCCGCCAGATTTTCGCGGAACTCACGCATGCCAATCTTTTCGGTTTCCATATTGCGTACTCTGTGTATAGAGGAACGCCCGGTTCACCGCACCGGCGGCGGTCAAGCCACAGGCCGCGAATACTTTGCCCTGCAACACTATCGTCGAGACCTCGAAGGCCTCAATCGGGTAGTCGGCTAAGCGTTCCCAGACCCCCGTTTGAGCGAAGGCGCAGGAGGCGGCGCACAGGGCGGCAAGCGATCTCAACTCCATAGCTCATGCACCGGCCCATAGAGATCTTTGTCCGAATGCGGAATCAAGGGGAAGGGCCCGCGTGGCCCATCTTCGAGCACCTTGGTCCGATCGATTCCCAGGGCCGAGTAGATCGTGGCTTCAATGTCCTCGACCCGGACGTCGCGATCGCGCGACCAACCGTTTTCCGTGGTCTCCTCGCCATTGGAGTCCGTGGCACCGATCAGTTGCCCTCCGCGGATGCCGCCACCGGCGAGGAGGAAGCTTTGTTGCAAGTCAGTCTCACCACAGGGCGACTCGGATGCTCTAACTGCTCCTCCCAGCCAACGCTCTCTTTCCATTCCGAACCTGGGTCGATCTGGCAGCCATCGAGGTACTTTTCATACTCGAAGACGGTCACCGGATATCGCCCAATCTGGAACGACGGCATCGACAACAGCTTGCTGACCGGCTCGTCGTCGAAAGCTTCAGGAGAAGTCGCTCGGGCGAACGGCGCACTCAGCGACGCCTCCGCTCATGCCGTCGTCCACACGTCCTATGATTTGGATCTTGACGTCATCCTTGTGCAGAATCATGTGGGCGGCGGAATGATAGCTACCGTTCAGGAAGCCTTTCAGGACGAGCTCTTCTTGCCGCAGTTTGCCCTGTGGCCACTCCCAGTTCGGACGTTCAACTTCCGGCAGACTTTGATTGGCCTTGGGTTGCAGTTTGAGAACCGCGAGATCGGTCTTCGCCTCGCTGTAATATTCGCGAGTTGCCGCGAACTCTTCGCCCTGCACTTCGACTGTTAGTTTGTTCAGCGCATATCCGCTCTGGCGGCTGGTGACAACATGTCGGCAGGTGAGAATGAGGTCGCGGGCGAGAACGACGCCGGTTCCGTGGACTGGAGTCCGGGTGCCCCGGTACGTACCTTCGATCTGGACCAGATAATCCGGCGGCCGCTGCGGCAGTGGCGGTTTCAGCAGATTCACAGGAATTCAATATAGCAGGGGCGTATCGGGCGTATCCGGCATTTCTCAATCGTCGACTCCGAAATCGGCCACTCACCGCCTTCGATTTGGAGCCGTATGGTGTAAACAAGCAAGAGGGACAACTCCTTCCGCAAAACCGCCCGGTTCACTCCATGGCGGTTTTTCTATTTCCAGGAAACGAGGTGCAAACAACAACATGACCCTAAAAAACGAATCCCAAAACCCGTCAGACAACTGCCCCCGGACCTCTCGGGATACCCAGGTTCCCAACACACCTCGGCGATGCCGCGCCCGAAGCCACGTTACATCGGCTCAACCTGAGAATCCGACAACCGGCCCGATTTTAGGGTGTTTGGAGAAAGCGGTCTGTAGGAGGCTGGAAGGGTTTTGAGAGACACTGAATGGACACGACTCCTGGGATGGCCGGGGTACCTGGTATATCAACAGGAAATCAACGAATAAGCCAAGACGCTGAAGTTCTGGGTGAGGCGCAAGACTGGAACGAAGAAGCGGATCTGCTCCGGTTGCGGCAAGCACGTGGGGACAATCCACGAGGTGGTGCAACGTGAGATCCGGGATCTTCCGTGGAGCGAATAAAAGGCAACGGTGATCGTTGAGCTATGCCGGTTGCGCTGCCCAGAATGCGGACGACGGATAGAGAAAGTTGCCCAACTGCCAAGCAAAGCACCGTTCAGCAAACGCTTCGAAGACGCGGTGGGAGAGCCTGCGAAGGGGCTGCGGCCGTCCACGTGGCGAAGCGGTTTGGGATCTCAGCAAGTACGGCGCGGGCGATCGATCCGCGCTATCTGGAGCGGTGGACGGCATCACGGCGAAGGCCCGCCTTG
>Ga0163144_10003904_pt1 | contig 33880 bp, 24 predicted proteins | sample OliLak19BULKMAT1_FD_123175 | JGI IMG/M metagenome (GOLD analysis project Ga0163144, IMG submission 123175) | Freshwater microbial mat bacterial communities from Lake Vanda, McMurdo Dry Valleys, Antarctica - Oligotrophic Lake LV.19.BULKMAT1 | ecosystem: Environmental > Aquatic > Freshwater >... | reverse complement strand
TGAATGGTTGTTCCATTCCAACGAGTTGCAACGCAGCCATGTCCCGGCACGCAAGCTGTGCTTGCGTGCGTTCGAACCGGCGCGCCGCATGCGGCGCAAGCCGCCGGTTCTCACCCCCCCAGAACCGTGCAATCTGCCCCGTAGCGCACTCACCCAATCGGTGAAAGAGCGAAATTGCTGAAAAGCCAAAAGAATCATCGTGATATGGGCATTAAGAAGCGGTCAACTGAGGTTTCTAGGTTTATTCCCCCCGTTACGGTCCAGTGAATCGGCGCGATTAACCCTAGAAACCTCAGTTGGAAGGCCCTACGCCAGGGCCAATGAGAATAACTTGTCAAAATCGTGGAGCTGCAAACCACCGGTCAACAGCACGCGCTGGTGTTGCCCAAGTAGATTGTCGACCTGATTGCCGACCGCGCTGGCGAAGCGATCGGTCACCATGACGATGGTTCCTTGGTTATCAAGGATGCAGATGCCGACTCGCGCAGCCTCTAGGCCGGAGCGCAGCAAGGTGAGTTCAAAGGTGAGCGTTTCGATAGGCACAGGTGAAAGATAAGTGAATTGCGCCCGCTACGATATAACTCCAAAGCACTAGGCCATCAGGCACGGCCAGACTGAATCCTATGCCCGTTCATGGTGTCATCCGAAGTACACTTTTCGCGCCCACCTTTCGCTGGGCCTGGAGCCCCGAAACCATGTGGGTACGCGCTTGATGGGCGCTCATGACGAGGTCGGTCACGCATTGGCATTGACGGGCCCAAATGGCTACCGACAGGTGCTTGAGTACGTCGATCATCCCGTCGTTTGGTCGCGACTCGATGCTGATGGATGCGTACGAGTAGCGGATGTCAACCTAGCAGCCATCGCTTGGCTGGCGCGGCCGCGCGTCGAATTGGTGGGAGCCGCGCTGATGGAGATTGCGCCGGAGGGTTTGGGGCCAGCCTGGGCGCAAGAAGTGGGTTTCGCGCTGCAGGCAGCGAGCGCACGCCGCTGGCGGGTTGGCGAGTATCCGCCTGCGGGAGGACAGCCGATGAACGTCGAATTGCTACCTCTGGACGGGACCGCGGAAATCGTGTCGCTGCTGCGCTTCAGCGGCGGCGCCGAACGCGCCCATTCGGTGCTTGACCGCAAGCTCGCCCAACTTGAAGCCATCCTTGATCAGCAATCCGAATGCATCAAGCTGGTCGATGCCGATGGCACTTTGCTGGACATGAATGGTGCCGGCCTGGACATGCTTGGCGTGCCCGACGTCGGCAGCGCCAATCAGATCGGCTTGCTCGAATTTGTGCATCCAGCGGACCGCGCCAAGTTCAGGGTATTTCATCAGCAAGTCTGCGCCGGGCAACGGTGCGGCAGTGACTTCCGTCTGCTGACGGGTGATGGCACCCTGCGCTATCTGGAAAGCGTCGGGGTGCCGCTACGCGACCCGGTCAGCGGTCTTATGCAGCTCCTGGCGCTCACGCGCGATGTCACGGCGCGGGTGGTCGCGCAGGACGATCGGGCACGAATCGAAAGTCGCCTCGCCTTTGTACTGGAAGCCGCGCATATCGGCGAATGGCAGCTTGACTTGCGCACCTGGGTGGTGACGCGCTCCTCTGAATATGATCGCTGCTTCGGATACGACCAACCCTGCGCCGAATGGAGCCGCGAGGTCTTCCTCCAACACGTCCATCCCGACGATCGCGAGCGCGTGCGGGCCAACGGGGAGCGCGCGCTGATCGAAGGCCAACTCGACCATGAATTTCGCGTGGTCTGGCCCGATGGCAGCGACCACTGGCTCTGGATCAGGGCGGTCGTCATCGCTGATGAGGCGACGCTACGCGGGCAAATGATCGGCATCTGCGTGGACATCAGCGCGCGCAAGACCGCACAGGCCGAGGCCAGACTGGCCGATGAACGCTGGCGCTTCGCGATCGAAGGCTCTGGCGATGGTGTTTGGGATTGGGACATTGCCAGCGGCCAGGTGGTTTATTCAAAACGCTGGGCGGAAATCCTGGGCTATTCCCAAGACGCACTGAGTAGCGAGGCGAGCGAATGGAAAGCGCGCGTGCATCCCGATGATCGCGCAGTCGTTTTGGCCGCACTGCAAGCCCATTTGTCCGGCGCGACGCCGCGCTATGACGCTGAGCATCGACTGCGCACCGCCGACGGCAGTTGGAAGTGGATCTGTGGGCGCGGTTTGGTAATCAGCCGCGACGCCGCCGGCAATCCGCTGCGTATGATCGGCACCAATACCGACATCGACGCATTAAAGCGCGGTGCCGAGCGTATTGGGCAGCTGACCGAACGCTTGGCGCTGGCGGTCAAAGGCTCTGGTTTTGGCGTCTGGGAATTGGATCTCGATCGCGGACGGCTGCTGTGGGACGAGAAAATGCACGAGATCTATGGGCACACCACTCAATCCTTCGATCAAGACCCAGAATCTTGGCGGCGCTGCCTGCATCCAGACGATCTGGCCCTCGTCGACGCGCGCTTTGTCGAGTTAATGGCCGTCGGTACGGTAGACCTGTTTCAATACCGAATACGCCGCGCCAGCGATAGTGCGCAGCGCTGCATCGAGGCCAACGGCTATCTGCAGCGCGCTGCCAGCGGCCAACCACTGCGTCTGGTCGGCATGAACCGCGACGTCACCGAGCGCTGGGAAGCGCAACAAACCTTGCGCTTATTGGGCACCAGTTTGTTCCATCTGCACGATATGGTGTTGATCAAACAAATGCCCACCGAAAGTGAAGCGGGCCGCCTGATCTACGCCAACGGCGCGTTCACCGACAAAACCGGCTACACCGGTGCTGATCTGCCCGAATTACTGCCGATATTTTTTAGACATAGCCACGACGATGAGCCCGTCATCGACATCGACGCCAATCAATTACATGGGCAATCTTCATTCCGCCGCGAGGTGTCGGTACGGGCAAAGGATGGCCATATGTTCTGGATTGATCTCGACGCCGTGCCTGTCCATGATGAGCATGGCACTACCCGCCATTGGGTACTGATTGGCACCGATATTTCAGAACGCAAGAAGGCCGAGCAGGCCATCCACGAGGCCAACGCCAGTCTCGAATGGCGAGTGGCGCAACGCACCGAGCAGTTGAACCTCAGCAATCAAGGGCTGCAGACCTTTACCCATTCAATTTCGCATGACCTGCGGGCGCATTTGCGCGGTATCGAGGGCTGGAGTCGGGCCTTGCACGAGGATTGTGCAAGCCTGCTCGACGATAACGGCCGCGCCCACCTTGGTCTAATTCGCGCATCGGTCAGCGGATTGCACAATTTGGTCGACGGATTATTGCGCCTAGCGCGCGTCGGTCAGACGGATTTGCACGTGACCTACGTCGACGTATCCGAGATGGCGCAGGAGATTGCTGAGCGTTTGGCGACCGCCCAGCCAGCGCGCAGCGTTGTGATCACCATCGAACCTGGGATTGCGCTGCACGCTGATCGCGCCTTATTGCAATTGACCCTGGAGAATCTCCTTGACAACGCCTGGAAGTACACAGTAAGGCGTGGCGATGCGCAGGTGCAGATCGATAGTCGCCTGCTCAATGGTGAACGCTGGATCGCCATTCGCGACAACGGGGTCGGCTTCAACATGACCTACGTCGGCGATCTGTGCCGCCCTTTCAAGCGCCTGCACCGTGCGGAGGACTATTCAGGCAACGGCATTGGCCTGTCGATCGTCGACCGCATCCTGCGGCGCCACGGCGCCCGCTTGGACATCCAATCGGAACCCGGGAAAGGCAACGTTTTCACCCTGATCTTTCCGGAGGCTGCATGAGCTTGCGACCGCTGCACGCGCTGATCATCGAGGACAATCCCAGCGACGCCGGCCTCATGGAGCGCCATTTGCGCAAAGCGGGCTTCGATTTGCGCTCGCTGCGCGTCGACAATGCGGCAGATTTGGCCGCGGCCCTGGACAGTAAGGACTGGCAAGTGGTGCTATCGGACTATCACTTACCGGGGTTCAGCGCGGTCGAGGCCTTGGCGCTGGTCCGCCAGCGCACTGCCGATCTGCCCTTCATCGTGGTGTCCGGGATGATTGGCGAGGAAAAGGCCGTCGACATGATGCGCGCCGGTGCGCAGGATTACGTGATGAAGGATCGGCTGGCGCGTTTAGGGCCTGCCGTCGAGCGTGAGCTGGAAGAAGCGCGGCGGCATCGCGAGCAGCGCCTGTTAAATGACGAGCTGCGCGTGCAAGAGGCACGTCTGCAACTGGCGCTGAACATGCTCGGTGATGGCGTCTGGGACTGGAATCCACAGACCGGCGAGACGCTGTTTTCGGGCGAATGGAAGCGCCTGCTGGGCTACGAACCGCACGAAATGCGCGATGATATGAACGAATGGCATTCGCGCATCCATCCACAGGATCTAGCAGAAGTGACGCTGGCCAATACCGCGCATTGCGAGGGAAAGGCGGCCACCTATCGCAGTGAGCATCGGCTGCGCTGCAAAGATGGCAGCTGGAAATGGGTGCTTGATCGGGGCGTGGTCATCCAGCGCGACGCCCAAGGCCGCCCGCTGCGAGAAGTCGGCACCACCAGCGATATCAGCCAAGCCAAGCGCGACGAAGCGGCGCTGCGCGAGCGCCATGATGTCCTGGACAAGCTGGCACAACAGACGCCGGGCATGCTGTACCAGTTTCAGCAGCATCCGGATGGGCGCTATTCGATTCCCTTTTTAAGCTCGGCCGTGACTCGGATGTTCGAAGTGGAAGCGGCAACGGTCGGCCTGGATGCCTCGGCGTTGTTTGCACGATTCCACCCCGACGATCTTCCCGCGGTGTACGCCGCGATCAACATCAGCGCGCGTGATCTCTCGCGCTGGTCGCAGATCTATCGGGTCGTCTTGCCGAGCGCTGGTCTACGCTGGCATCACGGCGAATCGCAGCCCGAACGCCTCGCCGACGGCAGTGTGCTATGGCATGGATTCTTGCGTGACGTGACTGAAGAGCGGGAAGCCGTCGCGCAATTGCGTCTGCTGCAGAGCTGCATCAATCAGGTGAGCGACAGCATCCTAGTCACCGAAGCCGAACCTTACACGGCGCCAGGGCCACGGATCGTGTATGCCAATCCGGCCTTCTACCGGGAAACTGGATTTAGCCCAGCCGACGTAATCGGTAAATCGCCGCGGATCCTGCAGGGTCCGGATAGCGATCGCAATACGCTTGATCGCATAGCGCACGCATTGGACAATTGGCAGTCGGTGCGCGTCGAGATCTTGAATTACCGCAGTTCGGGTCAGCCGTTTTGGGCCGAGCTGGAAATCGCACCGGTCGCCGACCAACTTGGCTGGTTCACCCATTGGGTTGCGGTGCAGCGCGATATCACCTCGCGCAAGCAGGCTGAAGGCATGCGTGAGCATCTGCTGCAGGAGCTGCAGACGCGCAACGAGGAACTGGATGCCTATAACTATTCGGTGGCGCACGATTTGCGCAACCCAGTCATTTCCATTCGCGGCATGGCAGACCTCGCCGAGATTGCACTTGATCGCGGCGATGTCGATAAAGTGCGCACCTGCATCACGCGCATCGTCAGTTCGACGAACCAAGCAGATACCTTGATCCGCAAGTTAATGGAGGTGGCTAAACTCGGCAATCGGGGGCTGAGTCTCGCCGCGCTGCCCGCGCGTGCCACCGTCTTGCGCCTCGCCACCAGTATCGATCCGCTGATTGATCTCGATCCAGAAACGCTTAGCATTGAGATCGACGATCAACTGCAGATCTGGGCCGACGAGGCGCTGCTAGGCGTGATCATCACTAACTTGGTCAGCAACGCGATTCGGTTCAGACACCCCGAACGCGCACCCAGAGTGCGCGTGCTTGCACGGAGCTGCACTGGGCCGAACGGCGTGGAGTTCAAGGTTTGGGACAACGGTATTGGCATCGAATCGGTGGCGCACTCACGTATCTTTCGCCTATTCGAGCGCCTCAGCGCTGACTCGGAAGGAACCGGCGTTGGTCTGGCTTTGGTTGATCGCGCCGCCAGGCAGATGGGCGGCCGCGCGGAACTCGCCGAATCGACGCCGGGTGCCGGCAGTTGCTTTAGCGTATGGCTGCCGGCAGCGCCGCCGAGGTGACGTTTTCCGATCGCACAGGCGCGGATTTAACCTAGCAGCCTGTCCGACTTTGCGCGCGAGATGCGTTGTGTGGCGCAATGGATGGCTGCAAGGCGCGGCGCGCAGCCAATGGCTCTTCCATTGGCAAGGGTCGCAACGCCGCAGACGCCGTTGCGACGCTCAACCCGGAGGGCCGGAAGCGCTTTTGGCGCACTGCGCCGCAGAAAGACGAATAAAATGCAATAAAACCAGCGGAATATTCGTGATCGCTCTGCGCCAAAAGCGCTTCCGGCGCACTCGTGAGGAAAGTCCGACAGGCTGCTAGCACCAGTCGTTGCGATCGTCCTGGGTGATCCAGCGTTCGTAGAGGCGGTGCACCATGGTCTGCAGTGACTTGAAACCCAGCGGCTTCACTTGATAGTCGCGCGCGCCCAGTGCCAGTGCCCGTTCGCGCTCCGCAGTGTTGTCGGACGAGGTCAGTACGATGAACGGTGCTTGATCAGTCAGACCTAAGCTTTGAGCGCGCGCCAGAACCTCTAGCCCGTGCATTTTCGGCAAACGCAAGTCGAGCAGGACAATCAGAATGCTGGCGGCGAACTCCGTCACTGGAATCGACTGCAGCCGTTCCAGCGCTTGTAAACCGTCAAGGGCCTCGATGACCGGAAGATCTGCGGGCAAGCTGAGAATGGCCAAGTTCAGCAGCTCCATCTGGTGAGGATCGTCCTCAATCGCAAAGATCGCTGCAGCCGATTTGGGTTGTCGCAGCATCTTTATCCTAGAAATCTCAGTTGGACGGGGTAGAGTGTGCGGTTATGGGGGGTGCAGGGCAAGGCGCAATGAGGAGGAATAGATCTTCTATTCCAACGAGTTGGAACGCAGCCATGTCCCGGCCCGCACGCTGTGCTTGCGTGCGTTCGAACCGGCGCGCCGCATGCGGCGCAAGCCGCCGGTTCTCACCCCCAGAACCGTGCAATCTGCCCCGCAGCGGACTCACCCAAATGGTGAACGAGTCAATCTGCTGAAATGTCACAATAATCATGGAGCTACGCCACTCGAAAGCGGTCAACTGAGGTTTCTAGGTTGATACACTGTGACTTTTCTTGTGCCTGCCTTCGACGGACTATAGCAGCTGGGCTTTTGGCCATCTTTGATTCCCCGCAACACGATGCGCAAACCTAGCGCGGCTCCGTGCGCGAGCGCTGCTGTCTGCCGCGCGATAGCGATAGCGATAGCGTGCTGACATCAAACAGATGTCTCGTTGGAGCACGATTTCTCTCACCAAACATACCGCAAGCAAATGATTTTAATGCATTTCTTCAGCGTTTATGCGTAGGTCACGTAGCCCGCAGGCCTACGTGACATCGGAGCACTGTCACGTAGCCCTGCGGGCAACGTGACCTACGACTTTCAGCTTTGCTGCGCGCGCGCGCCGGCTTGAACGAGCGGCGCTGCCGCCAGACCGGGGCGACCGGGACTCTCACCAAACATACCGCAAGCAAATGATTTTAATGCATTTTTTCAGCGTTGATTGGTAGGTCACGTTGGCCGCAGGCCTACGTGACATCGGAGCACTGTCACCTAGCCCTGCGGGCAACGTGACCTACGACTTTTTTTCTCCCAATCGGAGCGAAAGTCCCACTCAGTTTGATGCGCGAATAAGCGCGCCGGGAGCAACGAACCGCATCCTACTAACCTGGACTACTTGCTCACGATCGCATCTGACCACGGCCGCGGGCGGCCGTAGTAGTGTCCCTGGCCATAGCGGCACCCCGCCGCCAGCAGCACAGTGTGCTGGGCTTCGCTCTCGACGCCCTCAGCGGTGACCGACAGACCCAGATCATCGGCTAGGCGCGACATGGCGACGACGATGCGCAGCTCGCGACTATTGCTATCAACGCGTTCGACAAAGGATCGATCAATCTTGAGCCCGGCGATCGGGTAATCCAGCAAATGTGATAGCGAGGAGAAACCGGTACCAAAGTCATCAAGGATGATCGGCAGTCCAGCATGGTTTATGCGCTCAATGTTGGCCCGCGCGGCTGACTGGTGACTCAGCAGCGCAGTCTCGGTGATTTCCATCCGCAGCCGCCCCGGCGCAAGCCGAGCTTGGGCGAACAGCGCGAGCGCCTCATCCACCCAGGCGGTGTCTATCAGGGTCAGCGCGGAAACATTAACGTTGATGGCGCTCGCCGCCGGTGATTGTTGTAGTTGGGCGATCACCTGCCGCAATACCCAGGCATCCAGCGCGGGTGCCATTCCCGCGCGCTCGGCCAGGGGAATAAATTCTGCCGGCGAGATCGGCCCGCTCAGTGGGCTGTTCCAGCGTGCCAGAGCCTCGTGACCCACCAGACGACCGCTCGCGAGTTCGACGATCGGCTGAAAAAACATGTGCAATTCGCCCCGCTGCAGCGCCTTGCGCAGTTCGGTCTCCATTCGAAGACGCAGTTCATTGCTGTCGCGCATGGCGCGGTCGTAAACTACCACTTGTGATGCGCCGGCCTCCTTGGCGCTGTAAAGGGCGGTATCGGCATTGCACATCCAGATTCCGGCGTCATCGCCCTGCGCGGGAGCGATGCCGACACTGGCCGTGACGGTGAGGCGCTCACCGCGAGTCTCAAAGGGCTGATGGAATAACTCCAGCAGGCGCAGGCCAAGTTGACGCGCCTGCCCCTCGTCGCAGATGTCGGCAAAGACCAGCGCAAATTCGTCCTCGCCGAGGTGTCCAAAGAGTTCGGCTTCCGGCAGAGCCCATTGCAGGCGTTGGGCGAGATCGCGCAGCAGTGCATTTCCCCCTTCGTAGCCCAGGGAATCGTTGACTGCACGGAACCGATCGATATCCAAAACCGCTACGACGCGCTGCGCATGGGTATGCGCGCGCCGCTCCCCCAGCGCAGCTAGATCACGCCGAAAACCGGCGCGATTGGGCAAATGTGTGAGCGGATCAAAATAGACCCGATGCAACAGATGCAGCTCGGCGGCGTGCTGTTCGGACAGGTCGGTGATGCCAAGCACTACGGCACGCACCTCACCTAAATCCACGCAAGCCGCGCCTAGCAATACCGGAACTTGTCTGCCGTTACGGTGGGTCAGCATGTCACGCTGGGTGTGCGGGGAGCCATTAGGCTGCTCAATCAGCTCCAGCCACAGCAGCGGCGCGGACGCGCTGCGAAAAAGCTGTGCGTACTGTAGCGTGGCGATGAACGCGTCGGAGTTGCCATACATCCGCGCAAAGTGTTGATTCCAGAGCAGCAAATTGCCGCACAGATCAAACACCAAGACGCCTTGCGGCAGCGCGTCGGCCAGCAGACCCAGGGAGTTCAACGATTTGTCGCTAGCGGTCAATGCAGAGTCCTCGGCGCATCGGGCTTCGACTCGACAGCATTGATCCCATATTGGCGGGTCGGGCCCTGACTGGGAATATCACCTAAGTGGTAAAGACCTGCGCCGTGAGCGCGGCGACACTGCAGTGCATCCGTCTCCATGAATGATCTGGGGAATTTGTGATCGCTTCGAGGGAACCCGAGATGCACGCCATGACCGAGCTCCAAGCCGAGTTCAGCTCCCCACCAAACTTGTCGCGCATGTCCAGATTACGTGACGGGGCGTTGCAGGCTCACCGTCGATTGGAGATGTCGATCTGCATGCAGCGGCTTTTCGCCAGCGACTACAGTTTGGCCGAGTATTGCCAGTGGCTGGTGCGTATCCTCGGTTTCATAGAGCCGTTGGAACGCGCCATGGCGGCCTACAGCCACGATGTGGTCCGATTGGGCTGTGACCGTTCAAGCTGCCTGCGCGCTGATCTGGACATGCTTGGCGTCGACGATTCGGTCTGGCTGCACGCAGCACAAAGCAAACTGCGGATGCGCTTGTCCTGCCCTGCGGTACGCATTGGCCTGGTCTACGCGCTGGAGAGTGCGGGTTCGAACGGCGCCATCATTCACCGCGCTCTGACGCAGCAACTAGGGCCTAGCGTCAATGCAGCGGTCAGCTACTTTGACTGCTATCCCGGCTACCGCGGTCGGGTCTGGTCGCGGCTTGGCGACAAAATCGATACCTTGAGCACTTTCGACGTCGAAACCAGCATTTCTGCGACACAGGAAGTGCTTGGAAATTTGGCCGACTGGCTGCGGTAGCTGATTGAGGCTGCCCGGGTGCGAGTCAAACTGATGTGGGCACCTTTGATCTAGGTCGAGAGCAATGCTCGGAGCAAGCAAGAAACCCACGATCCAGGAAAAGCGTCAGCGCACAGCGCCGCCCCAGAATCCACACCCCCGGCGTTCGGCATCCGCTTCGCAGTCGCCGCGATGTGCCAAACAAGGGCTTTAGCGCGAACTCAATGACCGACTTGATCAGCGACGCCAGTGGCATAACGAGCCATCGTGTGCTCGTTGCGGATGACCATCCGTTGTTTCGCGAGGCCTTGGTCGGTCGCGTGCGTCGCGTGTTGCCGATGGTCGATATCGTTGAGGTCTGCGATCTGTCCAGTTTGCAGCAGGCACTGAGTAGCGGCGGCGAATTTGATCTGTTGTTGCTTGATCTCAACATGCCGGGTGCACACGGCCTGTCGGCGCTGGTGCACGCTCGCGCCGTCGCGCCTGGGATGGCCGTTATCGTGGTATCGGCCATGGAAGATGCCGCCGTGGTGCAGCGGGCGATTGGTCTGGGCGCCGCAGGCTTCATTCCGAAGTCGTCGAATCTGGTTGAAATAGGCCAAGCGCTCACACAGGCGCTCGCCGGCGAGATCACCATTCCGGAGCGTTATGCGGGAAGTGATTTTGGCGCCCATACCTTGTCAGATGCCGAAACTGACGCCGCGCGGCGCATCAGCCTGTTGACGCCGCAGCAATATCGCATCGCGTCGCTGCTGGCCGCCGGCATGCTCAACAAGCAGATCGCTTGGGATCTGGCTATCACCGAGGCGACAGTCAAGGTGCATATGTCCACCATTCTGCGCAAGCTCGGCGCGCAGAACCGCACGCAGGTGGCGCTGCTGATGCAAATGCTGGACTTCGAGCGCTCCACCGGAAATGTTGCCAACCCTTCTGAGGTTCGCCGCGGCTCCTAGTGTCGGCGTCGCGCCTCCAGCAATGCGCGCAGCCGCGCTGCCTTGAGCGGTTTGTGCAATAGCGCAATATCCAACTGCCGCGTACGTTCCCGCAAAGCCTCGCTGCGGTCTGCCGTGATCAATATGGCCGCCGGGCCTGCCTGTGGATACAAGTCGCAGACGGCAGCAATCACGTCCAAGCCGTCATAGCACTCTTCGCCGTCGAACTGGTAGTCAACCAGCAGCACATCCGGGCGCATGTCGCGAGCGACGGAGAGAGCAGTCACTCGCGAGTTGGCGCCTTGCGCTTGCGCTCCCCAGCCGCTGACCAAAGTGACCATCGCGTCCAATACGCCAGCGTCGTCGTCCACGCATAAAATACGCAGGGATAGCCGCGGTTGGGTGACGCGCTCTGGCAAAGGCGCTGCTAGCGCCGCAGTCTGGGTGGCGTCGGGCCTACCTACGCCGAGGCTAAGGCCAAATACCGAACCCCGCCCGAGCACCGATTGCACCCGCAACTGGTGTCCCAGCAGCGCACAGATACGGTCGCAGATCGCCAGCCCCAGACCCAGACCTTTCTCGCCCCACGGCGATCCGCGCCCGATTCGACGGAATTCCTCAAAGACTTGAGAAAGAGCTTCGGCGGGAATGCCTTGCCCGCTATCAACAACATCGAGTCGGAGTCGCGATCCAAACTGACGGCGCACGCCGATGAGAACTCCGCCCTCCGCGGTGTAACGAAGCGCGTTGGAGATCAGATTTTGCAGCACTCGCCGCAACAAACGTCGATCGCTGCGGACGATGTAGCGGCAGGGCCCCAGCGTCAATTTAAGATTCCGCGCTGCGGCGATGCTGCTGAATTGCTCGATCATGCCACGCAAAAGATCATGTAGATCGACATCTTCGATGACCGCGCGCACCGCGCCAGTGTCGAGCTTGGCGACATCCACCAAGACATCGATGACCTCCTCGGCACTGCGCAAAGCGGTGTCGATACGTTCGGCCATTTGGCGTGTGCTGGCGGTCAGTTCGCTCTGCTCGGCCAGGGTGGAGGCGAAAATGCGCGCCGCATTCAACGGCTGCAGCAAGTCGTGACTGGCGGCCGCAAAGAAGCGTGTCTTGCTGAGTTGCGCGAGTTCGGCCGCCACACGCGCATCCTGCAGGGCCTGAGTGCGCTGCAGCACCCTTTGCTCCAGGCTGCCCGTGGTCAGTCGCAGGGTCAGCTCAAGCTGCTTGTACGGACTGACGTCGTGGAGAATCCAAAGCACGCCGACATCAACCACCGGTTCGCGGCTGATCTCGAAGAAACGATGAGTGGCATCGCCAAAAACTTCCGGCCCCATCGCGCCCAATTTCAACCACTCGTCGAAGCGCTGCAGGTAACTCGTGCTCAGGGGTGGATAACCACCCAGACGAGCTACCCAGGCGCGCATCATCTGTTCTGCACTGCCCCCGGTCGCGCTGGCCTCCTGCTGCAACAGCTCGCGTGCGGCTCGGTTGCGAAAAATGAGTGCTCCCTTGAAGGTGACCAGCATCAGTGCCATCGGCAGCTGGTCGAGAATGCGCTGTGTGCTTTGCTGGCTGCCGCTGACGAGCGTGTGCGAGATGGACGCCAAGCCCGGCGGCAACCGGGCCCCCCATCCGCATGATGCCAACAAGCGGACGACCAGCACCGCACCAACAATCACGGCCACTGCATAAAGGATTGCAATGCCGATGGGAAACTGGGCAAATGGCCATATCGGCATGGGTTCAGGCCTTGTCCAGTCATTGCGAGCGACAACGATAGCGCTTCAACTTACGTCCTACGCGCCAAACGCGCGTTACCGGGCGCTGAACCGTGCTCACATCTAAATACTTCGTTGTATTTCCCCCCCGTACTTTGCACTCATGATGTGTGCGCTAGTAGTTCGCATTCGCGCTATGCGCGTTAACAGACAGAAGGTCCTGTCGGGACATAGCGATTCTTTTCCATTTTTGGGACTAGCCTTGCTCACATTGGCGCCGGTGTGAAAACACGTTGCCCAGGGCTCGGTTTTGGTGAAGCTAAATGGATCCCGTATGTTCCAGCCGGACGACTCCATGCGCCGCAAGAGCACGCGCAGCATGACTTCATGACTTCACTATCCGCTTGCGTTGACGAGCTTAGCAGTGTATCGGCGTGTTGTTCCGCCGACTTGGCGATTTGCCGGACCAACTGAGACAGAGACGCGACATGACGGACGGAACCGCACTGCCCTTGGTCCTATTGGTTGAAGACGATGTCGTGCAATCGGAACTGATTGAACGGGCGCTGGTGGAGGCCGGTCTGCGCGTCAACCTGCATTGCATTCGGGATGGCCAGTCGGCCCTGGAATGCTTGCGCCGATGGATCGCCGCCGACCGGAGTGCCCAACCGGCGCTGGTGATGCTCGACATTCGGCTGCCGCTGCTCAATGGCATCGACATTCTCCGAGCGCTGCGCGCGGATGGGGGCCCCATCCCGTTTCCTATCGTGATGTTGACCTCGTCGCGGCTGCCCGACGACTTGCTGGAATTTTTCGACAGCGACGCCGTAAGCTACTTCATCAAACCCTTGGGCTTTGCCGAATTGGTGCGTCTGATGGACACCATTGGTGGTCGCTGGTTCGACGCTAGCAGCGTCTCTGCGCCGCAATCGCGGCAAGCTGATGAACAACCCTGACGCATAGCGCTACGCGTCTGCAACACCCCCAAAGGACATAGCGACATACTTCCCGCGTTGGTCTACTCTTCAGTGTGCGGCGGAAGGATAGTTCATGCAGCGAAGGCAAAAAATTTCCGCCGCCATTGTGGCCGTGGAGGACGATCCTCACCAGATGGAATTGCTGACCATGGCGATTCGCGGATTGCCGATCGACATTCCTATTGTTGCCGCGGTCGACGGGGCCGATGCGCTGAGCAAGCTGCAAAACATCCCTGCGTCTGAATTTGCTAAGACGGTTGCGCTGGTTTTGCTTGATCTGCGCCTGCCCAAGATGCATGGATTGGAGGTATTGGCATTGCTCAAGCAACGCGGGCTAACTGACAAGACGCCGTTTATCGCGTTCACATCATCAGACAGCACGGCCGAGCGTGAGCGCTCGCTGAGCCTCGGTGCCCGCGATTACCTGGTGAAGCCGCTCGGCTATCGAGCTATGCAAGGCTTGGTGAGCAACCTGTATGAGCGGTGGATCGCCAACCGCTTGAACAAGCATTAGCGCGCAGCGGAGATCCTGCCGCCTCTCATTGACTTGGTCCTTGGGGTAGCCGCAGGCAAAACCGGCTGCCGACCCCGAGTTCGGATTGCGCGTTGATGCTGCCGCCACTTCGTTTGGCCAGCATTTCACACAAGCGCAAGCCGAGTCCTGAACCGCGTTCGCCCAAGGTTCCGCGCGTTGATTCAGCCCACTCACCGTTGAACAGCGCAGCCACTTGATCCGCTGTAATACCGACGCCACGGTCGATCACGGCAATGCAGGCTTCGTTCCTATCGCTGACGCTGAGGTCGATGACGATCGGGCGAGCGGGTGGCGAGAACTTCAGCGCATTGCCGAGCAGATTCATCAGTATCGAACGCAGCAAATTGCGGTCAGCATGCACGTTTAGTGTGAGGTTGCCGCTCAGGGTCAGGGTAATCTGCTTAGATTGGGCGCTCACTTGATAAACCTGCCAGACCTCCTCGATGGCATCTGTCGCCGCGAATGTCTCCGGTTGCGGCTGCATTGCCTGCTTGCCGCGCAGACTCCAAGCAAGCAGGTTGTCCACCAACTGCGCGGCGCTGAGTGCTGATGCGCGCAGCGCCGCCACTTTGCGCTGTGCGTCGCCTGCATCGCCGGCTTCAAGCATGGCGTCGATGAGATCGCACAGGCCCACCTGGCTGATGAAAGGCGCACGCAGATCGTGCGCTACCACTGACATCAAGTAATCATGCGCCTCTACGGTGGCGAGTAGGCTGTCGGTCTGACGATTCAGCGCCTGGGTTGCGGTGCGCAAAGTCAACAGCTGCATGACTTGGCGCGATAAGCACTGCAATCCGTCGCGCTGTATCTGCGTCAGTTGACGGGGGATGCGATCAATCACGCACACCGTACCCAGTGCAAGCCCCGAAGGGGTCAACAATGGCGCGCCGGCGTAAAAGCGGATGCGCGGCTCGCCAGTGACTAACTCGTTGTCGCGAAAGCGCGGGTCCAGCGAGGCGTCGCCGACCTCGAAAATCTCTCGCCCCATGATCGCGTGAGCACAGAAGGCCAGTTCGCGCGGGGTTTCTCGCACGTCAATACCGACTCTGGCTTTGAACCACTGCCGTTGTTCGTCGATAAAGCTGATCAGTGCGATGGGCACGCCACAGATAGTGCCTGCCAGTTGCACGATATCGTCGTAGGCGCGTTCGAAATCGGTGTCGAGAATACCCAGGCGCTGCAGCCAGTTCAGCCGTTCCTGTTCGCGCTCAGGTACCGGCGTCGCGCTGGCGCACTGATCGAGAGAAATTTGCCATTGCAGCTCAAGTGTGGACAACGGTGGAGACATGGATCGGCTTATCCGAGAAGGGCAAAGTAACTGGCGAATCCATAACAGGCACAAAGCTGGTGCGGCGCGCCTAACAACGCAGAGCCCCATTCAGGCTCACGGGAGTGTGAAGGTCGCTACTGGCGATCAAGTTGGCGGCGGCCTCCAGGTCGGCACGCACGTTCCAGAACAGCACACCGCGCACGCGACCGGCGTGCAGGTAGTAGACGATGACCTCATTCGGACCACGCGGTGCCACCGTATGGGTCTCGAGTTTGGGGTCGGTCACACCGATGCCTTCATAAGCAAGATCACCGACGCGGGAGTAGAAATAGGGCAGTGCGGAGTACTCGACAGGCTTACCGGCCATCGCGCGGCCGGCGGCAATGCCGCTGAAATTGGCGTGCTCCTCGTGCTGGGCGTTCACACGGATGCCGAGATCAGAACACCAGTGCGAGGTGCAATCGCCGGCGGCAAAGACATCGGCGTGGCTGGTGCGCAGGTGCATGTTCACCGTAATGCCATGATCCGTGGCCAGTCCTGCGGCTTTGGCCAAATCCACATTCGGATCCAGACCCAGCCCAGCAACAACCATTGTGGCGTTCAACGTGCGCCTATCTGACAGCACGATGCGATGCTGTCCATCGGTGATTTTGTCGATCTGGCTAACCCGAACGCCGTCCATCACTCGAACACCACGGGAGGACAGCGCGCGATCCAGTTGTTTGATTTGCGCGACCGGCAGCAGATGGCCGCCCGGCCCGGCCAAGCCGGTGATCAGGGTGACTGCGCTGCCGGCTTTGCGCAGCGCGGCCGCAATCTCAGTCCCGACCAAACCACCGCCAATAACGGTCACCGCCTGTTGCAGCTGAGTTGCAACGCGCACGCGTCGGTAGTCGGCGAGGGTGCGAAAGTAGATGACACCGTCGTCATTACCCGGCAAGCGGCGCGGCGAACCGCCCACCGCCAGCAGCAGTTTCTCGTAGCGATACACCTCGCCGCGCTGGTCGCGCACCGCGCGCCGCTGCAGATCGAGGCTCTGAATGCGCCGTCCCAGATGGCTTTCCACCTGCTTGCCGCGCGCCGGTCGCCAAACCTGTTCCATCGGCATCCCATCCCACAGCGCTTTGGACAAGGGTGGGCGGTTGTAGGGCGGATCGAGTTCGTCGCCGACCATGCCAATCCGGGCCTCCGGATCGACTAATCGGATGCCCTTGATGGCCGAATCTGCGGCCATCCCGCCGCCAATAATTAAATAGCGATAGCTAAACATGGGAAATCCTAGCCCTTAGGCGAAGAAACACTCGTTCAGGTAACGGCGGGTCCATGCCTCACCGAAGGAGCGTGTCATCAGTGGCAGTCCGGGCGAATGGGTCTTGTGGTGATGCTTGTAGTGGTTAACAAATTCAACGAAATCCGCTTGTGCGAGTGCCGGCCGACTAGCCGGCTGCGGCGCAGCCAGAAGCGCCTCCCACAGCCCGGCATGCACGGCAGCCAGTTCATCGAACTGTTCCCGGCCAGTCGGGCGGATGAAGAAGTCATGACCGCTGCGGCTGCCCGCGTACCAGTCCGGTGCATCGTCTGCGTTGATCAGGGCCGGTGAACGCTGATGTGCGCTCGTCAGCAGTTGCAGCGCGGTCGACTGTGCAGGGTCGTTCGCGGGGGCGACCAAGTCCATTACCGCGACGATCGGTCGGGTGCCTAACAGCACGAATTCCATCGCGTAAACCGGCAAGGCCAGCGCTGCCTGCGGATAGAAAAACACCGTGACGATATCGATCTTGGGCGATTGGATACAGGCCATACGGATCTCGCCGACCGCACCCACCAGCGTTTGCGTGTCAATGCGCAGCGTCCCGCTGGGCATCGCCCGAGTGACCGACGTCAATTCCGGATCGCCCTCACGCACCGCAAAACCCGCCGCTAGCGCGGTCAGCCCGCTACGCTCGACCACGCCAGACATCAGGCTCATGGCTGGGCTCCGTGTTCGCTCAGATGCGCCAATACCCGATCCCAGACGACCATCGAGATCTCGGTGAACTGCGCGGTCGGACGCAGCCGCCGGATGCTCGCGCAGGCACAGGCTCGCGACATGCCCTTGACCTCAGACAGCGCCATGGCGGCCACCAGCGGTGAGCGACCGACGCCCAGGTGGCAGAACACTAAGACCCGCGAGTGTTGCTGCATCAGGCTGATTAGTCTAGCCACTGCGGCGGCAATGCTGGCGAGACCGTCAGCGCCCAGTCGATCGAGAGCGGTCTGCGCGTCCACGCCAACGGTTAGGACATCGGGAAACGGGTAGTCATACGCCGCAAGTCCAGACAGATCGGCACTGCTGTAGATGTGCGCGCTACGTGAGCCGGACACGTTGATCAGCGCAGTGAAACCCAGCGAGCGCAGCACCGCCAGCGATCCCCTCGATGGCATTGGCGCAACGCCCAGGCCGAGCGCAAGATCCCACATTTTTAGCTGGCTTCCGAAGGGGCGAGCATGGGCGCGGTGCGCAGCGCCTCGCGCAATTGCCGCAACCGTTTGCTGGCGTCGCCAACGCGGCGTTTGGGATGGGAGAACCAATAGAAACCACCCCAGGACGATCGATTCAAGCAATCCATTTCTTCCAACGTGGCAGCGAGACTGGCCAATGGAAATATCGGCGGGTCAGCAATATCCCAAAGGAACATGAACTTATCGCAATAGGGGTAGGCGAACTTGAAGCGCTCATATTCACTGAGGTGCACAAACACCAAGAAGCGCCGATAACGCGACTCCAGGCTGGGCAACAAAGACACTGCGCTGACCAGGGCGTTGTCACCCACGTGCGGATTGGGGGCGAACACCACCGGTACCGGAAAGCGCGCTTCCACCTCGGCGAGTTCGTCGATCCGCCCCGGATCGGCGAGTAACCCGGCAATCCCGTGACGCAAGCGATGCTGTCGGTCGATCAGGCTGGCCAGTTGCGATCGATGCGCGAGCTCAATGAGCACAGTATCGTCTAGCGGGCCCACCTTAAGTCCTTTGAGCGCGTCCACCGCCCAAGGGTGCGAGTAGAAGACACAATGAACTGCGTTAGTTTGCGCCGTCATGCGGAATTCCTTTCAGTTGCGAGGTCGGTACCACTGCCGTAGATCCGCACGCGCGTGTTTTTTTCGTCGACTTGACGCCAAGTGGCAATCCAGGCGTGATCGGGGGAAACGGCGAACCCGTCCAGCGCTTCGTTACTGCGAAAGATCGGACGCGAGGCCAGGCCAATGCCGCATTGGAAAATCTGCTCGCGATCGACCAGCCAGAAAATATGCCCAGGTGTCAGCGTGACGACACGCGATTCGATCGGGATATCCATTTTTTGAGCCTCGGCATATTCGGTGACTCGCCAGATCGCGTAGTTGTCCTGGTCTTTGATGTTCAAAGACAGCACCAGCAAGACGGTGCGTTCGTTGACGATCTCAATGATCGGTCCATCAAGTTCGGTGAGCCGAGTCTGTTGCCCATTGGCGGTGCGCAGCGAGATGTGACTATTCATCGGCCCACTCGACAGCACAAAGTGGCCGTCGGGCAGCAGATGCGAGCGCGCGTCCAGCAGGTAATGTGGTGCCAGTAGCGACACCTCGTCGCGGGTCTGCAGGTTCAGCACGTGCGCACTGCGGCGAGTGCGCCACAACAGGCGCTGGCCGTCGCAGGCAAAATCGATGGCGCCGGTGCAGCGGTCATGCAGAACGGTGCGTGTGTGAGTGCGCAGGTCGTAGCGACAAATCGACGACTCGACCTGATAAATGACGTCGCTGGGGCCGAGCACCTTCATCGGACCAGACTTGGGCACCATGCGCGTGCGCATGCCTTCGCGTGTGTCGGCAAAAGTTAGATCGCTCGCATTTTCGATCACCAGCACCGGCGTTTCGTTTGTTGCCCCTAGTACATGGAGCTTTTGGAAGCCGGATTCCACCAACGTGCGCGTGATCTCACGCGGTGGGCGGCGGCCGAGCACTATCTGCGGCGCGTTCTGGCGCGCAGGGTGCGTCGGCCGTGCTTGGACGACGCGGGCAGTTGATTCATGCATGGAGGGGTGACTCATTGAGGCAAGCAACATCAGGGCACGTTCGGCCGTGGCGACGCGACGGCTGGGATCTTTCTCCATCAGCCCGCCGATGAAGTCGCGCAGAACGCCTTCATGAATCTGGTCGAGCGGCACAGCCTCGGTGACATGAGCACGCGCCACTTCCCGTGGCCCACCAGAAAAGGGCAGGCGGCCAGTGGCCGCCTCAAACAGAACCACACCGAGACTGTAAAGATCGCTGTTGAAGTGAAACCGGTCCGACAGCCGCTCGGGTGCGGCATACGCGGGAGACCCGGTACGGTGCTTGCCCTCGGTAGCCTCGCGCAACGCGCAGGTAGAGCCCAGATCGCCCAGCAGAAAGCGCATTGTCGTGCCCTCTCGGCGTACGAAAATGTTTTCTGGTTTGATGTCGCAATGGATCAGCTTGCGCTGATGCAAATGTGCCAGGGCGCGCAGGCAATCTTCAGCGCAGGTGACGACCTGATGGAGCGGCAACGGTCGACCCGGCTCAAAGGTTTGGCGCGCGGTACCCTCCGGAAAGTATTCGTAAACTAGGCAGCCACTGTCATCGGACAGGTAAAACGTATCCAGCGGAGCAAGTAGATTGGGATGATGGTTGTCAATGACAGCGCCCGCCTCGCGCAGATAGGCCCCTTTGCCGCTGGCATCAAAGCGTTTGAGCACCACATCGCGCTGATCTGCCTCGTCTCGGGCGAGCAAAATGGTGGCGTGCGCACTAACAGCCAGCGTCTGGATGACGACATAGCGGCCCGTAATCCGCCTTTCGTCACTGGCGGATGCGTCGGAGGATTTCATCAGGACTTGCTCCACTTTCCACCATCGGCTCAAGCGCTTCGATGCGTGCCTTGGCGCTAATCAAAAACACCGAGGCCTCCGCGCCGGTCAACGGTGAGGAAATTTCGATACTGGCGAGCTCGGCACGCGCTAGTTCACCCAGCAAGCCCGCGAGCATGCCACTGACCATAAAATCGACGCGCTCGCGACTTTCCGGCAGTGCATCCGGAAAAATACTGTGTTGCAGTTCCGCTCGAATCAGCCCATGACTCACGGCGTCATCGAGGTAAAATTTGATCACGCCCCAGCCATTGAAATTGAGAAACGCCTGCAAATGCGTGATGAAATCATCCACGCTGACGAGGTCGAATTTACTGCCCAGGCCCATCTGAGATTGCTTGCTGAGTGTCCGGCACGTGCGTTGTCCCCACAGCAAACCGCAACGGTAAAGGATCAGCCGCCACGCGGAACCTGCCTCATAGTTGAGCGCCGTGTGGATGCCACGGAGAATATCGGTACTGAGGAAAATAATGCGCGTATCCGCAGGATCAACTACCGTTCCTTCGTACAGATCGAAATTCAGATTGGTGATCGACAGCAGCTGCTCCAGCTTGTTGCTGGCCAGACGCCCCGTGGTGATTTCCTGTCCTGCTAGGTTAGCGGTGGGCATGGCTGACTAGTCCGCTGCGAGGGTATCAATGGCTTGCTGCAAATACGCGTCCAGCAATGCGTAATGCGTCGGCGTGAGGACTTGCTGGAAATTACGTTTCAGTACGACGTAAGTTTCATAAATCGCCTGCTTGCGTTGCGGTATTTCATCAATGGGATTGCCACTGGCCTTGCTGCCGAACAGCGTTTTTTTCGGTCCGGCCTCGCGCTTTGGAAACACGAAGGCCTGCAACATGGTCTTCAGCCAGAGCAGCAATTTGTCGCGCATCCAATCCGGATCATTCATCAGCATGGCATTGGTGGCATAGACGCTGACCATGGTGATGTCGCGCGGCGCCTTGACCTGCGCCATTTCGTGGTGCTTGATGAAGGCGTACAGCGCGAATATCTCATTCACGGTTTTTTCGACGACCACCGCTTCGTGCCGCGCAATTTCGCGCGCTGCCGCTGCGCGATGGCCGAACTCGGGTGCGCTACGCTGGTAGGTCGCCAGTTCTTCGTCATTCCAATGCCGACCTTCGGTGCGGCGGAATAGTTCGCCAAGCAGGGGATGCCTGCGCAGACTGCCAGCTTGAGAGGACGTTGCGTTCATCGGTGTCGGACTCCTTCAGGGTGAACGGTAACCAGCGCTGGCTGACACGGCTTGTGCGGTGGCCGCTGCAACGGCAAACATGCCGATATCTCGGGTGGCATCGCCGCTGCCGCTGGCTGCGTCCAGGCGCAGCGTGGCTGGCATCACCAGCCCATCCCACGGAATCGCCTGAAAAAATAGCTTGGCCGGCACTTCCGAGGTCTTGCGCGACAACACCTGCAGGCGTCGACGTTCCCGCTCCAGTTGTTCGGCGCTGATGGGCGGCACTTCCACTCTGGGGCTAGGGGCGCTAGGCGCCATGACAGGCTCGACCACCGTCAGCGCTGGCTCCGCGGGGACTAGTGGTGCGGTGGGCGCTGCCGGCAAAGCGCTGAGGAAAGAGTCGTCGCTACGCCGCGCGCTGCGGGGCGCGCGCGCCAGTTCGGCGTGCGCTTTTTGCAGTTCCGCGTGCGCTTTTTGCAGTTCGGCCTGCGTATTGTCCAGTTCGGCCTCTAGCGCCTCAATGTGTTCGGCCATTTCTGTGTGACGGTCGCGTTCGGCGTCCAGCAGCTCTTGCAACTGCACCGCGTGGTGAGATTCACCGGCCAGTTGGTCGTTAATATCGGTAATCAGCTGCTCGTATTGGGCCACCTTCTCGTTCAATGCGCGGATCTGTTCGTCGCGACTGGCAATGGTCTCGTTGATCGACTTGCGTTCTTCAAGGAGACGTCCGAAGTCAATGCGGAGGCTGTCAACGTCTTTTTGCAGGCGTAGGCGTGCCGACTCGATCTGCTGAGATTCTAACGCCAAGCGTTCATTGTCACGGCGCAGCGTCTGCTCATCGCGCTCGCGTTGCGCCAGGATGGTGCGCAGGCTCTGGTGCTGGGCATCGGCCATGCGCGCCTGATCGCGCAGGGTGCGCGTCTCGGCGGTCAGCTCCGATACGCTGGCTTCCAACCGCGTATTGCGGTCGCCAAAGTAGCCCAGCTCGGAACGTAGCACGCTCAGAGCTTCGCCTTGCTCGCGCAGTTCCAGCTCCAAGCTATGCCGCGCGGCATCGTTTTGTTCGCGCAGTTCCCGCTCCATGGTTTGCCGCGCGACTTCGCTTTGCTCTAGGCGACTTTCCGCCGCCATGCGCAAGCTGCGCTCGGCTTCGACCTGAGGCAAGTACAGGCCTGACAGATGGGCGCGGAGCTCGTCCGCCAGCACCGAACGCAATACACCCAGTGGATCAACCGGGGCGATTGGCGCGAGCACAACGGGCGAATCTACTTGCTCGACTGTGTCACGGGTGGCCGTATGCGTGTCGCTTGTCTCAAACGCCGGCGCTGCGACTGGCTTGGCTTGCACAGCGGCATCGGGGCTGGACTCGGCGACCGGCAACAAATCCTTGCTCAACTCGGCTGACCCTTCTTCGCTGGCGAACGGCGGCTTTATGGGCTCGGAAAGTGGTGACGCACCCAGTAGGACCATCTCAGCCGTGCTGACTTCGACGGTGTCGGTTTGAGCTACTTCTTCGATCTCAAGCGCTAACGCGGATTCCGGCGTTTCGGCTGTCGCCAAGGACAACGGCTCCAATGGCTCGGGCGGATCGGCGGCCGTGACGCTAGCCACTTCGCTCGACTCGGCTGACCATTCTTCGCTGGCTACCGACGGCGCGATGGGCTCGGACAGTGGCGAGGCATCCAAATCGACCATTACGGCTGGACTCGCTTCACCAGTTTCGGGTTCAGCTACGTCTGCAATCTCTAGCGCTGGCAAGGATTCCGGCGTTTCGGCTGCGGCCAAGAACGGCTCGGCTTCCGGTGCTGCCTCCATCCATGAGCGCCAAGACGCACGCGCGGCGATCTCTGCGTCTGGTGTTTCAGCGTCAGCGACTGGCGTGTCGGTGGATTCCTGATTGTGCGTAGCAATACTGTCGTCCGTGCTCGACGACAGCTGCAATGAGTCGGTCGGGTCGACGGCCGTGACGCTCGCCGCTTCGGTCAACTCGGCTGACCATTCTTCGCTGGCTACCGACGGCGCGATGGGCTCGGACAGAGTTGATACTCGCACTGGGTCATCGGCGAAATGGGCAGCCAGCGCAGCCGCTGCCAGGCTGGTAGCTGCGCACAGATCGGCTTCAGCGTCCGCTGCTAGCTCGGCGATGGATGCATCGTCGGAAGTGATCGCTGTTGGCAAATGGTCCGATGCGGGCAGGACCGTGCCGTCGTCAGAATCGTCGAATTCGACGGAGCACAGCAGCTCCGCGTTTTCATCCACCGCGGTCGAGTCTGGATCCGCCCCGCTGGCCGACCAGAAATGGCTGAGGGGCTCCGCGTTCCCGGCATCCGAAGCATTGGTTCCAATAGGCTCGGCTTCGGCGTTGGACTCTGCCAGATCGCAGGCAGCCAGCACAATCTCTTCGTAGTCGCGCTGCGAAGTATCGCTATCGGCATCGAAGTCACTGCTCGCCGATGCGTCGACAGCACCTGCACCCGCCACTTCGTCTAACGGTGCCGGGGTAGGATCATCGGCCAATAGCGGCGACACAGAGCCGCCGGATGCCGCATCGTTTGCATTGTTATCCAGGTCGTCGGCTTGCAGTGGCTCTGCCAAGAGCGCGTCAGCAATCGCGGCGTCCACAACAGCTAGCGTCGACTGGGCATCCGATTCGGGCTCCGAATGCACATCCGGCACCGTGTCAAGCTCGGGATCAGCGGGCATGCCCTTGATGGGATCCTCTGCGGTCGGCGCAACTTCAATGGCCTCCACCGCATCGGCATCGGCTTGCGCGCTGTTGATCTCCGCCATGACGGATTCCTGGTGAACGCTTGTCAGCCCCGGGTCTGCCGCGGGAATCGTTTCGTAGGTGGGTGCTGGTCTTGGTGAGTGGCCCGAGTTCGCTGCGCTGATAATGAGCGCCTCGTCGCTGCGCGGAGCAACGCTCAGTAGCGCCTGCGCCCGCGGTTCCAAGTCGCGGTCCAGCCGTTGTGGAAAGCCGGAATATTCATCCAGCGTGGTCAGCCACGGCGAACTATCCGCTGCGGCCAACTCGACTGAGTCGTCCTGCATTTGTTCAATATCGTCACGGATAATGGCGCGCGCCACAGTGACAAAGAACTGTTGCAGCTCAGCAGCATGGTGTTTCGAAAATTTTTGCACGACCACCCCCCGCCTACGTCAGGTTCTCGAGAATGCTCTTTGCACTGGCCCCTTCTTCTCGCCAAAATTCGGCCGCATTGACCCTTTTTTCGTCGCTGATCAAAAACTTGCACACATCATTGCCCATCGCATAACACTGTACTTCGATCGAGTGCAGTTCCTTGCGGTGGAAAAATGACAGGGCACCCGCAAACAGTCCGGCATACATGTGGCAGACCGGCCTGCCCAGCATTTTCATGGAACGTGCGACTGCTGAGTTGCGAATTTCTACCAAGGTGATGCCCTTGTCCTCGAAATTCAAATCCAGCGTCCACCCGCCGAATCCTTCCACTGTCAGCGGCCACCACCAGCATTCCCACACGAATCGCGGGTTCATTTGCCAGATTTCGAGTTTGCCGCTACCGAACTCCTGGCGCATTCTCGTGGCGAAGCGCTTCATGTCCGCTAGCGCCCACTCTTGGCCGCAGCGATACATCAACAGGCCAGCGCTCGCGCCGACTTCTTCTTCAATGCCCAGATGTAGGCCATTGATGAAGGCCTCAGAAATCTTGGCAGCGCGCTGACCATCCCGCAGATAGATGGCACCTTCATTACGTTCATGCCGGAAGAATTCCTCCGGCGCGTAGTAATTGTGGTAGCCAGACATGCCACCTTGTATTGGATCAATAGGCATAACCAGTTTCCTCACTACCAAGTTGTTGGGCTATTCAATTGCAACTCGCGAATACTGAAATCCACGTCCTTAAGCTGCATGATTGACGAGCGAATAATGATCTTGTTAGCTCCAACCAGCGTCTCACCGGTAATCGGATGCAGGATTGGCACCGATGTCCGCTGGCCGATCAAGCGCTCTAACTCGCCGAAGGACTCGACATACAAACCGTCCGGCAAAGCCACTTCCACGCCTTCACCGATAATTCGCGCTTGGCACGATAGGCGGCTATTTGGCTGCGCCCCGGTGAGTACCGTCAGTGATAACTTCTCGCGTTGCGAGGCTGGTGTCAGACAGCTTTCGCCGGCGGTGACATACACATGACAGGTCGCACATAGACCGCGACCACCGCAGACCATTTTCACCGGGATATTTTTTGCCAACAGCGCGTCTAGCAGGCGGCTCTCGGTTTTGAGTGCCACCTCGGCGGCGTCGGACTTGAACTTGACGGTTTTCATCGGTTAGCGGTCCTGTCAGGCGGCGTGCAGGCGGGTGTTGAGGTCGGCGCGCGGTGCCTGGGCGGACCCGTCCTCGTCCACTTCATGTACGCAAGCCAAGCGCCCGAACGCGCGTGCACTGGTTGTTGTATCGGCAGGCTGCTCACGGAGCATGAACAAGTGGCCATGCAGCTGACCGAGGCCGCGCTCAATCTCAGCGATGCGGGTACCCAGATCGGAATCGCCACCGCCGCTATCCACCACTTCGGCGCGCAAAGCCGCCAGCGCCACGCGCAGAGCGCTGGGCTCCAGGCCTGACCACTCGAAACCGGCCAGTGTCATGGCCAGACGCCGTGACTGCGGATAGGGCGCTCCTTCGCGCAGGAAACCCACGGTCAACGCCAACCGCCACGTGCCGCGCAGCAAGGCTGCGTTGGTGGGATCGTCGGTCGACAACTGCAAGGCCTCGGTTAGCACGCCATGGGCGCGACGCAGCCCGACCATGTCCGGGCAGAGCCAGCCAGTGGCGCGCGACACGACCAGATCGCCTGGCATTGGCGTGGTCAGCTTTTCATCCAACATGCGCACCAGACGATCAGCGCGCCATAGCGTGGCGCTCATCCAGTGCTCGCTACGCACCGCATTGGCGGCATCCAGCCCGCAGGCGGAAGGCGTTTGCGCCATGACGGCCGCTGCGGTCAGGCTCTTGTTGAGGGCCTGCATCACCGCGTCCAGCGATAGGCGGAGCGCCGGGCCGAGGGCAGCGGCGAGCAATTCGCGCAGCGAAGCGCTGCCCTGATGCCAAGCAGCGATGCCGTCATCGGTAAAGAGCGGCGCAGCGAGTGCCAGCTCTTGCGCCAGCGCGCGCCCCTGCTGCAGCTCTTGCTCAACGCAGGCGCATACCAGCAGCCCACTGACCAGCGAGCGCCAGCGGTTCTCATCGATGGGATCATCCGAAAACACTGGACCTGTCGCGGCGAACAGCATCTGCCCGGCCGAGCCTAGTTCTTCGGCATGATCACTCACGGCCATCAGCAGCGCAAAACAGCGCTGCGCGCCAAACTGCTCCGGCAGCCCGAGCGTGGGCAGCAGCTGGCTCAGACCGCGAGCCCACAGACGCCGCCAGCTCGCTGCGGAAAAGCGCACAAAGGGCAAGATGCACTCGGTGAGATAGCGACCGGTGTTGAGCTGTGCAATGGCCGGCGCGCCCGCTTCTAGCTCGCGTTGCAGGATCCGGAACAGCAGCCCAAGATCGCGCCGGCCCTTGGCAGCATAGCTTTCGGCGCGTTCGGGCGGAGTTTCCGGCAGTCTGCCAGCCAGTGCTGCCATGGCATCGGCGCATGCTTGCAGGCGCGTTGGAAAGGCGCGGGAGAAAGCCAGCAAGTGCAATCGCTCGACCCCGGGCTCGGCCAGCATCTGTGTATAGACACCGCGAGCATTAGTTGCAGACAGCTCGTTGACCCAGGCACGCAACAGCGCGCCAGCGCCGACCCGTTGCAAAGCCTGATGCATACGGCCGCTGGCCGCGGTCCACGCCTGCTCGGGATCTCCGCACTGGGCCCAGCTGGCTTGCATCGTTTGCAAAACCGCACGAACTTCCAGCGTCTCGGTGAGGCCGTGCGCGGCAGAAGCGGCTGACGGACTGACCAGACGGTGGTGAGCTTCGTTACCACGACCCACATCAAAAACCGAATGCCACAACGGGCCGACGCCAAGCAGCGGCTGAAAACTCAAGACCGCATCGGTGACCAAGTCGCGTGGAATTTCAACGGACAGACCCACGCGATACACGCAGGCCAGCACATCCACCGATAACTGCAACTCTGTTTCGCTCAAGGTTTGCCGCAAACCATCGGCCAGTGCGCGCAAATTGTCTTGCATCACGCTGCCGTCGCGATTGTGTAAATAAACGCCGATGGTGCTGCGCCACCACCAGCTCATGGCTTCTTTGGGATCAGGGCTGGCACCGCCGAGTACCTGGCCGAGGCGCAGCAGCGTATAGAAGTTGTCGCGCCGAGTGGCGGCCTGTCCGGAGCTGCCGATCCGCTGCGCATAGTCAGGATGTCGCGCGAGTACCTGCGCCGACGCGCCATCGGCCAGCTCGGCCGCGCCGCGGGAAATCTTGCTTGCGGCCGCGACGGCGATAATCGACGGATGAAACTGCTGCAACAAGGTGGCCAGCCGGCTACCTTGCCAATGTGGCGACTGTCCGCTGTAGCGAATCACCGCCTGCAAGCCGGCCAGCAGATCGCTGCTGCCGGTGGTGGTGGTGGCGTCGAGCAGCGCATGGGAAAGCCGCGAGCGCATTTCTGCGCGCGCTTCGTGCGCGTCAAAAATCCGATGCAGGCTGACAAACTGTTGCAGCACGCGTTCTACCTGCGTGTTACCGTGCAAGGCGCGCCGCGCCAGCAGCCACGCCTGACTACCATCCAGGTCGCCATTGCTGCGAATCGAGGTGGCCGCCGTTGCGTACAACTCTTGCACCGAGGTGGACAGCGCCGTTGGCAGCGCCAGGGCTGCCGGAATGGCGGCGTGCGGCGCGCCAGTGTGAAGGACGGTCAGCGGCAGATGGGAGCAGAAGGCATGGAACAGGCCACGGCGCTCGTGCAGATCGCTGCCCATCGCAGCCGCGTTAAGCGCGGCGATTGCCAGCGCGCCATCCGCGCCGTCCTCGGTCTGCGCCAGCGCGGTCAGTCGTTCGCCGATAGCTGCCCAGTCGAGTAATTGCGCGCAGGTGTCGGCGTACAGGTCCAGGTAGTTGCGTTCCCAGCGGCCGCGCAGCGACTGCAAGCCCAGCCGCACCGCCTGTTCAATCTCAGCGCGCGGCGCGCCCTGGAATTGCCCGAGGTCCTCCAGGCTGAGGGCACGCGCGTAACGCGCCGCAATGCGACTGCCCGGGCGCAGCCGTACCACTAAGGTACACAAAGCCAACTCGCCCCAGAGCGCCGCGCCCGCGGGCAGATAGAACAACGCCTCAGTAGATAAATCTCGAAGGAAATCAAAGCGCGTGGTGGCTGCGAGCAGCGCGGCTAGGGCGTCGGCAAACGCATGTTCCAAATGGCCGTTGGCGCGCACGGCAAAGGCGCGATCCAGACGCAATACCAGCAGCGACCAGATACGAGGCGGGAGCGCGTGACGCGCTACCAGCTGCGTCATGAAGACGCGAATCAATTCCAAATCGACACAGGAGCCCATGTCCGCCGCACACGCGCTCCATTGCAGCAGGGTGTCGGCCAAGTCGTCGGCAAGCACCTGTATCTGAGTCGATTGCAAATCTTCCCGCAGCAGCTCAGCGGCGCGATCAAGGCCGGTGCAGACCTCATTTGCAATCGCTTGCGCGTCCTGGGCAATCGTGTAGCGCTGGCGAAAGGCGTCGGCGGCTTCCATGCACTCCCAGAGGTGCAACTCCGCCAGACTCTGGGTATGCGCTGACAAATGACGGCTGGCCAGTCCGAGCACGTGATCGGCGACCCCGGCGAGACAGGAGAACGGCAGCAGATCGCGTACCTCCTGGGCGAACTGCACCCAGGGGACGGTCTCCAAGTTGGTCGGTACCTGAGCGCGCAGGCGTGCACTGGCCAAGCGCAAGGCGTCCGCTAGATCGGCGATCTCTACGCCTTCGTCAGCCAGTCGCGCGGTCAGCTCTGCTGGCAGTGCGTGTACCCGTTGCCATTCGGCCGCAATCAGGTCGATGCGCTCGGCCAGCGCATGCAGCTGCGGGCTGCGTAAGCTGGCCGGCAACTGGGCTGCCAGCGAGCGCCGGAACAGCGGGGCGAGTGCCGAGCGCTTCATGGTTGGGCCTGCTGAACCAAACCATAGGCGGTGCGCAAGGCATTCAATACGCGCTCGCTGCTGCGCGGGGATAACTCGTGTTGGAGCAGCGGCCCGGCGATGGCGATCAGCTCGGCACTTAGCGCTCGCGTGTCCTCGCGCAGGAAGGGCCGCAGATGCGCAGCGGCAAAGCGCAGCGTCCACGCATCAAGGTCCGTGCAGCCGTCTCCCATGCCGTTGGCTACAACGCCCAGCAGTAGCGCGAAATCGCGTGTGCAACGCGGCTGCATGCCGTCCATCCCGGCGTCGATCCACAGCGGTCGGCGCGCCAATTCGGCGACCGCTTCGCTGCTCAAACCCGCGGCGTGGTGAGCAAGCCAGTGCGCCAAGGCGGCCGCCTCGCCAACATCGGACAGCAGTTGGCGTTGCCGCAGCAGCGCGGCGCGCCCGTCCGCAGACACTTGGCTATTCAGCTGATCCAGTCCGTTTTGAACCAAGCGGCGGCAGGCATCGGCGCGCTGGCCAACCGGCGTGACCGGCCAGTTCAATTCGAGCTCAGGCACCAGCGTCTGCGCAATCCAGCGTGCGCTCTGGCTCACTGCCGTTGGGTGGTCACCGCTCAGACTCAAGCGGTAGAACTGGCGCGCGACCAGCGCGGCGAGACCGGCCTCAACATCGCCTGCCGCTGGCGCGTTCGCGTCGGCGCGTGCCGGCCAGCGTGTGGCCATGTGCGCCAGTAGGTCAACAAAGGCCTGCAAGTGGGCGTCGTCGCGGGTCAAACCGCGCGCGCCCCAGGCCTTGGCGAGCGCCGCCAGCGCCTGCGCTTCTAATTCTGCCGACTCGCCGCTGGCGCCGTCCAGATCGACCGTCAGGCTCAGTAACAGCCGCTCGGCGCATTCGGTCGCGCTACCATGCAGCGATAGGCGGCAAAGTTCAATCGCCACCGCCAGCAGCCAGCGCTCGAAGGCATCGACGTCGCGCAACCGGGCCGAGCCCAGATGCTCAATCACATCGGCAGCCAGTTGCGGCAACTGATGGAGTCGGTCAGCGATAGGACCGAAGCGCCGAACGCCGTCCAGCGCTCGTTGTAAGGCCGCTTCCAGGTGTGCGTCAAAGCCCGCAGACAGGGTTTCGCGCGCGGTTGCGGCGCTGCGCAGCAGCAGTTGTTCGGCGTGCTCGTTGCGCCCGAGCGGCAGATGCACCAGTCGCTGATGCAACTCCGCCCACAACGTGGATGGCGCCGGCAACGCGCCCTGACAGGCAGCGACCTGCAGGTACCCGCAGCTAACTTCTTGTAACAAGGGAATATCAGCAGCGGCTAAGCCATCGCCGACGCTGCGTTCGGCCGCCAGCGCGGCGCACTCCGGTGCGCGCAGATAAGCCTGCAGCCCGCGGGCAATGGCTTGCCCAGAATCGGCCAAACGGAGCAGCAGCGGCCCGATCACCCGGGTATGGGCGGGAGCTAGGTGTTGCTGCGCGGCCACCCACAAGCAGGCAAAGATTGAGCCCCAGATATCGCCACCAAAGCGCGAGACGTAACGCCCTACCCGTTCATAGATCCACTCAAGCCAACGCGTACCGGCGCGCTCCAGGTCAGCGTGCCCGAAGGCCAGTGACGCGGCGCCCAGCCAATAGGACACATCACGGACACACTTGCTGCGGGTGATCGCGCCGTAGACTTGATCGAGTTCCGGGTGGGCCACGATCAGTCGGTCATAGGCGTCGGAGGCTATTGTCTCGGCCTGTGCCGCCAGCGCATGGGCGGCGGTTAAATGACGCAGAATAGCCTGTGCTTGGTCGCAGCCGTGCTGATAGCGGGCCAGCGCTGCGCCCTCCAGATGGTCGTGTGCCACCCTGCGCGCGCAACCGACCAGCAATGCGCTGGCATCCGCAAATTCCATACCGCGCCGCGCGGCAATCGCTAGGTGCTGTAAAAAGTGAGTAGCAGCGCCACCAGACTGCGTGCCGGCGACTTGGCGCGCGTAGAGCTGCCCCCAAATAGTCAGATCGCGCTCGAAAGGTAACAGCTGATGGGGGTCGGTAAGTAGTCGCGCTGCGACGAAGCGTTGCTTCGCCAACGCGGCAGCATCGCGGGCGATGCTCGCTGAGCAATCGTGGATGGCCGCCGCCGCGCCCAGGTCCTCGCGTAGGGTCAAAGCGAGCCGACATGCGTCCAGCGCATCCGGTGCGAATAGTCCATCGACCCGTGCGATGAGTGCGCTCAGGTCCAGGCGTGACTGCTTAGTCCCGTCCATTTAACTGCCTTCCTTCCATACTTGACGCTCGGCGACGCGGCGGTCCTCCCAGGGCAGCGGGTGACCGTAGTAGTGGCCCTGGCCGTAAACACAACCAGCGGCGATCAATGCAGCGTGTTGGGCCTCGGTCTCGACGCCCTCGGCGGTCACCGAAAAACCCAAGTCCTGCGCGAGGCGCGTCACCGCCGAGACGATGCGGCGCTCGCGACCATTGCTATCTATGCAGGCGACGAAGGAACGATCAATCTTCACGCCAGAAATCGGGTAGTCCTGCAGATGCGACAGCGACGAGTAACCGGTGCCGAAATCGTCCAGTACGATTGGCATGCCAGCCAAACTCAGCCGCTGCAGATGTGCGTGGGCGCTGGAATCGCGGCTCAGCAGCGCGGTCTCGGTAATTTCCAGTCGCAGCCTGCCGGGGCGCAATCCGCTGGCGTGAAAGCTGTCGATGGCCATTTCCACCCAGTCGCTATCGGTCAGCGTGCGCGCCGATACATTGACGTTGACGAAGCCACCATCGGCGCGTAGATGCCCTATCGATTGCGATAAGGTCCAGGCATCGATTGCTGGCGCTATTCCGCAGCGTTCGGCTAACGGAATAAAATAGGCTGGCGAGATGGCGCCATGGTTTGGATGCGACCAGCGCATCAGCGCTTCATGCCCGACGACCTTCCCGCTTTCTAGCTCCAAAATCGGCTGAAACACCAGCCGCAGCTGGTTTTCCCGCAAGGCGTTGCGCAGCTTGGTCTCCAGCCGCAGACGCAACTCGTTGCTCTCGCGCATCGCGCGGTCATATACGACCACCTGGGCGGATCCCGCTTCCTTGGCGCGATACAAAGCGGTGTCGGCATTGCGCATGGCAATGCTCGGATCACCGTTCTCGACCGGCGCGATGCCGACGCAGACGCTGACAATCACGCGCTCGCCATTGACTTCAAAGGATTGGCGGAACATTTCAACTAAACGGAGGCCTATCGAGTAGGCGTGCTGGTCGTCCTTCACATCGGAAAACAGGATCGCAAACTCGTCTTCCCCCAGGTGTCCGATCAGATCTTCGCTCGGCAGCTCGGCTTTGAGCCGCGCGGCGAGCTGCTCTAATAACTGGTTGCCACCTTCGTGCCCGTGGGCGTCATTGACCACCCGGAATCGGTCAATATCGACGACGGCAATTGCCAGCTGCGTATGCGCTGCCGCATGCCGCTCACGCAACAGTCCTAGTTCGCGACGGAAGCCTGCACGGTTGGGCAGACGCGTCAGCGGATCGAAATAGGCAAGTCGGCGCAACTTCCGCTCGGCAGCGTGCTGCTCGCTTAGATCGGTGGCACCGATGACGACGACCCGCGTGCCATTCAGATCCATGCAGGCAGCGCCCAATAGCAGGGGAATCTGCTTGCCGCTGGGGCAGGTCAGCATTTCCTGCTGCGTCTGCGCCGGCTCGTTGGGGCGGCTCAACAGCTCACGCCAAAGTGCGGTCGCCGAAGGGCTGCGAAACAGGTCGGAGAATTCCAGATCTCCTATCTGCTGACCCAGCGCTCCCAGCATCTGCGCCAGCTGGCGATTCCAGCGTAGCAGCCGCGCGGAGGCGTCAAACACCAAGAAAGCGTGGGGCAGGGCGTCCGCAATGGCTCCCGTGGAGCTCAGCAGGTCGAGCGATTCAGGTTCAACCAGTAGTTTGCTCAGCAGTGGATCGTGGACGTAGCTAGCCATTCGGCCCTCGGGTAGACCCTTCCTCAATCCATCCGCCGCGCGCGTCTGGCCAGCGAAGCCTCTTGGCATCGTTGGATCAGTTGGCGGTCTGGATTGTGCGTAAAGCATTTAGGCGGCGACTCACATGGGCTGGCTCACGCTATTGATAGCCGTCGCTGCCTTCG
>Ga0163144_10003903_pt1 | contig 33880 bp, 24 predicted proteins | sample OliLak19BULKMAT1_FD_123175 | JGI IMG/M metagenome (GOLD analysis project Ga0163144, IMG submission 123175) | Freshwater microbial mat bacterial communities from Lake Vanda, McMurdo Dry Valleys, Antarctica - Oligotrophic Lake LV.19.BULKMAT1 | ecosystem: Environmental > Aquatic > Freshwater >... | reverse complement strand
CCCGTCAGTCCCGCCCGACTCCGGGCGGACTCCTTCGCGAACCGTGACGAGTATAGCACCGATTCCACCCCGTTTGCATCATGTTCAGCGAATTCTCTTCGACTTCCGGGCCGTATCCCCCTAGGATCAACCCGAAGCGGGGCTGCCGGGCGGATTTTGGCTGTTCGGCGGGTTCTGGCGATGTGGAGATCCTGTGGACGAGGTGTGCTCGCCCGGTGGTCAACGCCTCGCTTGCTCGACTGTCGATCGCTGGATGGGCCGTCTATGTCCGCCATTGCCTGAAATCACGTCCTGCGACCCCTGAGGGTGGCTGCTTCCCGGTGCCGGGAAGTGTGCTGTCGTGTCGCGATGGTCCCGAGTGAGGGATCCCGCGCTGCGGGGCGGACGTGCTGACCAAGCGTGGTCCTCCAAATTCAACTGACGTGTCTTCGGCCTTCTGACTCACCTGAGTCGGAGGTCGGTGTGGTTGTGTTCGGCGCGGCTGATGTCGCCCGGCGCGGCCCGCTCCGACCCCCGCCCCGGGTTCGACGAGATCAACTTCCAATGTCACACAAGTCTCGCCCCGACGACCGGGGCTTTTCGTGCATTCACTGTGGCCGGGGCGTGCCCGGCGTGGCGTGGGGAACCAGCCACCGGAATCACTGCCCGCACTGCCTGTGGTCGAGGCACCTGGATGATGAGCCGGGGGACCGGCGATGTCCGTGCGTGCAGCCGATGGAGCCCATCGGGATCGAGGTGCGGGCCGACGGGGAGTGGGCGCTGATCCACAGGTGTACGGGGTGCGATGTGCTGCGGACCAACCGAATCGCGGGGGATGATGCGGAGCGAACGCTCCTGGCGCTGGCGCTGAGGCCGATCGCGAGGCCGGCGTTTCCGCTGGATGGGATGGCGTGACGAAACGTGGGCGGTCGTATGGGCGGTCGGCGCGGTGGCCCACGGGGAGTCGCGTGCTCAGGCACGCGTCCCGGATGGCGCGCATCGCCGCCCGTCGGCGATTACTCTTTGGACAATGGCCTCACTCGCGGACATGCTGGCGGCCCTTGGGGACGGCTCGGCGCTTTCGGAAGCGGACGCCGACGCGCTGTTCGAGGCGTTGCTGGTTGGGCAACTGGATGCGGCCCAGATCGCGGGGGTGCTGGGGCTGCTGCACGCGCGAGGGCCGACGATCGATGAGGTTGTCGGGGCGGCGCGGGCGATGCGGCGGCATGTGACACGGGTGCCGGTTTCGAGGCCGGAGTCGATCGTGGATACCTGCGGGACCGGCGGCGCGCCCAAGACGTTCAACGTGTCGACGGCGGCGGCGAGCGTGGCGGCGGGGGCGGGGGCGCGGGTTGCGAAGCATGGGAACCGGAGCCGGACGGGGCGGGGGTCGGCGGAGGTTTTGGCCGCGCTTGGGGTGAACGTGGACGCGACGCCGGAGGTCCAGGCGCGGTGCCTGGAGGAGGCGGGCGTGTGTTTTTGCTTCGCGATCCATCACCATCCCGCGATGCGGCACGCGGGGCCGGTGCGTCGGGCGCTGAAGCACGCGACGATCTTCAACGTGCTGGGGCCGCTGACGAATCCGGCGGGGGCGACGCGGCAGGTGATCGGGGTGTATGGCGAGCCGCTGGTTGATCTGGTGGCGGGCGCGCTGGCGAGGCTGGGGAGCGTGCGGGCGATGGTGGTGCATTCGCGGGATGGACTGGACGAGATTTCGGTGATGGCGCCGACGATGGTGGGGGAGGTGCGAGACGGCGCGGTGAGGCGGTATGAGATGGCGCCGGGGGAGTTGATGGATGGATCGGGGGTCGCGCCGTTGGAGGCTTCGAGCCTGATCGCGCGGGATGTGGGTGAGTCGGCGTCGATGATCCGGGCGATTCTGGAGGGCGAGCCGGGGCCGCGCGGTCAGATGGTTGTGCTGAACGCGGCGGCGGCACTGGTCGTGACGGGTCTTGCGGCGGACTTCACGACGGGGTGCGCGATGGCGCGACGAGCGATTGACAGTGGGGCGGCGCGAGGGGCTCTGGAGCGGTTGATCGCGGCGTCGCGCGGTGCGTGAGCGCGAGAGGGTCGTTGGGGCGTGTCCGGGGCGTGGGGTTGTGGCGGGATTACTCGCCGTCGCCGAAGCCGGTGCCGACGCTCTTGGCGGCGGCGAGGAGCGAGTGGTTCGGGGGGATGAGGCGCTGCTTTCCGGCGGCCTCGACCAGCGCCACGTCGGTGTACGCACCACCCTGGTAGGCGACCATGCGGTTCTTTTTGCCGGTGAGGAGGAGTTCCATGGCGTAGTCGCCGAACTGGGTGGCCAGGACGCGGTCGGCGGCGACGGGGGTGCCGCCGCGCTGGACGTGGCCCAGGACGACGTAGCGGGATTCGAGTGGGGTCTTGGCCTCGATCTGGTTGGCGATGGCGCGGGCAACGCCGCCCAGGCGGATGGGATCGGGGCTGGTGGGGTCTGTGCGATCGACGAATGGTTTGCCGCCGATGGGGCGGGCGCCCTCGGCGACGCAGATGATGGTGAAGCGTTTGCCGCGTCGGCTGCGCTGCAGGCAGGTCTTGCAGACGGCGTCGATGTCGAAGTTGATCTCGGGGATGAGGATGATATCGGAGCCGGAGGCGACGCCGGCGTGCAGGGCGATCCAGCCGGCGTTGCGGCCCATGACCTCGACGACCATGACGCGGTGGTGGCTGGCGGCGGTGGTGTGGACGCGGTCGAGGGCGTCGGTGGCGATCTGGACGGCGGTGAGGAAGCCGAAGGTGAGGTCGGTGCCGAAGAGGTCGTTGTCGATGGTCTTGGGGACGCCGATGCAGTTGATGCCGCGCTTGGTGAAGGTCTGCGCGCCAGTCATGGTGCCGTCGCCGCCGATGACGACGAGCGCGTCGAGGCCCTGGAGCTCGATGTTTCGCATGCAGAGGTCGGTCATGTCCTGGAACTTTGGTGAGCCGTCCTGGTTTTTGCCGACGGCGAAGCGTTCGGGGTTGGCCTTGTTGGAGGAGCCCAGGATGGTGCCGCCGGTGGTGAGGATGTTGGAGACGTCGTCGGAGTGGAGTTGGCGGGTGCGGTTCTCGATGAGCCCGAGGAAGCCGTCCTCGATGCCGACGACCTCGATGCCGTGGCCGATGGCGTCTTTGGTGACGGCGCGGATGACGGCGTTGAGGCCCGGGCAGTCGCCGCCTCCGGTGAGCAGGCCGATGCGGTTGATGATGGCTGGGCGGGACATGTGGGGCTCCTGGGAAGTCCAGAATCCTGGGTCCTGGGCCCTTGAGGTCGGGCGCAGGGGGCAGGCAAGGCGGAGGGGATGAGCACCCCCGAGTGGGGTGATTATCGGCACTCTATCCGGTTGACTGCGGAGAGAGTGGTTGCGAGCGGGGCAAGTCGATGCCAGCCGCGTGATCGGCGGGCCGATTCGAGGGTTCGGCACGCGTCGTAGAATCACGTCGATTCTCGGACTTGCGGGGGATGGCTCGCGGGCCCTGGGGGCGGGCGTCGCCTCGATTGGGCACTTTCAAGGAAGGATTCCCGATGCTTCGAATCTCCGATGCCGCCGTTCTGAGCCTGGTTGCCGGCGGCGCGATGTCCGTCCCCGCGTTGGCGCAGACCGCCGACCTGTCGTACAAGTGGCGCGAGGGCGTGACGCTTTCGTACGAGTTCAAGGCGGAGATGAGCCAGGACACCGAGTCGCCGGGTGGGACGGCGTCTGTGGAGATCAGCACGACCACGGTGCAGACGATGAAGGTGGCGAACGTGACGCGTGGTGACGGTGAGATCGAGGTCACGACGGATTCGGTCGCGATGGAGTCGACGATGCGACCGGGCGGGCGGACGACGTACGACTCGACCAACCCGCGTGACCGGCGGAAGGCGACCGAGCCCGGGGTCGCGCCGTTCGTGTATCTGGTGGGCAAGGCGTACACCATGACGCTGAACGAGGCGGGCGAGGTGGCGAACTTGGAGGACTATGACCGCCACCTGCGGAGTCTGTTGCAGGGGATGTCGGACCCGAACGTGCAGGCGGCCTTGTCGATGACGATGACCGAGAGCGCGTTCGAGTCTCAGCTGGAGCAGGTGTGGCACGTGCTGCCGGGCGAAGAGGTCGAGGTGGGCGAGATGTGGACGACGCGGATGACCCAGGCGATGCCGGGGATGGGCGAGATCATCGTGGAGATGGAGTTCACGTTCAAAGAGGTGGACACGATGGAAGGCCTGGACGTGGCGGTGATCGAGGTGGAGGGGACGGCGAGGATGGGTCGGGGCGGGATGCCCGGCGTGCGGATCGACATCACCGAGTCGCAGATCACCGGGACGGTCTACTTCGCGTGGGACCTGGGGCTGATCGTGGAATCGGAGATGAATCAGGACCTGATGATCGAGATGTCGCAGGGCGGGCAGTCGATGTCGCAGACGGTGTCGTCGAGCGTGATGATGGAACTCGTGGACGTGCAGGGGCTGGACCTGGGCGGGGATGAGCCGGTGGAGGAGCCCTCGGCCGAGGAGCCGGCGCCGGAGCCGACGGTTCCGCCAGCGACGCCGCCGGGGGGTGGGAGCAGCCGGAAGCCTTGAGAGCGGGCTGCGGAGCGCACTGTCCGGCTGATGAGTCCATCACCGTCACACCGTGGGCTGAACCCCCGGCAACGATCGCGCGCTCCGGGCCAAGACCGGCCATGGGCACGCATGACTTGGGGGAGACTCTGGTACAGTTGGACTGTGAAGCCACAGACCACTCCCGCGCCGAGTTGGCCCATGTCCCGTCGCAGTGCGCTGGCCGCGGGCCTGACCGGTCTGGCCGCGCTGGGGCTCGGCGCGTGCAGTGCGGGCCAGCCGGGCCGCGAGCCCGACGGCCGACCCACGCCCGCCAATGAGCCGGAATCGCCGTTGTTTGAGATCTCCTTGGCCCAGTGGTCGCTGCACCGCGCGCTGCGGGCGGGGGAGATGACGACGCTGGATTTCCCGCGTGTGGCCGGCGAGTTCGGGATCGGCGGGGTGGAGTACGTCACCACGTTCTTCAAGGACCATGCCCGGGATCGGTCGTTTCTGGGCGATCTTGGTCGGAGTTGTGGGGACCACGGGGTGCGGTCGCTGCTGATCATGTGCGACGGAGAGGGCGCGCTGGGCGATCCGGATGAGGACGGGCGGTCGCGTGCGATCGTGAACCATTATCGGTGGGTGGAGGCCGCGGTCGATCTGGGGTGCCACTCGATCCGCGTGAACGCGCAGAGCCAGGGGGCGCGAGGTGAGCAGGCCAGGCTGGCGGCCGACGGGCTGGCGAGGCTGGGCGAGTTCGGGGCGTCGCACGGGATCAACGTGATCGTCGATAACCACGGCGGGCTGTCGAGCGATGGGGCGTGGCTGTCGGACGTGATCCGCCGGGTGGGCAATCCGCGGGTGGGGACGCTGCCGGACTTCGGGAACTTCTGCATGGACTGGTCGCGGCAGGCGGAGGCGTCGGCGTGGTATGACCGGTATCGGGGGGTCGAAGAGCTCATGCCGTATGCCAAGGGGGTGTCGGCCAAGAGCCATGAGTTCGATGCGGCGGGGAACGAAACGGGGACGGACTATCGGCGGATGCTGCGGATCGTGCTGGCGAGCGGGTATCGGGGGTGGGTGGGGGTGGAGTATGAGGGGGAGGGGCACCCGGAGCGGGAGGGAATACGGTTGACCAAGGCACTTTTGGAGCGGGTTCGGGGGGAGTTGGCTCCCGAGTTCCTGGCCTGATGGAGCGGCGGATTTGCGCCCGGCGCGGTGCGATCCGGACATCTCGGGCGTCCGAGAACGGGTCGCCGAAGCCGGACCCATGGCGGGCGGTAACTCGCTACACTCGTTGTCCCGCCGGGCACCTGTTCGGCAAGGGATTGGAACATCGGGGCGGGTCGCCCCGAATGGCGTCGTCTCCCCATCTCCGCCCCCATCTCTGGACCCGATCCAAGCCATGACCACCTTCACCGCTCACCTGTTTGGCCGCTCGTCTGGTCGTCGTTCCCGCCTGGCCCTGCCCCTGGTGCTGGTCGCGCTGAGCGGGCTGGCGGTGGTGGGCTGCGATGAGGGCGACGCGACGGTGGCGGCCCTCGAGCGGGCGCGGCTCGCGCTCAACGACATCAGCCTGCCCTCGCAGCCGGTGGGCGAGTGGGATGCGGGCGCGAGCGACCCGGCGGAGACCGCCCTGACCAAGGTTGTGGCGGACCTGAGGCCAATCACGACGCAGGGGAGCACGGGGCAGAAGGCGGCGGCGTCGCTGCTGATGGCGCAGGCGCAACTCGGGATCGCGGATCGTCGGGCGGCGTACGCGGCCCTCGCCGAGCGCGAGGCGCTGTACGCCCTGACGCCCATCCGGATGAAGATCGATGCGATGCTGTCGATGGCGTCGCGGTCGAGCGCGCTGGTGGCGTATGACCCGACGGCGACGATCGAGCAGCTCGAGGGGCTGATCCGGTCGAAGGACGCGGAGATCGGGCAGCGGCAGCGGGATCGTGCCCAGATCGAGGCCGACATTCTGCTGCTGCGGCAAGGGGCCGAGGAGCGTCTGACGATGGCGGCGGGCCAGCGAGACGAGGCGGCGCGGCTGTCGGTGGCGGCGATGGCGCTGTCGGCCCATGACGCGGGCGTGCAGATGGAGCAGATCCACACGCTTCGGCGGCAGGCGGACGCGATCGAGCTGGATGGGGCGAACCTGCTCGCCCGGGCCGAGGTTCGTCAGCCTGAACTCAACGAGCGGGAGTTGATGGTCGGGCAGGTGGTCTCGCAGAAGGCGGAACTGGTGGCGGCACTGGCGTCGACGCGGGCGCGAGCGACCGAGTCGGCGGCCGAGGCGTCGGAGCACGCGACGGCGGCGGCGGGGGTGGCCTCGGAGATCAACACGCTGGTCGAGGCGACCCTGGACCACCGGAAGGATGTGGCCGACGCGCGGGTGAGCAAGGCGATCGAGTCGTACGACGCGGCGCAGTCGGCGGCCGGGGCGGCGGCGGCGGATGGATACGGGTTGGTGGGAACAGCGGCGCAGGGGCGCGGGGACATGCTGTGGCTGCGTGCCCAGAACCTGCGGCACACGGGGGACCTGCTCGAGCAGCTTGGCTCGATCGAGGTGCCGCCGGCTCTGGGTGAGGGTGAACGCCAAGCGCTGGCCGGAACGCTGGCGACGTACGCCCAGCGTGCCCGGACGCTGCGGGCCGCCCAGCGGCAGGCGTTGACGGACGCGGCGGGTGCGTTCGAGCAGGCGCGGGATTCGTTCGGGCGCGTCCGTGGGGGCGACGAGGCGACGCGCGTGCGGGTGAACCGGCTGACGCAGTTGCTGGACTTGTGCCGCCGCGGGGCCAACGGACGGGCGATCGACCTCTCGACGATTACGGATGAGCCGGCGACGTTCGGGGATGACGAGCAGCCCGCGCCGGAGGCTGGTGAGGGCGATGTGACCCAGGGCGCGGAGTCTTCGGGCGGGTGAACCGACCCGCGGGCTTCGGCACGCGGGCGGAGGGTTCCGCTGGGTTCCCGCGGGTTCCGCGTTGGGATTCGTTGTTGATTCTCGGTACGGCGCGGGCTCTCGCACGCGGCTTTGATTTGCGGTCCCGACTTGCCCCCGGCGTTCGTGCGCGAACAATCGCGCCATGACCACCGATGCCACGACCCCCGGGCCGACCCGTGAGGTTGTGTTCCCAGATGTCCACATGCACCTGCACACACCGGCCAGCACGGCCGAGGGGACGGTTGTGTGGAACGAGCGCTGCACGGCCGGCAAGTCGCACTCATTCGTGCGGCATGTGGTGTTCGACGTGAGCGGCAGCAAACTGGCGGGCAACTTCCGGGCCGGGCAGTCGTTTGGAGTGATTCCGCCGGGGCTGGACTCGACCGGGCGCCCGCACAAGCTGCGGCTGTACTCGATCGCGTCGGCGGGTTCTGGAGAGGACGGCCACGGGGCGCACCTGGCGACCACCGTCAAGCGGACGATCGATGAGCACCGGGAGACGCACCGCCTGTTCGTGGGGGTGGCGTCGAACTACCTGGCGGACCTGCAGGTGGGGGAGAAGGTCGCGATGACGGGGCCCAACGGCAAGCGGTTCCTGCTGCCGGCGCGCCCGGAGGCGCACGACTATCTGTTCATCGCGACCGGGACGGGGATCGCCCCGTTCCGGGGGATGCTGCGGGAGCTGGATGCGGCGGGGTTCCCGGGAAGGGCCGCGCTTTTGATGGGCGTGCCGCATGGGCCGGACCTGCTTTACGAGAGCGAGTGGCGGTCGCTGGCGGCACGGCACACGGGGTTCCTGTACCTGCCGACGCTGTCTCGGCAGGCGCAGGAGATCGACGCATCGGGGCCGATGTATGTGGACCAAAGGCTGCTGACGCACCGGGAGCAGCTGGTGTCAATGCTGAGCAGCGAGCGGACGCTGGTGTACATCTGCGGCATCGCGGGGATGGAGCTGAGCGTCTTGCGGCGGATGGCGGCGGTGCTGCCGGCGGGGGTGCGCGAGCAGTACATGCATGTGGAGCCGGCGGCGGGGGATCCGGGGGGGTGGACGCGGCGGATGCTGCACCGGGAGGTGAAGATAACGCGGCGGGTGATGCTGGAGGTGTACTGACGGGCGTTTGGGTCCCCCGGGGTGGGGGGGAATAGGCTTGGTTGGCGGTTCGTTTGGTCCGCCGGAGGTTCCGTGACCCGAGAGACGCCCCAGCAGGCTGAGAGCCGGTCCGCCCATGGCGGGGATGATGCGCTGGTTGATGCGTGCTTGGGCGGCCAGCGCGGGGCGTGGGAGGCGCTGGTTCGGGCGTACGCGACGCTCGTGTACGCGATCCCAAGGCGGATGGGGCTGACGCAGGATGAGGCGGAGGACGTAAGCCAGGCGGTGTTCACGGCGCTTCTGGGCGCGCTGCCGACGCTTCGGGACGGACAGTCGCTGGCGAAGTGGCTGATTGTGGTGGCCAAGCGGCAGTCGTGGAAGGTGATCCGGGGGCGCGACAGGGTCGCTGACTCGAGCGTGGCCGAGCGGATTGAGGCGGGTGTGGGGGAGGGGGGCGATCAGGTCTGGGAGCGTCGGCAGGCGGTGCGGCGTGGTCTGGAGGCTCTTGGGGGGCGGTGCCAGGAGTTGCTGACGGCGCTGTTTATGTGCAAGCAGAAGCCGGACTACAACGAGGTTTCGGGGCGTCTGGGCATCCCGGTGGGCAGCATCGGGCCCACGCGGAATCGGTGCCTGAAGAAGTTGATGGAGGTCCTGGGTTCGCAGGCGGGCGGGTTGTGGGACGAGCAGGAGCGGGAGACGCTGCGGGGCGCGGGGCCGGCGGCGTTGCGGGCGTAGGCAAGGGCGCAGAACGCGGAGAGCGCGGAGACGGGGGGGAGGACCGCGGCGAAGCGTGGAGTGGGTGGGATAGGGCTTGGTCTGGCTTGGTGGTGGATTGCACAAGCTTGTGGTATCAGGGGTGGCGGGGTGGGCACCTTTCAGGCGGAGAACGACTTGGGCGCACACCAACCATCCCAGCCGACGCTTACCGATGCTCAGATTGCGCTCGTGCTGGGCGAGGCGAGCGAGGCCGCAGGGGCCGCCGATGGGCGGAGCCCTGGGGTGTCTCGGTTGCGCACGGCGATTGAGACGATGCGGGATGGTGCGATGGAGGCGGCGCCGGAGCGGCTGGTGGCGAGGCTGGTGGGGCTGGAGGCGCAGGCGAGGTTCGGGGCCGCGCTGGATGGGGTCGCGGATGCGGTGATGGGCGCGATGCGGGCGATCGTGGCGACGTTGACGTATGACAGCCGGGTGAGCCCGGCGCTGGCGGGGTTCCGGGGGACGGCGGGCGCGGTGCAGCTGGTGTTCGCCAGCGAGGCGGGCGAGGTGCACCTGCATGTGACCGAGTCGGGCGGGGGTGATGGGGTCGTGACGGTGCGGGGGGTGTTGGAGCCGACTGGGGGCGCGGATGCGAGGGGATCTGGCGGCGGGAGCATCGTGCTGACGCCCGTCGCGGGCGGGGCGGACGTCTCGGGATCCATCGATGAGGACGAGATGTTCGTGCTTCGTGTCGCGCCCGGGTTGTATCGTGCGATGCTCAGGATTGGCGATGCGAGCGTCGATCTGGGCGTGCTTGAACTGCCATGACTGCCGTACCGACGTGGACAACCAGAGACACGGACGCGCTGGTGCGGGAACTCCTGGACGCCCATGCGGGTGATCGCGCGCGCGTGGTGATGGAAGCGGCGTTGCCGGCTCCGGCAGCGGAACGCGGAGCGAGGGCAGATTCGGGGGGTCGGGGGCGGCCCGTCTGGCTTGCGCCCGGTGGGCTGGTCGCCGCGATCTCGGAGCGCGCGGCGGAGCTGGCGATTGCCGACACGGGCAAGGGCGAGCGTGTGGCGAGGCTGGCGATCGAGCTGGCGGGCGAGTTGGGGTTGGCATCGGTGGGGGCGAGGGCCCGGGTGACGCTCGGGCATGTGCTGAACTACGCGACGCGATTCGGTGAGGCGCTGGCGGCGTTGGAGCAGGCGGCGGCGATGGGGCTGGCGTGCGGGGATGCGTTCGCGGTGGCGCGGGCGGCCCTGGTGTCGATGCACGCGCTGGCGAGGCTGGGGCGGATGGACGAGGCAGTGGCGGCCGGGGCGCGGGCGATCTCGGGGTTCGAGGCGATCGACGAGCCGGTGTGGCGCGCCAAGACGGACGTGAATCTTGGCGTGCTCAAGCGGATGCGAGGAGATGCGGCGGGCGCGGTGCCGCACTTTGAGGCGGCCCGTGTGGTGTTCGCGGACGCGCCGGCGGTGCTGGCGCAGATCGAGAGCAACCGTGCGGAGGCATTGCTGGACCTCGCGCGGTTTGGGGAGGCGGAGGGGGCGTTTGGGGCCGCGCTGGTGGCGTTCACCGCGGCGGGTGCGACGCACGCGGCGGGAATCGCGGAGGGGAATCTGGCGGACCTGTTGAGCCGGAAGGGGCGGTTTGAGGGCGCGCTCGAGCACTTCGAGCGAGCGCGGCGCGCGCTGGAGGGGGTTGGCGCGCCGGCAGACCTGGCGCGGCTCCAGAGCGAGGAGGGGGACGCGCTGGGGGCGATCGGGATGGATGAGGAGGCGGCGCGGTCGTATCGGCGGGCGATTGCCGCGCTGGACGAGGCCGGGCTGGCGGCGGAGGGGGCGCGGGCTCGCGTGGGGCTGGCGCATGTGCTGGAGCGACTCGGGAAGCGGGACGAAGCGGATCGGGCGCTTGGCGAGGCGATCGGGCAGTTCGCGGCGATTCCAAACGCGACGGGCGAGGCGAGGGCGCGGGTGAGGCAGGTCGCGCTGAGGCGGGGGATGGTGGCTGGCGAGAGGCTTCTGGATCGGCTGGACGAGCTCACGGTGGTGCTGGCGGGTCGCCCGCTGGACCTGGCGGAGGTGCGGCTGCTGCGGTGCGAGCGGTTGCTGGAGTTGGCGCGGGGGCAGGACGCGCTGGCGGAGGCCGACGGCGTGCTGGAGGTGGCGCGGGCGCTCGTGAATCGGCCGCTGGAGTGCGACGCGCTGGCGTGGCGGGCGCGGGCGGTGCGAGCGACTGGCGGGCGGGATGAGGCGATTGCGACGCTGGGGGCGGCGATCGAGGTGATCGAGCGGATTCGGGGGTCGCTGCAGGCGGATCGGTTTCGGGCGGCGGCGATGGGATCGCGGCACGGGCTGTACGAAGAACTCGGGGCGTTGCTGCTGGAGCGGGCGGCGGCGACGGAGGCGGCGGGGGGACCAGAGAGCGTGGCGGCGCGGGACCGGGCGAGCGTGCCGGAGGTGACGGATCGGGGGCGGGCCCGCGCGCTGCTGGACCTGGTGCATGGCGGGGTTGAACTGGCCGAGCAACTGGCGTCGGGTGCGTCGGAGGCGGATCGCGCGTTGGTTCGTGAGTTGGCGGCGAGTCGCGGGGCGATGAACGCGCTGTATGACCGGTTGTTCAATGCAGACGGGCTGGCGGGGGATGAGGGGGCGGCTGGAGGGGGCGCGCCGCGCGTTGTGGGCGGCAACGGTGCGGCGAGGCGCCGCGAGGAGGCCGGTCGGGCCTTGGAGGAGCACGAGCGGCGTGTGGCCGAGATTGAGCGGCGACTGGCGGCAACGCGGCGGTTCCGGGTGTTCGCGCCGGAGCATGTCCGCGCGGAGCAGGTGCAGAGCGTGCTGCGGGAGGATGAGGCGCTGGTCGAGTACGCGGAGTTGGGCGGCGTGCTGCACGCGATGGTGCTGCGGCATGTCGGGGCGGTGTCGATCGTGCCGCTGGCGCGGACGGGCGAGGTGGTCGAGGCGGGGCAACGGCTGGCGATGTGCATCGACCGGGCCGTGCTGGGGGCGGTTCGGCGCGGGGCGGAGGAGCGGGATCACCCGTCCGGCGGCGATGCGGCTTGCATGAGAGTGCTGGAACGGCTGCACGCGGCGCTGATCGCGCCGATCGAGGCCCATCTGGGCGGGGTGAATCGCCTGCTGGTCTCGCCGCACGACTCGCTTCACGGCCTCCCGTTGCACGCGGTGCGGGGCGGGGGTACAAGCCTGATCGAGCGGTTCGAGGTGGTGACGACTCCGAGCGCGGCCCTGCTGTACCAATCGCGGATGCACCCGCACCAGCTGGCTGGGGGCATGCCGCTCGTGGTCGGGGTGCCCGATGAGGTCGCGCCGCAGATGGGTGAGGAGGCCCGGGCGGTGGCGGGGGCGCTGGGGCGCGCAAGGTTGCTGGTGGGAACAGACGCGACGTTCGCGGCGTTCGCGGAGGCATCGGGCGATGCGCCGCTGATCCACCTGGCGTGCCATGGGGCTTTCGCTGCTCGAAACCCGATGCAGACACGGGTGCGGTTCTCGGACGCGTGGGTGACGGTGCGGGACGTGCTGGGCCTGTCGCTGCCGGGCAGCGTGGTGGTGCTCAGCGGGTGCGAGACGGGGCGTGCGGGGGTTGAGCGAGGCGGCGAGGCGTACGGGCTGGGGCGGGCGTTGTTGGCGACCGGGGCCTCGGCGGTGGTGATGAGCCTGTGGCCTGTGCATGATCGGACCACTCGGGAACTCATGGAATCGGTGTATCAGGGGATCGGGCGCGGGTACCTTTCGGGTGAGAGAGCCGGTGGCGGGATGGGCGTAGCCCGGCACTTGGCCGCGGCGCAGCGGGGCTTGATTGCCCGCGGCGTCCACCCGGCGATGTGGGCTCCGTTTGTGATGATGGGAGATCCAGGGCCATGAGCGACGCTGGGGTGAAGAGTCGAGTTGCCCGCGCGGTGCTTGCGATGGCGGCGGTGGTCGGGCTGGCGGGGGTGGCGTGCGCCGAGCCGGACGATCCGCCGATTCCGACCGAGGCGGTGGTGAAACTGCTGCCGGGCGTGACGATCGAGCAGTTCAATCAGCGGTATGGGACGACGCTGCAGGCGGCGGTGGGCAACGGGCTCAAGGTGGTGCATCATGTGCATCTGCCGAGCCCTTTCACCCGGCAGCAGCTTGGGACCATGCTGTTCCTCGATCCCCAGGGCGTGCTGGTGGAGTGGGGCGAGCTCAACTTCTTCATCGACGACGACGTGCGTCCCGGGACGCAGTCATTCTTTCTGGGGTACACGGCCTTGCAGTACCAGACGCAGTACGCGGTGGGCCTGACGGGCCAGCCAGCGGCGGCGGCGCAGGGGACCGGCGGGGGCGTGAAGGTCGCGGTGATCGGCACGGGCGTGGACGTGAAGCACCCGGCACTGGCGGGGAGGATCGCCCCCGGCGGGTACAACTTCATCGAGCGGAACACCAACGTCGCCGATGTGGGCGACGGGATCGACAACGACGGGAGCGGCGCGGCCGACGAGATGGTCGGGCACGGGACGATGATGGCCGGGGTGATCCTGGCGATGGCGCCCGACGCGGTGATCTTGCCCTTGCGGGTGATGGACTCGGACGGGCGGGGGTCGTCGTTCCGGGTGGCGGAGGCGATTTACTACGCGATGGCGCAGGAGGCCGACGTCATCAACCTGAGCCTGGGCAGCACGGAGGAGCTCGACGTGCTGAGCGATGCGGTTTCTGACGCGAGATACTGGGGCTGCATCGTGGTGGCGTCGGTGGGCAATGACGGGCAGGAGCTGAAGCTATCCCCGGCCAGCGAGAACGACACCATCGCGGTGGCGGCGACCAACCAGTTCGACCAGCGGGCGGCGTTCAGCAACTATGGCGACCATGTGTTCCTGAGCGCCCCCGGGGACAACGTCGTGGGCACCATGCCGGGCGGGCAGTTTGCGCAGGGTGATGGGACGAGCTGCGCGGCGGCGGTGGTGTCCGGGGCGTGCGCCCTGATCCGGTCGGTGGCGCCGTGGGTGGGGACACGCGACATGCAGGGCGCGCTCAGGGACTCGGCGGTCAACATCAATGCGCAGAACCCCGGGTTCACCGGCAGGCTGGGGGCTGGGCGGATCAACGTGGCGGGTGCGTTGAACTTCCTGCCCCCCTGCCCGGCGGACCTGACGACGGGGGCCGTGAGCGGGATGCCGGGGTATGGCGTGCCCAATGGGGTGCTGACCAACGACGACTTCTTTTTCTACCTGATCCAGTTCGCGAGCGGCAATCCGGCGGCGGACCTGACGAACACGGCGGTGCGGGGGAGCGAAGGCTTCGGCGATCCGAACGGGATCATCAACAACGACGATTTCTTTTACTACCTGTACGTCTTCTCGCGCGGGTGCTGAGAGGGATTGCGCGTCGATCCTGCGCCCACGCAAGGTGCGCGAGGAAGATCACCGCACAGGCGCAGAGGTCACAGAGGAAGGCCAAGCCAGGCTGTGGTCTCGGCATCGAGCGAGAGCCGATCACCGTCCCGGCTTGAACAGCGTGCGGAGGGTGTCGTAGATGTCGTTGCGTCCGCCGACCTTGGCGGTGATGAGCTGGGGGCCATCGTCGTCCTTGGCCCCGTCGGGGAAGGCGGAGTTGAGGACGTTGATGAAGTTGCCCGAGCCGTAGGCGCTGGCGACCTGGACGTAGCCGAACATGTTGCAGCGGGGGAGGAGCTCGTCCTTGAGGAGCCCGACACAGGTGCGGTTGTCGGCCTCGGATGAGTTGTCGCCGTCGGAGAAGTGGAAGAGGTAGATGTTCCACTCGGCGGGGCTGTACTCTCCGTCGAGCAGGTCGCGCGCGAGGGTGAAGGCCGAGGAGATGCGGGTGCAGCCGTCTTCGCGGAGCGAGAAAAAGGTCTTCTTGTCGACCTCGGCGGCGCGGACGTCGTGCACGACGTAGCGGCTCTCGATGCCCTCGTAGTTGCGCCGGAGCCAGGTGTCGATCCAGAAGGCGCAGAGGCGGACCAGTTCCTTCTGCTCGTCGCCCATGGAGCCCGAGACGTCCATCATATAGACGATGACGGCGCTGGACTGGGGCTTCTTGACCTCGTTCCAGGAGCGGTAGCGCAGGTCGTCGCGCACGGGGATGATGATGGGGTCGTCGGGGTTGTAGTCGCCGGTGGCGAGCTGGCGCTTGAGGGCCTCGCGGTAGGAGCGCTTGAAGTGGCGGAGGCTCGCGGGGCCGGTGGTGCGGATGCCCGAGTACTTGTCCTTGAGGGTGGTGATGCGGCTGGCGCCGCGCGGCTTGATGCGGGGGAGCTGGAGTTCTTCCTTGAGGATGTCGGCGAGTTCTTCGAGGGAGACATCAACCTCGGTGATGTGCTTGCCCTCGGCGTCGCCGCCCTGGCCCTTGCCGTCGCCGGGCTGGCCGACGGTCTGGCCCTCGCCGCCCTCGCCCATGCCCACGCCGCCGGCGGAGTTGTCGCCGTAGCGGAAGGTGGGGATGTCGATGTCGTGGACGGGGATGGAGACGAACTTCTTGCCCTCACGGCCGATGAGCTCGCCGCGGGAGAGGAAGCGGCGGAGGTCCTTGCGGATCTTTCCCTTGACGATCTGGCGGAAGCGCTGGCTGTCCTGCTCGATCTTGTTGACCATGGTCGGCCCTTCCTGGGCGTGGGGCAGGCGTGCCCGAGAGAGGATACGGAGCGCGCAGGCCCGTGTTTCATCGGCGAGGCATGAACGTGGGATGGAGGGATTTCGGGGGTGGAAGGGGGGATCGGGCGCGGGAGCGGGTTATGGGGTTGGCCCGGCTCGGGTGCCTCGCCGAGCGGGCGACGCGGCTCAGGGTTGGTCAGGGGGGGCAAGCTGACCCGACAGCGTTGATGAGATCGCTGGGCGACGCGAAGGCGCGCGTTCGGGGCGATTGGCGTGCTGCCGCAACCGCCTGGCCACCCAGGCCATGCCGATCAGGCCCACGGGTACGGCCACCGCCATCTCCACGCCGCGGTTGACCAAGTCGCCCGCCAGACCCAGGGCCGTCGCTTGGGCGCTGGTCGCGCCCGGCTCCATGAACCACGACGGCAACGCGGCCATGGACAAGCCCACGGCCCACTCGCGGAGTCCCAGGCCGTTGCCGGAAATCGGAATGGCGGTGGCGGCCTGGCTGACGGCGGCGATGGCGCAGGCCTGCTCGAAGCTGAGCGCGTGCCCGACCATGTGGAAGACGAGCCAGTATCGCGTGACCCAGACCAGGGTGTCGAGATAGCGGAGGAAGATGGCGGCGGCGATCCGCCACGGTCCCTGGGTGAGTCCGAGGATGAGGGAGGCCAGTCCGATGGCTCCGCCCGTGCCGGCGATGATGGAGATCTCGATGGCGAGCGAGTCGGTCCAGCGCAGGGCCAGGCCAAGGACGACGAGCAGGGCAATGGCGGTGGCGGTCAGGCCCATCGAGAGCACGAGCAGGGCGGCGGAGGTTGAGATGGGGATGTTGTTGACCTTGCGGTGGTAGGCGATGCGTCCGAACATGCCTGGGCGCATGGGCAGGTAGTTGAGCAGCCACGCGCCGCAGACCAGGGCGAGCATCTCGGCGGGGCGGACCGGGCCGTGCTTGGCGGTGATGATCCAGAGCGCGAGCGAGACGAAGACCAGATTCAGAAGCGGCGAGACGAGGGCGAGGGCAACCATCCACGCGGGGGCGATCGTGAGAGCGTCCCACGCGCTGGCGAGTTCGTGTCGCCGCAGGGCGACGGCAACCAGAGCGGCCACGACGAGCGCGAGCCCGACAATCCCGCCGATGATGGCGCGGCGGCGCCTTGCGGGGGTGGGGGCGAGGTTGAGCGGGTCGCCGGTGTCGGCGTCGGGCGCGGGCACGGGCTACTCCGCCACGCCGCGGAGCGAGGGGAGAGCCGGCCCCAGGAGCGAGCCGGTGCCGGGACCCGAGATGGCGTACACGGGCGGGGCTTCGGGGTCGTTGAGGCGTGCGGCCTGGATGTCGGCCATCTCGGCCAGGCCCGGAGCCTGCGATGCGCGGCAGGCGGCCAGGATCGGATCGTCCGGCGTGCTGCCCCGCGTGATGAGCGCGAGCAGGAGAACCAGCGGATCGGCCTCGGCGGCGATGGTGGAGCGGACGCCGTCGTCAAACGTCGCAAAGCCATTGACCAGCGTGCCGTGGGGGAGCATGGCCAGCAGCAGGGCGCGGTGCTCGGGGCTCGCCGCGAGGTAGCGCTCGCGCATTGCTTCGGCGAGAAGCGCGGCTTGCTGGGGGGTGGCGAACCGCCCGTAGTTTTCGGACAGGCAGACGGCCCAGCAGGCGCGGGCGAGGGCGGGGAGTTTGTCTTCGGGCGCCTGGCGGATGGCGGATTCGAGGTCTTCGGGGCTGAGCCGCGCGAGAAGCAGGGGCTCGCGATAGGCCTCCTGCGTGACGTCGGAGAGGCAAAGGGGGCCTCGGACGTAGGCCTGATCGACGATGCGGAAGCCCTGGATGGCGCGCCAGGAGACGCCGGTGCGGCTGGCGGCCTGGGCGTCGAGGAAGTCGGCGGTGAAGCCCGAGTCGGGCCACAAGTTGACGGTGATCTGCTCGCCGGGTTTGAGGCGGAGGCGGCGATCAAGGTCGAAGACCTCGGGCTGGACGCCGCCCAGGACGGGGGTGCCGCCGATGCGGACTTCGGGGCTCATCAGGAAGCGTGCATCGATGGGGCGGTCGCTGCCGACCGCGAGCGGCAGGCTGGAACGGTTGGCCAGCACGATGTCGACCTGCGCGAAGTCGAGCGGGCCCAGGCGCGGGCGGGCGGTCTTGACGTGCAGGCGCATGAACTCCTGGGCCTCGATGAGCATGCGGTCGATGGCCTGGGGCACGCTGTCGGCCAAGGCGGCGATGCGGGGCAGGTGCTCGGTGCTGGCCAGGTCCTGGCCTGTCATGAAGAGCAGGCGGCTGCGGGTCCACGCGCTCTGGGCGCTGAGGGGGTCCTCGCGGGCGATGCGCTTGTAGATCTCGGCGGCGTCCTCTCGTCGCCCGTTGGCTTCGAGGCACAGGGCCAGGCCCAGGCGGGAGCGGTACTTGTCGCCCTGAGTGGCCTCGAAGTACTTGATCGATTCATCCTGCTGGCCAGTGCGCAGGCCGAACCAGGCGAGGGCCTCGGTGGTGTCGGTGGCGGTGGCGACCTGTTCCTGCGTGGTCTGGAGGTCGGAGGCGAGGGCTTCGAGGTCTCCGGCGGCCCAGGCGCGGACGACCAGCGTCTCGATCCACATCTCGAGGATTTGCAGCGAGAGGCGGCGTCCCTCCTCGCCCATCGGCTGGTTCTCGGGGCGCTGGTAGAACTGGACGATGGTGAGGGCCGACTTGGTCAGGTCGCGCGCGGACTCGGCGGCCACGTCCCGCATACCGGAGGCGTCGGCGGCGATCATTCGCAGCAGTTCGTACTCGCGGGAGAGGCGGGTGTTCTCCGGGCGCTCCTCGTCGCGCACGGCCATGTTCCGCGATTCCTTCATCGCGACGTCGAAGGCGGCCTCGTGGCGGAGCAGGCCCAGGCGGCCGTTGAGTTCCTCGACCACCTGCTCGGGGCCGCGGAGCTGCCAGATGAGCAGCAAGCCTCGCAGGTCGAGCTGCTCGGCCATCTGGGGGTTGCTGGCGCCGATGATGTTGCGGGCGTTGTTGTGGAAGCGGGCCGCTTGCAGGAACGCGCCGTGGGCGGAGAGTTCGGCCGACATCGCCAGGTGGACATGCGGATCGAGCGGGTCGGCGATCAGCAGGTTGCAGAGCATCTGCATCCGCCCGACCGGGTCGTCGGGGACCGAGGCCTGGTAGAAGGCCAGCGCGAGGGCGGCGGCCTCCTTGTGCGAGGAGTCGAGGCTGGTCGCCAGCGTGAGCAGGCGAGAGAAGTCGTTGGAGTCGCCGCCCTCACGTGCCAGAACCGCGGCGTCGAGTGCCAGGCGGCTTCGGACAGACGGGTCCAGTCTGGCACCCGGCGGGCCGAGCAGGCGCTCGTAGGCGGCCAGGCGCTCTTCGCGGGTCTGGAGGCGCGCGAGGCGCATCGTGATGAGGCGGAGCTGGGCGATGGTGTCGGCGGGGTCGAGCGCAACGACGCGGCGGGTGGCCTGTTCGAGTGCGGTGGAGTCGCCCGCGTTGAAGGAGGCCTCAACCACTCGGCGCCAGAGGTTGGCGTCGGTGTCGCGGGCGGTGGCGGCGGCTTCCAGGGCGCGCTGCGCGAAGCGATAGTCGTCGAGCGTGGCCGCCGGCTGGAGGCGAAGGTCGAGCAGGGCGATGCGTTCGAGCAGGCGGGCCGCGTAGCCCGGCTCGACGGGCACGTCCTGCGACAAGGCCTGCTCGATGGTGACCGCGGGCCACGGGGTCAGGCCGGGCGGGAGGATCGAGATGGTTTCGGTTGCGCCGGGGAGCGGCTGTTCGGGCTGGGTGGCGGGCTCACCTGGCCCGGGGATCGCGGGTTGGGTGGTGGGTCGGGCCGGATTGGCGGGCTGGGCGAGGCAGAGGCCGGCGGTGGCGGCCAAGAGCCACGCGACGCCCAGCGTCCGGCATAGACGGCTGGAACCCGTGTGACCGTTGCGTGGACGTATTGATCGCGCCGTGGCCATGCGGTGGTTTACGAGGCCGGGGCGAGCAGGTTCGCCAGCATCACACTCAGCCATGCCACCCCCAGAAAGACGATCGCCGACGAGGCCATCTCGACCGAGGCGACCACGGCCCGCGAGGCCCGCGGAAAGGCGCGATCGGCCACCAGGCACATGAACACCAGCAAACCCGCCGCAACCGCCGTCACTCCGCCCACCACGCGGGGCCAGGGTCCAAGGGCGGCGTGATCGGACGCGACCATGAGCAGCCAGAGGCCGGCCATGACCAATAACGCCGCCCAGGGCGTCGCCGCCAGGGCCAGCAAGCTCAGACTCACACGACGCGAGGCCATACCCGCTCCGCTTCCGTGCAGGGACCATGCGCGAGTATATGGGAGGGGCGGGCTGGATGTCTCGAGGCCCCCTGCGTGTGTGATTTCTGCCCCGGTGCGTTCGCTTTGGTCAGCCCTTGGAGTCGTCGGGCGTTTCTGGCGGCTGAGCAGCAGGCCTTGCCGTTTCGGTCGGCTGTCCACCAGCGGAGTCGTCGGGCGTTTCTGGCGGCTGAGCAGCAGGGGTCTGGAACGCGGCCTTTACCCGATTGACCTCATGCCTGATCTGATCGCGGTCGGCGCCGAGGCTCTCGAGGACCAGGCGGGCCATCTCGCCGGCGGCCTCGATCTCATCGACGGCGACGCTGACGGAGTGGAAGTGCTCAAGGGCCGCCCGGTCGGAGGCGTATCGGGCCCGGACCAGGATGCGGATGGCCGGGTTGAGCGCGCTGGCGGCGGCGAGGATCTCGACCCGGCGTGCGGCGTCGGGCATGGTGAGAATGAGGTGGCTGGCCTTTCCGACGCCTGCTTGCTCCAGGATGGCGGATTGAGTGGCGTCGCCGTACACCGCTTCGCCGCCGTTCGAGCGGACTTCCTTGATGGTGGAGACGTTGAGGTCCAGGACGCGGGTGCGCATGCCTGATTCGCGGAGGAGGCGTTCGACCTCTCGTCCGGCGGGGCCGTAGCCCACGACGATGGCGAGGTTGGGGGTAGGCTTGGGGTTGGGCCCGGCGGCGAGTTGGTCGGCGGGCTGTTCATCGGGGAGTTGGTCGGCGGCGTCGTCGCCGGCGGGACTCAGGTCCTTGTTGAGTTCCCGAGCGCGGGCAGCGGAGCGGTGGTCGAGGAGTTTCCAGAGATGGGGCTGCTTGCGGAGGGCGCGCTCAAGTCCGTCCAGGCTGCGGAACAGCAGCGGGTTGATCGTGATGGAGACGATGGCGCTGGCGACCAGCAGGTTGCGGCCAGCCTCCGGCAGAAGGTCCAGCGAGAAGGCCAGGTCACCGACGATGAACGAGAACTCCCCGATCTGGGCCAGACCGATCGCCACGGTCAGCGCGGTCCGGGGTGGGTAGCCCAGCACCGCCACGATGCCGATCGCGGCCAGGGGCTTCACCACCAGCACGATCGCCAGCCCGGCGGCGACCAGGGCGGGCTCGCGCACCACAAACATGGGATCAAAGAGCATCCCCACCGACACGAAGAACAGCACCGCGAACGCATCGCGGAGCGGGAGCACGTCGGCGCCGGCCTGTTGGCTGACCGGCGACTGGGCCACGACCATGCCCGCCAGGAACGCGCCGAGTGCGACCGAAGCGCCAAAGAGGTAGGCCGAGCCCACCGCGACCGCGATGCTGAGCACCAGAACGCTGAGGGTGAAGAGTTCGCGGGAGCGGAGCTTGGCGACCCAGACCAGCAAGCGCGGGACGACCTTGGCGCCGCCCACGACGACGACGGACATCGCGGCCAGCTTGGCCAGCGCGATCCCGAGCGAGATGAGCCAGTGCTGACTGGACGCGCCGGGTGCATGGGGGGTGTGGGGCGGGTCGGCGACGGCGGTGGGAATGGCGGTGATCGTTTCGATGGCGTGTGTCGCGGCGTGCCCGGCCTGCCCGGCGGCAGTACTGAGCGTCGCGCCGTCGACCGCGTGGACGACGGCCGCCCCGCCCGCCAGCGCGGGGATCAGCACCAGCGCGATGACCGTGATGATGTCCTCGACGATCAGCCAGCCGACGGCGGCGTGCCCGGCGGCCGACTCCATCTTCCCGGCGTCGGTGAGCACCCGGATCAGCACCACCGTGCTGGCGACGCTCATGGCAACGCCCAAAACGACGCCCGCGGAGAGCGTCCAGCCGAAGGCCAGGCACACGAGCGTGCCGGCCAGCGTGGCGAGCAGGCTCTGGCCGATCGCGCCGGGGATTGCGATGCCGCGAACGGCGACCAGGTCCTTGAGGTGGAAGTGGAGGCCCACGCCGAACATCATGAGGATGACGCCGATCTCGGCCAGTTGCTGGGCGCTGGCGGGATCGCCGACGAAGCCCGGGGTGTGGGGGCCGATGAGCACGCCCGCAAGCAGGTAGCCGACGATTGGTGACAGGCCCATGCGGTGGGTGGCGATACCCAGAACCCACGCGGCTGCGAATCCGACGGCGACAGTTTTGAGGAGGGGCAGATCGTGGATCACGCCTGATGATTGCGCCGAGCCCGGGCGGGGCAACTCGCCCGGCGGGCGGTTTCGGCGTTCGCCTCCAAGAAAACGCCGCAGGCGGGCGGGCGCGGCGGAAGGGGCAAGGGTGACCAACGGGACTCGAACCCGCGACCCCCGGGATCACAACCCGGTGCTCTAACCAACTGAGCTATGGCCACCATCTGTGCCGGCCTCCTGAGCGGGCCGGGGCTTGAGACAGGAACGATAAAGGGCTTGGCGGTCGGAATCAAAGGTCGGTGCAGTTTCAGGGAAGATCCTTGACGGCGGCCTCGGCCTTGGGCACGTCGCTGACGCGGAAGATCGAGTAGGCCTCGTGCCCGTTCCGGGCCGGGGCCTGATAGGCGTACTGCACGTTGACACCGGCCTTTGCGAGGGCGGCGGAGATTCCCAGGAAGGCGCCGGCCCGGTCCTTCATTCCGACGACCAGCACGTCGGCCTCGACCATGGGGCCGGCCTTTCCGGTCTCGATGAGCGACTCGCAGACGCGGCGGAGGGCTTCGACTGGGGCGCCCACCAGACGGACCACGCCGCGGGCCGACTGGCCCTGCGTCTGGTGGTGGGACACGCACAGGGCGGTCACCTCGACGCGAGAGGCGTCGGCGGCTTCCAGAACGCCAGCCAACTCACCGGGTCGGTCGGCCAGAAAAATCGAGAACTCGGTCTGTCGCTCGGCGTGCATTGCACCTCCGTGGCCGCTGCGTGCGGCGCGCCACCACGGCGCGGGGGGAACTTCAAGCGTAGACCGCTGCCCGCTGGCCGCCCACCTTGGACGGGGAGCGATTGGCGGCGCGGGTCGCGTGCCGTACCTCTGGGTTGGATGTGGGGGTGTGAGTGGCCGCTCTGAGTCCGAACATCAGAGTCAGTCAGGGGTCGGCGTGGGCATCCTCAGTTGACGCGAATGCGGGGACGGCTGTCGATGGTCGTGGGCTTGGGTCCGAGCACGCGATCGAGAAAGCTTTGCTCGGGCTTCTGGTTCTCGATGCCGGAGGTGCCCAGGCCACGGGCCTCGACGACGCGCTCATAGCACCCGGAGGCGGTGAGGGCGAGCAGGGCAAGCGTGCCCAGGGCGAGGCGCCCATGGATCGACATTGAGCGGGCGGGGGTGCGATCACGACGCGCTGGGTGCATTCGGGCTCTCCGGATCCGGGGGTGTGGAAGTATCGCCGGTTTGGCCCGGGGCGTCAGGGGTGGTTGGAGAAATTGGGGGAGGCGCCAGCGTCCGGCCCTGCAAGGCCCGGATAGCCGTCTCGCGGAGTTCGCCCGCCACGCCGGTCGCGTCGCCCGACATCTCGAAGCCCATGCGGAGCAGGTCGCCCATGGGCAGGCTCTCGGGCGGGCGGGCGAGGGTGACGGCGTCATCGGCCTGATCGACACGGAGGAGCACGCCGCCGGTCGCAAGGCGATCGACCATCAGGCGTGCGACGCGGTCATCGATGCCGGCGAGCGTGCCAAGGTCTGCGATCCGGGTGGGCTTGCCGGTGGCGAACCCGCGGGCGACCTGGGCCGCCACCGCGAGGATGGCGCCGGGTTCGACGACCGGAGGCGTGGCGTCACGGGCCTCGTCCTCGGCCCGCCAGGTGTGGAAGTGCTGGAGGGCGTAGGCGACCTGCAGGCCGAACAGGACGATGAGCCAGGTGACGTAGATCCAGATGAGCAGCAAGGGGAGCAGGCCCAGGGAGCCGTAGAGCTTGGCGTAACTGGTGGAGAGTTCGATGTAGCGTTGCAGGCCGAGCTTGGAAGTCTCCCAGAGCAGCGCGCCCACGAACGCGCCGGCGACGGCGGGGCGGAACTGCACGCGGGTGTTGGGGACCCACAGGTAGACCGCGCCGAGCAGCACCGTGCTGGTGAGGACGGTGGCGATGAACGTCAGCAGCGTACCCAGCCCGTTGCCCGGACCCAGCGACGGGTGCAGGCCCGCCAGCCACGCCGTCGCCTGCGCGCCGATGAAGAACGTGGCCAGGATGAGGATGATGCCCAGGGTGAGCATGGTCCAGTACAACTGCACCCGCCGCCCCCATGGACGCCCGGTCGGGGCCTTGTAGACGTCGTTGAACGCGCGCTCAATCTCGATCAGCATGGAGATGGCGGCGTAGATGAGCGTGAGCACACCGATCGCGCCGATCGCGGAGAAGGAGATGCTCCGCACGCGGGTGACCATGGTGGAGATCCAGTCCTCCAGGCCCGGCGTGGTGAGGGTGACTTCGGAGAGGTTCGGGTCGTGGGGCGCGGAACTGGTCGCCGGTCCGGGCGTGGTCGCGGGTGCGGGCGAGGTCGAAGGCGGTCGGCCGCTGGTGGCGGACGGCGACAACTCGGGGCGGCGCGAGACCTCGAACGGGCTCTTCATGCCCAGAGCCCAGGTCTGCTCGATCTGGGCGGTCTGCTCGGCCTGCCTGGCGACCTCCTCATCGATCACGATCTCGGAGATGCCGGTGTAGACCAGCAACTGGCGGACGGTGCCCTCCATGGCTTCCTTGGTGGCAAACGAGCCCAGCACCGCGACGCCGATCACCAGCGTGGGGATGAGGCCGAAGATGGTGCGATAGGAGAGGGCGGCCGCCATCCGCGGGAGCGAGGACTGGTGGATGAATCGGGAGGCCTTGCGGACGACCTGGATGGTGCGCTCGAAGTCTCGGCGCGAGCGGAGCAGGCGGCGGATGAAGCTCAGGCGAGTCGCGGGCTTCGCGCCAGGCGCGAGGCTCGGGTCGAGTGGCACGGGCGATTGGTCGACCGCCGCAGAAGGCGATCCGGCGGAGTCCGAGGCGCAGACAGGTGCGTCCGGCTGCGCCGCGCCGGCACCCCCGCCCACCGCGCGTGCGTCACCGGCGGGCGCGCGTGCGTCGGAGACCGGCGTCGGGCGTGCGGGGCGCTCGACGATGCTCATCGCGCGTTCCCCTTGTGGCGCCGGGCCGGGCGGCCCGGGGGCGAGGGGCGATCGGCGCGGGCGGGGCGATTGGGGCGGTCGGTGGGCCCGGGGCGCGGCGTGCGGGAGCCGCGATCGTCGCGCTCAGGGCGAGCCGGGGGTTCGGCGCGGGCGGGGCGACCGGGTCGCGCGGGTCGGTCCTGGCTCGCGGGTCGATTCGGTCGGTCGGATCGGGCGGGCCGCCCGGATCGGTCAGAACGCGCGGATCGCGCGGGCCGATCAGGTCGATCCTGACGGTCGCCGCCGCGCGGTTGGCGTGGCCCGCCGGGCGGGGTCGGCTTGGCGGGCTTCTTGCGGTACGCATTGATCGCGTCGCCGCGCCCGAGGCGGCGGTCGGGCGTGGGCGTCTCAGCGGATTCGCCGCGAGTTCTCGTCGGCTTGCGGGTCGGGCGAGCGGTGCCGGAGCGTGACGGTTCGGTGGGCTTGCCGATCCCGCGGAATCGCTTGGCGATCCTGCGCGGCTCGGTGGGCGCTGCGGCGGGGCGGCGGCGCGACGATCCGCCAGCTCGCGGCGGAGGTGCGACGCTCGCCCTGGCCGGTTTGCCCGACGCCACGCGCCGCAAATCGCTCAGTTCGTCGCGTTCCAGCTCGCGCCACTGACCGGGCGCGACCCCTTGCAGCCGCAGCGGGCCGATCGCCACACGCTCCATGCTCTTGACCGGATGCCCGAGCGCGGCCAGCGTGTCGCGCACGAGCACCGCCCGTCCGTCGCGAACCGAGAGCTGCAGCACCGTCCGCCCCTGGTCACGGGCGACGATCGTGAGGTCGGCCCGTGCCGCCCGCGCGACACCGGCGTCCTTCGCGGCCCGGCGCGTCACCTGGGTGATCGTACGGTTGACGCGGTCGAGCGATTCATCGTCCAGCGTGCCGCGGACCACCATCTGGTACGTTTTCTCCACGCCGTAGCGTGCATGGGTCAGGCGGTTGGCCAGATCGCCGTCGTTGGTCAGCAGGAGCAGGCCGGTCGCGTCGTAATCCAGGCGCCCGGCGGCGAAGAGGCGCGCCGAGAGCGGGTGCTCGACCATCGCGAGCGCCGATCGGCGGGTGTCGTCGGGCCCGTCGGGCGGGGTCGCCAGCGTGCGGGCGGGCTTGTTGAGCATGATGTAGACGTGCGGCTCGGGGCGCTGGATTGGCTGGCCGTCCACCAGAACGCGGTCGCGGGCGGGGCTGACCCACGCCGGCAGGGTGCTGACGACCTGGCCATTGACCTTGACACGACCGGCCTCGATGAGTTGCTCGCAGACCCGGCGCGAGGCGACGCCCGCCTCGGCCATGACGCGTTGGAGCCGCTGGCCGCGCGAGGCGTTGCGAAGGTCGTCCGGACCGTCCCTGGGCGGCCTGTGTGTGGATTCGTCCATGTGAGTGGATGGTAGATCGACCGGATGGCGAACCCGGGACAGGCGAGTTCTGCGCGACGGGGTGAAACGGGGCCGGAACTGGTTGTGTGGCCGGATCCACAGGCCAACGCACGATTGAGGGGGGCGGGCTTTCCAGCCCGTCCCGAAGGCGCAAGGGCGTCTGGGCCGAGCACAACCTGCATCGGGCACTGCTGCACCGAGTTGAGGTGCGGTGATGCGGCGGCGCGCCGCCGATTCAGGACGGGCTGGAAAGCCCGTCCCCCACCGTCCTGGACTTGCCCTGGCCGAGCGCAACCCACACTCGCCGTGGTTCAGCGCGGCGCGACCACGCCGCCCGGAGCCGCGATCTCGATGCGACCCGAGATCATGTCCCATCGGATCGCCGACGCGGTCCAAATGTTGGGTCCGTCCATCACGCGGACCTGGTTCCCCAGTGAAGCGACGGCGGTGAGGATGCCAGTCTCGGCGTCGTAATCGACGATGTCGGCGGTGACTTCCTTGTCTCCGGATCGGACCCAGACGCCGCCCTCGGCGTGGACGCCCTGAACGCGCTCGCCCTGGCCTTGGGCCGCGCCGCCGGTGCGGGCGATGAGCACGGGCGCGTCGAGCGACGTGATGAGGTCGTCGCCGTTGCGGCGGTGGGTCATTCGGACGCGATCGGTCATGGTCATGCTGCTGCCGGCGTCGGTGCGCTGGGCGGTGAGCGAGCCTTGCCAGTCGAAGAGGGCATCCCCGCGCGCGGTGGCGCCCGCGAAGGGTGAGGGATCGGGTGAAGTGGGGGGCGAGGCGGGGGGCGAGGCGACCGCGGGTCGCTGCTCGTCGGGCGTGCGCCGGTCCACGACCATGAGCTTGCCGGCGCCGGGCACGTCCAGCGTGCCGGCCGCGTTGTCGGCGATGATGCGCGGGCCTTGCAGGTAATGGAGTTGCAGGAGGACGCGCGACCCGTCGGCCGCGGTGGGGGCGTACCGGCGGGACTCGATGGTCGCGGACTCGCCGTCGGGGCTGTCGATGATCGAGCCCGTGGCAATGACAGACAGCACGCGTCGATTCTGGTCCTGCTCGTCCACGGGGGCGATCAGGAACTCGTCGGGGGGTTCATGATCCGCGCTCACGATGGCGCCTGGCTGGGGCTGTGGATCGGCGCCAGCGTCGGCGGCTGGCTCCGTGCCGAGATCGGTGCCGGTCGCGGTCAGGTCCAATGCGCCCGTGACTCCGGGGTTTGCTTGGGGCGTGGGCTGGCTGGAAGGGTCGAAGGTCGCCTCGACGGTCCACGCTTGGAGCCGATCGACGCGGGCGTCGCCCCGCTTCATGGTCGCATCGACATCACCGACGCAGCGGAGCGTGCCCGCCCGGTCATCAAAGGTCATGGTTTGCGACCAGGCCGCATCGAACGTGGTGGTGTCACCCTGGTTGGCTTCGGTGGCGAAGGGACGGCCCGAGTCGGCGTCGCCCCCGGCGGTGTGGGAGAAGGTGCCCACGCCATAGATCGAGGCCGAGCGGGGCTGACCGCCAAGACGCACGTCAAGGCCCGTGATCACGGTGGGGCCGCGAGCGACGCGGGCGAGCGTGCCAGGCACGCCACGCACCCAGAGCCGCTGAGAAGGCAAGTCGACCTCAAGATCGTCCCCGGTGATCGCGATGTCGTCCCGGCGTGCGCGGAGGTCGACGGTCCCATTCGCGCTAAGCGTGTGGAGCGAGGGTCGCCCGTCCGCGCCGGGGCCAAGCGTGGCCTCGACGTGGCTCGCGGCCAGCCGCTCGCCGGGGCGAACAGCCAGGACTCCGCCGTCGGCTTTGAAGAACGAGGGGATGGGATCGCTGCCGGGCGAAGGAGCGAGGTCGCGCTCCGCCGGTTCGTGCGCCTGGGGTTCGGGCGTCGAATCGGGCGCGAACTCGACGCGCGCCGAATCCGCGGTCACGCGCTCGTCCTCGCGGCCCCGGAGCGAGACCGAATCTTCGAGGGTGATCGCGGAGATCGCGCTGCGTCGGTCGGGCGTCAGCACAAACTCCGCGCGGGCGTAGTCGGCATCGAACGAGGCCGTGTCGTCCTCGCCGTGGACGTCGCCCTGGAAGATAACCTCTTCGAGTTCGGACAGCACGCGATCGCCCTCGGAGCGCAGCACGAAGTCCATCTGGCGGTTCCAGCCGATCCGCTGGAAGGCCTGGCCCTCGAGCGTGCCGGGGCCGGGCACACGCCCGATGCCGGTTGCGATGGAATACTCAGCCCGCCCGGCGCGGAGGACACCGCTGGGGGCGTTGTCGCCGGGCGGGGCATCGCCGAGCGTGGTGTCGCCCGATGGGGCGTCGGCAGTTCGTTCCGGCTCCCGGGAAATCGCCGTCGGAATCAAGGGATCAGGACGGGAGGCCGCGGAGAGGCGCACGCCGGTGTCGCCCACGCCCGCGAGCACGAGCGAGCGGGTCGTGAAGGCGTAGTCCAGGCGCGTACACACGCCGGTTGCGCCCGACGCGCCGTCCGCGAGGTTGACCCCGCCGCCCTCGCCGCCCGTCAGGCGGGCCACCAGGTGGTCGCGACGAAGTTCCATCGGCTCGGCGGCCAGCGGACGGAGCGTGAGCGGGCCGGACCATGCAAGCGTCACCGGCAGGTTCGTCGCCACGTCGCGGGCGGGTCGCGATCGGAACTCCGAGCCGCCGTCCGGCGGAGCGGGGGCGGACTCGGGAGCGGGCGATTCCACGACGCGATCAAGAGGCTGGATCTGGACTTCCCCCAGGAGAGCGGGCGTCCCCGGTTCCGGCGAGGCGATTGGCGAGGCGGGCGCGGCGTTGAACATCCGCCGTGGCGGCCAGCGGGACTCGCTCGAAGCCACCACCATCGACGCGAGCGCGCCGCGGATCTGAGTTGCAGGGGTGGACGCGGCAATCGCACCGTGCGACCAATCACCCGTCCGCACGCTGGGGGACACGACCGCGCCCTCTGGCAGTTTGTTGTCGACCACGCGGGCCCAGACTTCCAGCGAGTCCCCCGTCGCGGTCACCGCGTCCTGCGTGATCTTCACCGCGTCCCGGAAGTGGGCGAGGTAGTGCACAGGGGTCGGCGGCGGCGGTGGGGTGGTCGGAGGTGTCGCGGGCTGTGCGCCGGGTTGCGCACCAGATGGAGAACCAGTTTGGGAACCGGACCCCGCCGCGGGAATCGCCGGCTGCCGGAGCGAGGTCGCGATCATCTGGGCTGGTGCGAGCGCACGGTTGTCTTGCCTGCCGCCTCCGCGCCAAGCGGAGTCCGGGGTGGGCGTGGGCGACGGCAGTGGGGTGTAGGTGATCCGTCCACCCTGACGGACCTCCAGCAGCTCGATCCGTTCCTGCACCTGGTTCATCACCAGTCTCAGGTCGTTGAACGCGAACTCGAACTCGGGCGTGATGACCAGGCCGGGCGAGTTGGTCGTGACCGCGCCGTACTCGGTGTCGAAGTCCAGCACGTCGAGGCGGGCGATGATGGGCGCGACCGCGTCGTCGGCCGGTCGCTGCGGCGCGGGGTCGAACAGACGGATGACCACGTTGCCGCGCATCACGCCCGACTGCGGACGCTGCTCATCGGGCGCGTAGAAGCGTCCCTCGTCGGCCCGGACGTGCAGATAACTGCCGTCGTCCAGGTAGACCCAGGCCTGCGGGTTCACGGTGTCGTAGCGCCCCTGGCCCACCGGGGTCTGCGAGTCGAACGCGATCACCGCCACGGTGCGGTCGCGGTCGTCCTTGTCCTTGAGCACGATCTCGGCGTCCCCACCCGCGCCGATCTCCGCGACGTCCGGCGCGGGTAGGCCGAGACCCGAGTCTTCGGGAGAGGGGGTGGCATCGCGAGAGAACAAAACGCCCGCGGCCACCACGGCCGCGCCGGCGGCCGACATCAGCACGAGCGCGGGCACCAGCGCGGACTTCTTCTTGCGCTTCCGGGGTCGTGGCTTGCGGCGGGCCGACTTGCGGGGCATGGCTCATCGTTGGGGGGCGAGCGACGGGAGGCGAACGCCGCCAGGTCGACGGAATCGACGGCAACAGAACCGACCGCGCGAGCGGTTGGCGACCGCGTGCAGCCCTCGCTGGTCGGATTCACCTAGGACGTGTCGTCCGGAGGCAATCGGCGTCCGTACCCGCGTCCGTGAGAGGCAGGTGGCCAACCGCTCGTGCGGAGGGCTCCGTTGCCGCGAGGCGCGGTGCCCGTTACCCCGCATCGCGGGTCTTGGCCCGCACACTCCCGAACTTCGCGGCCCCACCAGCCAGCAACCCCTTGGCCGACAGGATGTGCTCGATCGCCTCGCGCACCGCCCCGTGCCCGCCCGGGGTGGTGGTCACCCACGCCGCCGCCGCCCGGACCGCCGGGGCCGCGTCGGCGACCGCGATGGGATAGCCCGCCAGCGCCATGGCCGGCAGGTCGGGCCAGTCATCGCCCATGAACGCGCAGTCGGCGGCGGTGACGCGAAGGCGGGCCGCCGCATCCCGCAGCGCGGCCGCCTTATCAGCTGACGACTGCACAACATCTTCGACGCCCAGCCTCGCCATCCGGTGCCGCAGCGACGCCCCGCCGCGCCCGGAGATCACGGCGATCGGCAGATCAAACGACTTCCACAGCGCGATCCCGAAGCCATCGCGCACCGAGAAGCGTCGCGTTTCGAGCCCGTTGTCATCAACGTACAGCGACCCATCGGTCATCACGCCGTCGCAGTCCAGGATCAGGGCGCGCACTGTCGAGGGATCGGGCATGGCGGGTTTCAATCCTTCACGAGCCGCATCGCGATCAGGTCCTGCACATCCAGCACGCCCACGGGCTGACCCGTCGCGCCGACAACCGGAATCTCGTCCTGGCGGAACTCGCGGATCATGTTCACCGCGTCGCGCACCAGTGCGTCGGCCCCGAGCGTCCGCGGCGTGCGGGTCATCACCGCTTCGATGGGCTTGGCAAGCCCGCCCGCGTCGCGCCCGATTAACCGGCGCAGGTCGCCATCGGTGAAGATGCCGGTCAGGCGCCCCTGCCTGTCGATGATCACCAGCGCGCCCGGTCGGCGCGTGGTCTGGTCGGCCAGACGCAGCGCCTCGGCCACCGTCACTCCTTCCGGCACGAGCGGCAGATTCTCGCCGGCCCGGAACCGCAGGACCTCGACGACGGGCCGCAGCAGGCCGCCCAGCGCGCCGCCGGGATGGCGGCGGCGGAAGTCGGCGTTGGTGAAGTCGAGGCGATGCGCGACCGCCAGGGCGAGGGCATCACCCAGGGCCATGGTCGCGGTCGTGGACGACGTCGGCGCGACAAAGCGTGGGCCGCCCGCCTCCTCGTCCAGCGGGATCAGCAGCGCGACGGTGGCGAGGCGTTCGAGGCTCGATCTCCGGTCCGGCGACCCGGCGCAAACGGGATCTCGACTCGCCCCGATCTCCGCCGTGGGCAAGGTCGTGATCGAGATGATCGGCAGGCCGTCCTGCCTGAGCGTCGCGGCCAGACTGACAACTTCATCCGTCTCGCCCGATTTGGAAAGGCAAATGACGGTGTCCTGGGGTCGAAACCGCCCCAGATCGCCGTGAGCCGCCTCAGACGGATGGACCGCGTGGGCGGTGATCCCGAGCGACGACAGCGTGGCCGCGATCTTGGCCCCCACCAAACCGGACTTGCCCAGGCCCGAGATCAGCACCGACCCGCCGGAGGTCGAGCAGGCGACGATGAGATCGACGGCCCGCTCGAAGGCGGGTGCGCCGGACCCGCCAAGCCAAGCCGCCAGGTCGGACAGCGCCGCCGACTGCGCCCGGAGCACGTCCGACCCCAGGGCGGTGGGCGGTGCGGATCGCCCCTCGGGCGCGCTCGCGGTCACTCTCTCGGGCGGCTTGCGCACGGTCATCAAACAAGGGTACACTGACCGAACGTTGGAGTCGCGCGGCTCGGGGGCTCCACCCGGCGCCGACCATCTCGTCACGGAGGGCGTGCCAATGCTCGATGATTACTGCGTACGCCTGGACGCCTTCGAGGGGCCCCTCGACCTTCTGCTGCACCTGATCCGCCGTGCGGAGGTTGAGGTCCACGACATCCCCGTCGCGCTGATCGCCGAGCAGTACGCCAAGCACCTGGGGCAGGTGGACACGATCGACATCGATCTGGCGGGCGAGTTCCTGGTCATGGCCGCCACGCTCATGGAGATCAAGAGCCGCCTGCTGACCCCGCAGGTGCGGGCGATGGGCGAGGGCGGCGAGCCCCACGCCCCCGATGAGGACCCCCGGGCCGATCTGGTCCGCCAGCTCCTCGAATACAAGCGCCACCGCGACGCGGCCGATGCCCTGGACGCACGACGGGCCACCTGGCAACGCCGATTCCCCTCCGGCGGCGCGGGCTTCGACAAGGACGCGGTGGCCGACGCACTTCTGGGGTCCGGCGACGATGCGGGGGGAGCCGGCGAGGCGATCTCGGCCGCGCTCAGCGCCGACGGGCTCGACATGGACGACCTCTCGCTGCTCGACCTGGTCTCGGCGTTCTCGCAGATCATCGCCGCGGTCAACTTCGACCGCATGGGCGACCACCAGGTGCGGTACGACGACACGCCGTTGGAGCTGCACCAGGCCGACATCCTGGACCGTCTGGCCCGCGAGACCGGCGGCGAGATGACGCTCCAGCGGGTGTTCGAGGGGCGGACCCGAGGCGAGATGGTCGGCATGTTCATCGCCACGCTCGAACTGGTCCGCCAGCGGCGCGTCCGGGTGCGCCAGGAGTCGACGGCTGACCCCGTCCTGCTCTGCCTCGCGCCGGCGGAGGATGCCCTGACGGTTCCCGCGGACTCGATCGAGCCGCGACCGTAAGGTCGCGGAGCCTTCGGCATCACCCGTCCAACGCCACGGGTGATGTCGCGCCGGTTGACATTCTCCCCCAGCCGCCCTTCACTCGCGCGTGACTGCGACGCCTTCTGCTCGGGCGATGGATGCTGGCGCGCCCACGGTCCGCGCTCAGGCCGATGCGGATCGTCCCAGGACCATCCTGTTCACCGCCTTCGAGCCCAGCGGCGACGACCACGCCGCGGTCGTGATCGCCGCGCTGCTGCGCCGCCGCCCCGATCTCCGGATCTTTGCATGGGGAGGGCCCAGGATGGCCGCCGCCGGCGCGACGATCATCGAAGAGACCGGGCACGATGCGGTCATGGGCATCCCGGGCCTCAAGAAGATCCGCGAGCACATGCGGATCAACGCCCGCATCGACCGCTGGCTCGCGGCCAACCCGATCGACCTGCACGTCCCCGTCGATTCCCCGGCCGCCAACTTCCCCATCTGCAGGCTGGCCAAGGCCCGCGGCATCAAGGTGGTCCACATGGTCGCCCCGCAGATGTGGGCCTGGGGCGAGTGGCGCGTCCGCAAGCTCCGCCGCCTCACCGACCTCGTGCT
>Ga0163144_10003902_pt1 | contig 33885 bp, 33 predicted proteins | sample OliLak19BULKMAT1_FD_123175 | JGI IMG/M metagenome (GOLD analysis project Ga0163144, IMG submission 123175) | Freshwater microbial mat bacterial communities from Lake Vanda, McMurdo Dry Valleys, Antarctica - Oligotrophic Lake LV.19.BULKMAT1 | ecosystem: Environmental > Aquatic > Freshwater >... | reverse complement strand
CCTCTGCAGGTGTGGCAAGTTCGCACAACAGAGTCTGTGGTGATCCAGGCGGTCCCCTCGCAATGATAGGTAGTGAACCCCGCCAGGCCCGGAAGGGAGCAACGGTAGTTACCGACTCGTGTGCCGGGGTGTGGCTGTCTGGGTCGCCTCCAACCGCAACTTCTTTCAGCAACGACTGTTTCTGTCACTCCAGTGCTGGTGTATCCTGTTCCTCCTTAATTCAGCAAGGCAAACTCCGGAATGTCGTATCAGGTATTAGCGCGTAAGTGGCGACCGAAGACCTTCCGGGAGATGGTCGGCCAGGAGCACGTGCTGAAGGCGCTGGTCAACGCGCTGGACCATGATCGGTTGCATCACGCCTACCTGTTTACCGGTACCCGGGGGGTGGGCAAGACCACAATCGCTCGCATACTCGCCAAGTGCCTCAATTGCGAGGCTGGCGTTAGTTCCGAGCCCTGTGGCACGTGTTCTTCCTGCCTGGAGATCGCCGAGGGGCGCAGCGTGGACCTGCTGGAAGTAGATGCTGCGTCGCGCACCAAGGTGGAGGATACGCGCGAACTGCTCGACAACGTGCAGTACGCTCCCACCCGCTCGCGCTACAAGATTTACCTGATCGATGAAGTACATATGCTATCTACCCACAGTTTTAATGCCCTGCTCAAAACACTGGAGGAACCACCACCCCACGTGAAGTTCCTGCTGGCCACCACGGATCCACAAAAGCTTCCGGCCACCGTCTTGTCCCGTTGCCTGCAGTTTAACCTCAAGAATATGCCACCTGAGCAAATCGTCGGGCATCTCGGCATGGTGCTTGAGCAGGAGATGGTGAGTTATGAGGAACCCGCTCTGTGGCTGTTGGGACGGGCTGCCACCGGCAGTATGCGCGACGCCCTCAGCTTGACGGACCAGGCCATTGCCTTTGGTTCCGGTAAAGTGATTGAAATCGACGTGCGCAGCATGCTCGGCAGCGTCGACCTGGGATATGTCTACGAGCTGCTGGAGGCCGTCAGCAAGGATGATCCCGTGACGGTATTGGGCACTGTGCAACGCATGGCGGAATATGCGCCAGACTTCGAGGGTAGCCTGGATGAGCTGCTGTCATTGATTCACCGCGTGGCCACGGCCCAGGTAGTTCCCAATGCCATTGACAACAGTTGGGGTGATGCCGAGCGGGTGGCGCAGATAGCCCGCTCTATCACTGCCGAGGACGCGCAACTGTTTTACCAGATGGCTCTCAATGGTAAGCGCGATATTGCATTGTCACCCGATCCGCGCCGTGGTTTTGAAATGATACTGTTGCGTATGTTGGCTTTTCGTCCCGCCGCGGTAATCGATGACAACCTGCGACCGGAAGATCTGCAGAGCGTGGTGTCGCCCCAGGTCGCTGCCCGGGAGGGCGGCGCTCCCGTAAAAAAGTTCTCTGAAGTACCGGTGGTTACGGCCGGGAGTGCTCTAAAGGTAAACGCTAAACTGTCTGCGAGAGACACTCCTTCCCCGGTCGGCTCGACAAAAAATTTGGCCGGGCAGTTTGCACTGGACGAGCTGCGTCCAGACAGCTGGCATCAACTGCTGGAATTGCTGGGCCTGAAGGGTATTGTGTATAACATTGCCTCGCACTGCGAGTTGCGCGGCCACGAAGGCGATACGCTGCAGTTTGTGCTGGATCACGCTCATGCGGCGCTGTTCAATGACGGCCACGGCGAAAAATTGCGCTTGGCGATGGGAAATTATTTCGGGCATCCGGTGTCGGTGTCGATCGACCCGGGTGAATTGCGCGCAGAAACGCCTGCCATGCGTCTGGCGCGCCTGGCTGAAAAGCGCCAGGCGGATGCGGTTGTTGCCATAGAGGGCGATACGCACTTGCAGGCGTTAATAGCCCGTTTCGATGGTGAATTGGACCATGCATCCATTTGTCCCACGGATGTGTGAGTAACAGGAGGACAACCGATGAAGGGTAAGATTGGCGACCTGATGCAGCAGGCACAGAACATGCAAGCCGAGCTCCAGAAGGCGCAGGAAGAAATGGCCAGGGCCGAGGTACGGGGTGAGTCAGGCGCTGGCCTGGTCTCGGTGGTTATGACGGGCCGCCACGATGTCAAACGTGTGTCGATAGACGATTCTGTGTTTTCTGAGAATAAAGAAATATTGGAAGATTTGTTGGCAGCCGCTGTGAACGATGCGGTGCGCAAGGTAGAAGCACGTAATCGGGACGCAATGTCTGGTCTGGCCTCGGGGTTCAACCTTCCCCCGGGTTTCAAGCTGCCGTTTTGACCAGCTGTCGCCCGCGCCATGAAGTTTAGTCCCGCACTCCAGAATTTGATCGACGCGCTGCGTTGCCTGCCGAGTGTTGGCCCCAAGTCTGCCCAGCGCATGACCCTGCATTTACTGGAGCGGGACCGAGAGGGTGCACTGGCGCTGGCCGCTGCGCTGCATGCTGCGGTGGAGAAGGTGGGTCATTGTCGGCTCTGTCGCAATTTTACCGAGCTGGACGTGTGCGAAATCTGTTCCGATCCCAAGCGTGATACCAGCGTGGTCTGCGTGGTAGAGACACCGGCCGATGTACTGGCTGTGGAGCAGAGTGCGGGGTTTCGCGGCCTGTATTTTGTCCTGATGGGGCACCTGTCTCCCATAGATGGGATTGGCCCTGCCGAAATCGGCCTGGAGGATTTTCAACAGCGGGTTATAGACGAAGGTATAGAAGAAGTGATTCTGGCCACCAATCCTACAGTAGAAGGGGAGGCCACGGCCTATTACCTGTCCGACATGCTACAGCCGGTAGGCGTGAAGGTGTCGCGCATCGCGCATGGTGTGCCGCTGGGCGGTGAGCTGGAATTTGTGGACGGCTCCACCCTCGCCCATGCCCTGTCCGGCCGGCGGCCGGTGGACTGAGCTGTGCAGTGGCAACTAATCGAGTCGGACGAGGCCCTGCAGGAGTTAATGGCGCAGGCGGCTCACTGTGAGGTGGTGATCGTCGATACCGAGTTTATGCGACGCAACACCTTTTATCCTGAGGTTGCACTGGTGCAACTGTGTTTTGTAACGGAGGATCCCGTTGGCGAGAAGGCATGGTTGATCGACCCCCTGCGTATACAAAACCCGGCATCTCTGGCCGCACTGCTGGCAAATCCCGCTGTGCTCAAGGTTCTGCACTCGGGCAGCGAGGATCTTGAAGTGTTCCAGCGTTGGCTGGGTGTGCTGCCGCAGCCCTTATTTGACACGCAGCGTGCAGCAGCGTTACTCAACCTCGGATTTGGCCTGGGGTATCGCGCGCTGGTTCAGGAAATCTGTGCTGTAGACCTGCCGAAAGGGGAGACTTGTTCTGACTGGTTACAGCGACCGCTCACCGAGTCCCAATGCGAGTACGCAGGGCTGGATGTCACCTGGTTACTGCCGGTATGGCGCGAGCTCAATACGCGGTGTGTGCGCCACGACAAGCTGCACTGGGTGTTAGCGGATGGTCGGGACGCAACCAGTGCTTTAGGTACCGCAGTTGATGACATCTATAAGCGCATCAAGACGGCGTGGAAATTAGATCGCAGGCAGCTTGGCAACCTGGCGGCCGTATGCCGGTGGCGTGAAGACACCGCCAGAAGCAGGGACAAACCACGCTCCTGGATTATTGATGACCAGGCCTGCTTACAGTTGGCTCTGCGCGCGCCACAGACCCTGGTAGAGCTGCGCAATGCTGTAGGTTTGCCAGTTCCGGTGATACGGCGCCATGGGGAGGAATTGCTGAGCTTGTTAGCAGCACAGCACAAGTTACCCGATACAGAAATGCCTCCTTTATTGTTAGCTCCGCTTGATGCTGCCCAGCGCGAGCAGGTAAAGAAGCTCAAAGCGCAGGTACGTGACATTGCCGGGAAACTTGCAGTGGCCCCTGAGGTGTTAGTGCACAGCAAGGACTATGAGCTCTTGTTGCGTGAGGCATCCGGTGAGCACTTCCAATTGCCGACTCACTGGCTGGGGTGGCGCAAAGAGACGGTCTTGGCGCCACTGCGGCAAACCTTGGGGGGACGCAGCGGATGAGCCTGCTGTGCCAGGTGTTCCGTGGCTCGCGCAAACAGGAAATGTACCTGTATGTCGACAAGGCCAGGGGATTACAGGATGTGCCGGATGCGTTGTTAGACCAGTTTGGTGAGCCTACCAGCGTTATGATCCTGCAGCTCACACCGCAGTACAGGCTGGCCAGAGCCGACGCGGCAACGGTACTGGCCAGCATTGAGACTCAGGGTTTCTATCTGCAGATGCCGCCCATTGCGCCCGAATTGCTGGCGCGGGAAGGTGCGCGTGGCTGACTGGTGGCACGAAAAATCGCTGGACGAACTTAGCAGTACCGAATGGGAAGCGTTGTGTGACGGCTGCGCCAAATGCTGTCTGCATAAGCTGGAGGATGAAGACAGCGGCGAGGTTTTTTATACCAAGGTCCGCTGTCGCTTCCTGCATGAGCAGAGCTGTCGCTGTACCGACTACGCCAACCGCTCGACGTTGGTGGCGAACTGTATTGATTTGCGCTCGGCTGACTGGACAACACTCGATTGGTTGCCCACGACCTGTGCCTATCGACTGCGCGCCCACGACCTGCAACTCCCTCAGTGGCACCCCCTGATTAGCGGCAGCAGGGATTCTGTGCATCGGGCGGGCGTGTCGATACGTGGGCGTGCCATTTCTGACGAATATGTACATCCAGACGGCTATGATGAGCATATCGTGCACTGGGTAGAATAGGAGAGAACACGTGTTAAATGACAGTTCCTACCTCATGGCGATCTATATCTATGTTGGTTCTGCGCTAGTATTTATTGCTTATATCGGCTGGTGGCTGGGTCGGCACTGGCGTGCCGGTTGGGTGACTCTGGTGGTGTTGCTGATGGCCGCGCTGTTGTTGACGCCAGCCTATCCAAAAGCAGGTGTACATACCATGGCACCCGCCTTGATCGTGGCAGCCTTTCAGATTATGACTACAGGTATACAAGGGGCAGCTCACGCATTGCGTCCACTGGTATTTATGTCCGCGGGCGCGGTCATCGTTGCCTTGCTGCTGGGTATGACAGTCTGGCGCCGACGTAAGGTGCACAAGACGCGCAAATCCAGGCCAGCACCCAGAGCAAAACCACGGGCAAAACCGCGCGCCAGAGCCTGAACAATGCTCCAGCAATAGTCGCAAATGGCCAGTAACGGAGGCTGTTGCGTCAGATACAGTATTGATATGGCGGGCCTCAATCTGTAACCTGTTCGCCTTTCGAAACGTGAATGAGTGATGAGCAATATGAAATTTAAAGGCACAGAACGGTACGTCGCCACTGACGATTTGCGCATGGCAGTGAATGCTGCGGTCACACTGGAGCGGCCCCTGCTGATCAAGGGCGAGCCCGGTACTGGCAAAACGATGTTGGCCGAGGAAGTGGCATTGGGTCTGGGTAAGCGTCTGATCCAGTGGCATATCAAGTCGACCACCAAGGCGCAGCAGGGTCTTTACGAATATGACGCGGTTTCGCGCCTGAGGGATTCTCAGCTTGGAGATAAAAAGGTTACCGATATTGCCAATTACATCAAACGCGGCAAATTGTGGGAGGCCTTTGACTCCGACGAACAGGTAGTACTGTTGATTGACGAGGTAGACAAAGCCGATATCGAATTCCCCAATGATCTGTTGGTGGAGCTGGACCGCATGGAGTTCTTCGTCTACGAGACAGGTGAGACGATTAAAGCGAAGCGACGGCCGATTATTATCATCACGAGTAACAACGAAAAGGAACTGCCCGACGCCTTCCTGCGGCGCTGTTTTTTCCATTTCATCAACTTCCCCGACCGCAATACCATGCGTGAGATTATCAGTGTGCACTATCCTAATATCGCCAATGATCTGGTGCAGGAGGCGATGGAGATGTTTTTCGATGTGCGCTCGATTCCCGGACTCAAGAAGAAGCCATCAACGTCCGAGCTGATTGATTGGCTCAAATTATTGATGGCCGATGATATTCCGGATGAAATTCTCAAGAACAGGGATCATAGTAAAGCCATTCCTCCGCTGTATGGCGCGCTGTTGAAGAACGAGCAGGACGTGCATCTGCTGGAGCGCCTGGCCTTCATGCATCGTCGCGAGACCCGTTAACGAGCCACAGCGCGGCACGTTGGAGCTTACATGCTGATAAACTTCTTTCACGGACTCAGGGATGTTGGTATTCCCGTGACCACACGGGAGTTGCTTGATCTGATGGAAGGTCTCAAGCAACACGTTGTGTTCGCCGATATTGATGACTTCTACTACTTCAGCCGCGCCTGCATGGTCAAGGATGAGAAATACTTCGATCGTTTTGACCGCGCTTTCGGATTGCATTTTAAGGAACTGGAGGCCCTCGACGATATTATCGAGGCGCTGATTCCGGATGATTGGTTGCGCTCCGAATTTATGAAAAACCTCACCGACGAGGAAAAGGCCAAGATTGAATCCCTGGGCGGACTGGAAAAGCTGATCGAGGAATTCAAGAAGCGCCTCGAAGAACAAAAGGAGCGGCACGAGGGGGGCAACAAGTGGGTTGGCACCGGTGGCACCTCACCCTTTGGACAGGAGGGGTACCACCCTGAAGGCATCCGGGTGGGACCCAATGGCCGCAACAAGAAAGCGGTAAAAGTCTGGGATAAGCGCGATTTTAAGAATCTGGATGACAGCGTACAACTCGGTACGCGCAACATCAAAGTGGCGATGCGGCGCCTGCGCAAGTTTGCTCGCACTGGCGCGGCCGATGAACTGGATCTGGACGACACGATCAGCTCTACCGCACGCAATGCGGGTTGGCTGGATATCAAGATGGTACCCGAGCGGCACAATGCAGTGAAGGTGTTGTTGTTCTTTGATGTGGGCGGCTCCATGGACCCGCATGTGAGAGTTTGTGAGGAGCTATTCTCGGCGGCGCGCACCGAGTTTAAACACATGCAGAATTTCTACTTCCATAATTTTCTGTATGAAAGCGTATGGAGTAACAATATCCGGCGACACAACGAGCGCACCCAAGTCCTGGACATCCTGCACAAGTACAGCCACGACTATAAGGTAGTGTTCGTCGGCGACGCCTCCATGTCACCTTACGAGATAGTCCAGCCGGGTGGTTCCGTGGAACACTGGAACGAGGAGTCGGGCGAAATGTGGCTGCGGCGACTGCGCGATGTTTACGACAAGGTCATTTGGCTCAATCCGGTACCTGAGGACGATTGGCAGTACACCCAATCTGTGGCCATCACGCACCAGCTCATGGAAGGACATATGTATCCGCTAACACTCAGGGGGCTGGAAGAGGGTATGGCCTACTTATCCAAATAGGAGGCGAAGGCAATCAAGCTCGCTGTGACGGCCACGTTGAGTGACTCCACGCCATTGCGCATGGGAATAGATAACGCTGTATCTGCCAGCGCCCTGACCTGTGTACTGACTCCTGCTGTTTCATTGCCCAGCACGTAAACACAAAAACCCTGTCCTTTATAGTGAAACAATGAACGCGGCGCGTCGGCTTCCAGTGTGCACACTTGTGCACCCCGTTCCTGACAAAGCCTGAGTGCCTCCGGCAGTGCCTGGCACAACAACAGAGGCGCGCGGTACAGGGTCCCGGCACTGGCCTTGATCACCAGTGGACCCAGCGCCGCAGTACCCTTGCGCGGCAAAATAATGCCATCAATGTCTCCGGCAGCGGCCGAGCGAATGATCATGCCAAGGTTTTGCGGATTGGTGATGCCGTCCAGGGCCAGTAATCGCCGCGGCCAGCCTGTGGTTGCGCCGAGGTAGTCTTCCAAGCTCCGAAAGGAGGGACAAATGATGTCGACGGCCACCCCCTGATCCTGCTTGCCATTTTTGGAAATCCGCGCCAATTCTTCCCGACTGTGCAGCTTGATGGGCACCCCCAGAGTTTGCGCGCGCTGCCTTATTTCAGCGACGATATCCCCATCCCGATTACTATGAGCCAGGTGCACGGCGTGGCATACCAGCGATGTGTCCTGCAGGGATTCCAGTACAGGTTTGCGACCATAGACCGTCAAAACACTATCAAAAAAGGACTTTTTCTCATTGTAATCGGACGGTTTGGACATTGGTGAATGGGCAGGAAGATGGATTCAGTGCCAGGCGTTTGTGCCGGCTTAGCCAACAACGTCGCGGCCGCTGGCCAGGGAAGTCACCCGATCGGCTGATTCCTTCATGCGTGTGGCAATCTCTTCGACCTGCGTGCCGGTGACAGGTTTTTCAATCGATCCTGCGACAAAGCACATGACCGGAACCTCCTTGTAGGCGAAAACAGGTACCGTAATAGTACTGATCTCATAGCGTGCCTTGGGGTCGACTCGGTCGAGGTGGTAGTGCTCATCACACAGATCATGCTGGTATTTGTTCGCGGCGTTCTCCAGTTCGGTCAGGCTCCAGGCATTGTGAATCTGTCCCAGAGCGCTGCGTAATTCCGCTTCTGCCCTGGTGTTGAGGCTGACTTCATAGCCACGGGCACGGATGGCGATAAGCGACACCCGCAGCTTCTGGTCGAGCTTCTCGTTATAGCCCCCGCGGGAATCATGTGCTCTGGTGAGCCAGGCCTCCAGGTATTTTGCGTCCGAAAAAGCGGTAAAGCAGGCTGCCACCGGGGCGGTATTGGGCAGGCGCAAGCCGAGCTGGAAAGAGTCTATAAGTGGCGTGGCGCGGCCGTAGAGTGCCAGTAATACCTGGTGTAACTTGGAGCGTCCAGTGACCGCAAACCCAATCCCCAGATCATTCTGCAGCGCTTCCAGTTCCGGGCGCGCATATTCCAGGACTGGAAACTGGGCAAAGGCGGCATTGCCGGCCGCGATAATGGACGGTCCGAGTCGATAGGCCTTGGTCTTGGGGTGTTGCACAAGGAAGCCATAGTTGGCCATGGTGGTAAGAATGGCATGGCAGGTCGCCTTGTTCAGATTCAGCCGCCGGGTCATCTCCGTCAGCCCGAAGGCCTGGTGCGGGTTAGCCATCAGGAGATCAAGTATGGCCAACGCGCGCGCGGTAGGTTGGGAAAAAAGTGCCACTCTTTTTACTCCAGGGTTCCAATCAGGCTCGCTCTATCCCGAGTGTGTTGCTGCGTTATATAGTATATCTTCTTGTACTTGGCCGACAATCTTACAACCTGCCACTGTGGTAGTTCAAGTCTTACTGTTGCAGCGTTTTAGCAGCGGGAACTGCCAGGGTTTTGACGAGACCCAACATGGGTGCCGCCCACCGGGAATGTATGAAAAAATTCAAGCTCTACGGAACCAGCGCTTGTCACCTGTGCGGGTTGGCGCAGGGCATGATAGCGAACCAGCAGCTATCCATGGCTAGGTTCGATGTGGAAGTGGTGGATATCAGTGAGTCGGATGCGTTGTTTGAGCGTTACGGCGTGACCATACCAGTCTTGCAACACCCGGATAACAGGGAGCTGAACTGGCCCTTCTGCACCCAGCAACTCCGCGACTTCTTAGCCTCCTGACCCACTCTTGGAAAATCTACTTTTCTTTGCCGACACGTACCGCGAGCACATCGCAGTTGGCGCCGTGCATGACACCGTTCGCCGTGGAGCCCATTAACAGGGCCAAACCGTGACGTCCGTGACTACCCACTACGATCAGGTCGCTGCCCAGCTCTTTCGCCGTAGCGTGGATTTCTACCTCGGGTTTGCCCAGTACGATATGCTGGTGCGGAACATCGATCTTGTTACTTTCGGCGAAGCGGCGCATTTGCTGCGTGGCCTGCTGGTGAATCTCTTCCTGGATGCCAGAGAAATCCATCGGAATGTCGCCGCCATAGGCAAAACTGAGTGGCTCGATCACATGAATCAGATGCAGCTCTGCGCCATTGTAGTCCGCAATGGCGCGTCCGCGCAGCACCACCGCAGTCGAATCCTCGCTAAGGTCTATGGCAACCAGGATTTTTTGGTATTGGGACATGGCTACTTTCCGCCTTTTTAAAAACTCAGATTCCATTTATAGCATAGAATGCCACTTGATCAACCGGGTTTAAACCAGGTTGTAGTTGTTGTAGTTAAGGAAACACTGAAGATTGACCGGAATCAGGTGAATGGATGCTCAAATACCTGCTTATTCTATTTGTAATCGCGTTGGCGCTGGCACCCCTGGGACATTTTCTCCCCAGTAAGCGACAGCGCGAGATTGCCCGAATGCGCGAGTATGCCGCGGTGCACGGTTTGTTCGTGGAGTTCCGCGACATGCCGGCCGTCGGAAGCGCGCACGTCACCGTGCGGGAAGTAATTTATTACGGCAAGCGGCTGCCCAACAAGCGCGCCGGCCCGATAGATTCCGCAGCCTGGGTGCGGACCCAGGCGGGTTGGCGGAGTGCGGGTCCGCGGCAATCCGTACCCACACCTGTGCAGGAATTGGCCCCTGAAATCATCGCAGCCAGCGTTGATCCATCGAGTTGTGGCGTGTACTGGACGGAGTCCACCGGGGAGGCCGGGGTGGAGCAAATTCGGCAAATTCTAGAGCGCTGGTGCGAAGCACTAATCCGGTGACAGTTGGTATTTTCTCTTGACCCAAGCGACTTGGCGACTTATATATGCCCCTTTTTGCGCATCGCGGCTGGGTGCCTCCTGATCTTTTGTGTGTATGAAAGGAGTTTATGGGTAAATCACTGGTAATCGTGGAGTCACCGGCGAAGGCCAAGACTATCAACAAGTACCTGGGGCCTGATTTCATCGTTAAATCGAGCATTGGCCACATCCGGGATCTGCCCACTTCAGGGGATGGCACCAACAAAGCCGATCCCAAGGAGCGGGCGGCGCAGGCTGCCCGCACCCGCAAGATGGCTCCCAAACAGAAAGCCACCTATAAGAAAAAGAACGCGCGTCAGCAGCTTGTGCGGCGTATGGGTATCGACCCGGATCACGGCTGGGCAGCCACTTACCAGATCCTGCCCGGTAAGGAAAAAGTCGTCAATGAGCTGACCAGGCTTGCCGCCAATTCCGATGCCATCTACCTCGCCACTGACCTCGACCGTGAAGGCGAGGCCATTGCCTGGCATTTGAAAGAGGCGATCGGTGGCGACCCGTCCCGGTACCAGCGGGTAGTCTTCAATGAAATCACCAAAAAAGCTATCACTGCAGCGTTCGAACATCCTGTGACACTGGATATGGATCGGGTCTATGCGCAGCAAGCGCGCCGTTTTCTCGACAGGGTAGTCGGGTTCATGGTGTCACCGCTGTTATGGTCCAAGGTTGCACGCGGTTTGTCCGCCGGACGGGTGCAATCCGTTGCAGTGCGCCTGATCGTCGAGCGCGAGCGTGAGATCCGTGCCTTCGTGCCCGAGGAATACTGGGAAATTCATGCTGACCTGGCCACTGTAAAAGGTGAGGAGATTCGCTTCCAGGTGCGCAAGCATGATGGCCAGGAGTTTCGGCCGGGAGAGGAGGGTATAGCCCGGGCTGCTGCCGCCGAACTGGAAAAACTACCGTACTTGGTGAGCAAACGGGAGGACAAACCTACCCGCTCCAAGGCACCCGCACCCTTTATTACCTCTACCCTACAGCAGGCCGCCAGCACCCGGCTCGGTTTCAGTGTTAAAAAGACCATGATGATGGCACAGCGTCTGTACGAGGCTGGGTACATTACCTACATGCGTACGGACTCAACCAATTTGAGTGCAGACGCGGTGGCAGCCTGCCGCACTTATATTGGCAGCAACTATCCGCCGCGCTACCTGCCTGATGAACCCAGGCTTTTTTCGTCGAGGGAGGGAGCCCAAGAAGCTCACGAGGCCATACGTCCATCAGATGTGAATGTGCTGCAGACCGCCCTGAATGGCATGGAGAGAGACGCCGAGCGACTCTATGAATTGATATGGCGGCAATTTGTCGCCGGACAGATGCCCGACGCAGAATACACATCGACAGTGGTGACCGGCTCGGCAGGTACCTACGAACTCAATGCCAAGGGCCGCATCATTCGTTTTGACGGCTACACGCGCGTCCTGGCGCCTGCGGGGCGCAAGAATGAAGATGATGTTTTGCCTGATGTGCAGGAGGGGGAAACGCTCAATCTGCTCAAGCTGCATCCGGCCCAGCACTTTACCAAACCTGCTTCCCGGTACGGTGAGGCAAGTCTGGTGCGGGAAATGGAAAAACGCGGTATCGGGCGCCCGTCGACTTACGCGTCCATCATCTCCACCATCCAGGAGCGGGGATACGTGCGCCTGGAGAACAAGCGCTTCTATGCGGAGAAGATGGGGGATATCGTCACCCAGCGTTTGCAGACCAGCTTTAAAGAGCTGCTCGACTACGGATTTACCGCGTCTATGGAGAAGCACCTGGATGAGGTTGCCCAGGGCAAGCTGGAGTGGCACGAGTTGCTCGACAATTTTTATGCTGAATTCAGCACTTTGCTGGAACAGGCAGAGGAGGGTGAGCCCGGTGGGATGCAACCCAACCAGCCGACCATGACGGATATCAGTTGCAGTACCTGCACTCGCCCCATGCAAGTGCGCACTGCCAGTACCGGCGTATTTTTGGGTTGTTCCGGGTACGCCCTGCCGCCCAAGGAACGCTGCAAAAATACGCTCAACCTGACCGCCGGCGATGAAGCTATCATGGAAGATGCAGATGATGAAGCGGAGTCCCGATTGCTGCGCTCTAAACACCGCTGCGCATTGTGTAACACAGCCATGGACAGCTACCTCATCGATGAACGGCGCAAGTTGCACGTGTGTGGCAACAACCCGGACTGCGCAGGTTTTGAGGTAGAAGAGGGCAAGTTCAAAATCAGGGGCTATGACGGCCCTACGTTGGAGTGCGATAAGTGTGGTGCCCAAATGCAGCTCAAGAATGGCCGCTTTGGCAAATACTTTGGCTGTACAGCGCCGGCGTGCAAGAACACCCGAAAGCTGCTGCGCAACGGCGATGCAGCGCCGCCAAAGATGGCTCCAGTCCCTATGCCGGAACTGCAATGCCAGAAGGTAGAAGACCACTATATTTTACGCGACGGCGCGGCGGGCCTGTTCCTTGCTGCCAGCCAATTTCCCCGCAACCGGGAAACCCGTGCGCCACTGGTTACCGAGTTATTGGCGCACCAGTCCGAAATCGATCCCAAATACAGCTTTCTGTTCAGTGCGCCGACGGTAGACAAGGACGGCAACCCGGCGCAAGTGCGATTCAGTCGCAAGACCAAGGAACAGTATGTAATGACTGAAATCGAGGGTAAGGCCACGGGTTGGAAGGCGTTATACCAGCGGGGCAGTTGGCATGAAGAACAGATCTCGGGCAGCACGGGCCGTTCGACAAAAAAGGGTTGAGATTGCTGCTGGTTGCTACCAGCAACGGCTGCTAGAATGGCCGTGAACCGTTTACGTGGAGTCTATTGAGTGTCTGCATCCTTGTTGGAAATCGTCGATCGTGGAGATGGAGAAATTGTCGTACAGCGGGCGGATGATGACTCAGAGCCATTGGTAACCATCCGCTTTTCAGACGAAGCTCGCGCCTACATGATGGACAATGGACTCGAAGTCGCTAAGGCGATGATTCAGGCCGGTATTCAGGCGGCTGCGGTTATCTCAGAGCGAGGCGACGTCGAAGTGGTGCCGTCACAGGACGCACAGCGCATTTTGCACTAGCCGTTAACTGCCGCGGCGCAACACGCCCACAACGAGACCTTCGATAGTGCAGGCCTGTTTTCGTAAATCGATATTGATCGGCTTGTAATCGCGATTTTCCGGTAACAACTGCAGTAGATGTTTTTGGCCTGTCCGGTGCAGGCGTTTAACGGTGACTTCATCTTCGATACGCGCGACCACAATGTCACCATTTTTTGCGATAGGAGTGCTGTGCACTGCAAGCAGATCTCCCTCGAGAATTCCTGCATCGATCATGCTGTCCCCCTGTACCGTCAGGAAATAGTCAGCATGTGGCTTAAAGAAGCTGGCAGGTAGATCGCAGTAGTCCTCAACATGCGCCTCGGCCAGGATCGGGCTACCTGCGGCGACCCGCCCAATAATAGGAATGCCGGCACTCTCAGGTAGCCTGATACCACGGGACGCACCAGCAATCATTTCAATGGCGCCCTTGCGCGCCAGGGCCTTGAGATGTTCCTCCGCAGCATTGGCAGATTTAAAACCGAGCGTTCGCGCTATGTCGGCTCGGGTCGGGGGATAGCCGGTCTCGTCTATGTGCTGACGAACAATGTCCAGCACCTGCTGCTGTCGCTGAGTAAGCTTTTCCATCACTGGCACCCTCTGTGTATTTGTACAGGTGCTGTGATTATATACAGTATTGACGCTGCAATTCAAGTCGGGCCCGTGTGGTATGCCTCATTGGTGAACGCGGCGGTGGCTTAATGGTCCAGCGCGACGTCAGATGTCCTCGACACCGTACATGGCATCGGGTTCTATGGAGGTCACGGGACTGGCCCAGTCCTGGGGGTGCATGGGCAGATCCGGGTCGAGCAGGTCATCGTCGTCAAGTTCGAAGGCTGCGCGCCAGTCCTCCGGAGCTTCGGCCACCACCAGCTGCATTTCTCGCCATGCATCGAGGTCATGCTCGGACACCTCGCCATCGAGATACTGGGTTTCAATGCTGAAGCTGGTGGGATCCCAGTCAATAACCTCGAACAACTCCTGCGTTTGCAAGTCCTTGTACCATGCACCCACCACCGGGCTTAACATTTTCATTTGGCATTCCCCTGCTCGCGCAAACAACTTCTGTACGCCAACATATCACGCTGGCGGGGTGTGTCCACTGCGCGCATTCGGCACAGGCCACAGTGCCATAAACTCGTTCGTGCCCAACGCTAGAAATCTTTCCACAATAGATCAACCGCTTGCGCTTGCTTTCAAGAGTTGACTTAAGTCCCAGCTGGCTTTTATATAGCCTTACCTGCGCGCCTGATGGTATCGACATAAACAATTTGTCTAAAAACCGAGTAATCATAATCGCCCGGCGCAAGCGGGAAAAAAATGTATTGCGTTTGTGCGGCAGCTTTTACGTTAGATCATGCTGCCGTCTGCAGCCCCACGCCATCGAGTCAGAGAGGATAGTTCATTGCGTAGATTGACGACGTTCCAAGCCAAGAACACTGCTTTAGAACTGCTGACCGGGCTCGTGTGGGTGGTGCAGATTGCCCTGGAGCAGAGCACTTGACGCCGCTCGCCATCATCGGGGGGACCGGCGTCGATGAGCTGGAGGGGCTGAAAGTCCTTCGGGATCATCGTGTGCAAACGCCTTTTGGTGAACCCTCTCGGGCGATTCAGGAGGGACGACTCGGAGATGCCACTCTTTTTTTCCTGCAGCGCCATGGCAGTCCTGGAGCGATCCCGCCGCACCGCATTAACTACCGCGCCAATTTGTGGGCACTCAAATCACTGGGAGTAGAGGGCATTGTGGCCATCAATACAGTCGGCGGTATCACCGCAGCGATGCGGCCCGGGCGGCTGTTGATTCCGGATCAGGTAATTGACTACACCTGGGGTCGTGAACATAGCTTTGACGACGGACAAGATGGTCAGTTGCTGCATATCGATTTCACCGAACCCTATGAACGCACGCTGCGCCTGCAGTTGCTGGCGGCGGCGGAGCGTGCCGGAATCCCGCACGAGGCAGCCGGCGTGCACGGTGTCACCCAGGGCCCACGTCTGGAAACGGCGGCGGAAATCAAGCGCATGGCACGCGACGGTTGCGATGTGGTCGGTATGACAGGCATGCCCGAAGCTGCTCTTGCCCGGGAGCTCAACCTTCCCTACGCCTCGATTTGCATGGTGGTGAATCCCGCCGCCGGTCTGGGCGATCTGCCGCTAACAATAGCCACGATGCGCGAAATACTGGAGCGCGAGTCGGCTGTGGTCAGGCAGTTGCTGAGTGAGCTGGTGCGCAACCACCAGGGCAGCTAAGTCGACGGGGTCGATTCCGCTCCCGCTTTTGGCGGTACCGTTGTCTCAGGCTGTGCTGTGGTCTCTGGTTCTACGCCACTGAGGGCGGTGATTTTCGCCACCACACCCAACATGGGGTGATCGATGTAGTTTACCTCTGCGCTGCGCATACGGCGTGTCTGTTGCAGCAGGACGGCGTGCCGAAAGGGGTACACTGAGCCCGGCGCCGTAGGGCTTGCTGCACTGTCCTGCGGTTGCGGGGCGGTCGGCACAGGCATCTCAGGTACGCTGGACGCTGGCCCCAGCGGGGGCGGAGGCATGCGCCAGGAACTGTGCAGGTATTCTCCCTGGGTATTCAGCCACAGGTTGGTTTCCAGGTAGAGGTCGCCCGACATATAGAGTTTGATCGAGCCCTGCAGTGCAGGCCATTGCCCGCCATCGCCAGAGTGGTCCAGCACTATAGGCACTGCTGCTGACTGATTCGCCATGGGCTGCAGCCAGGTTTCATGGAAGAGTATCCGATAGCGGCCGCTGCGTTGCATAGCATCTGCTTTGCTACCAAACTCGCGCAGTGTTGAAGGGAGCGTGGCGAAGGGAGTGGGTTGTACCGGGACTGGTACGTTGGCAGGCCCCGCCTGCTGCGCACTGGCAGCCTGTTCCCCTGGCTCGGTCAGGAACTGCGTTGCTTGGGGGTAGGTAAGTTCTGGTGTCGCCTCCCACTGTTCCGCCGTGCCTCCCGCCGGGTAACTGAATACCAGGAGTTCAACCCGGTACCAACTCTCAGTCTGGGCCTGCACGGAGAGCGACAGTAGCAGTGCGGTGCCAATGAGGATACGCACGAACTGCGCAAGGGAACGGTCAGGCATCGGCGGTGCTCTTCTGGCGCTCGGTGGCAAAGGTATCCAGCAGCTGCTCCAGATAGTGGTACCGCTCATGCATGTCGGGTGAACTGTGCTCGAAGCGCAGCCGCGTGGCCCCGGCCAGCTTGTAAGCGCTGGGAGCTGACTGAACCAGCTTGACCAGGCTCAACGGGTTCACCGGTGTCGTTTCCTTGAAATCGATACTACCACCCTCTGGCCCCGCTTCAATAGTGCGTATACCCAGATCCTGGGCCCTGAGGCGCAGCCTGGATACCTGGAACAGATTGTCGACCTGGAGTGGCAGGAGACCAAAACGGTCAATCATCTCCACCTGCAAGTTCCGCAGTTCAGCGTTGCTGGTAGCCGCAGCAATCCGCTTGTACAGAATAAGGCGACTGTTGACGTCTGGCAAATAGTCATCGGGAATGAGGGCCGGTACGTGCAGGTTGACCTCGGTGCCTTGATCCAGTGGTGCGTCAACGTTGGGGATCTCGCCCCGCCGCAGCGCTGCAACTGCCCGCTGCAACATATCCATGTACATGGAGAAGCCGACGCTGTGTATTTGACCGCTCTGTTCGTCGCCGAGCAGCTCGCCCGCTCCGCGGATCTCCAGGTCATGGGTGGCCAACAGGTAGCCCGCGCCCAGGTCGCCCGCGGCCTCGATTGCCTCCAGGCGTTTTCCCGCATCCACCGAGATGGCCGAGCGCGGCGGAGTAAGCAGGTACGCATAGGCCTGGTGGTGAGAGCGTCCGACCCGCCCGCGCAACTGGTGCAACTGTGCCAGACCGAACTTGTCCGCGCGCTCGATAATGATGGTATTGGCGTTGGGAATATCGATACCCGTTTCGATGATTGTGGTGCACAGCAGCACATGGTGGTGACGGTGGTAAAAACCGGACATTACCTGTTCCAGTTGGGTTTCTCGCATTTGGCCGTGAGCGACAGCAATACTCAGGCCCGGCAGCAGCTCACGCAGCTTGCGCGCTTTTTCTTCAATGGTCTTCACCTCGTTATGCAGGTAGTAAACCTGCCCGCCCCGCAGGGTTTCCCGGAGCATCGCCTCCTTGATCAGCGCAATATTGTGCTCGCGCACAAATGTCTTGATGGACAAGCGCCGCGCCGGGGGAGTGGCAATAATCGACAGGTCTCGCATCCCTCCCAATGCCATGTTCAAGGTGCGAGGAATCGGTGTGGCGGTGAGGGTCAGTATGTCAACTTCAGAGCGCAGAGCCTTGATGACTTCCTTTTGCTTTACACCGAAACGGTGCTCCTCATCGATGATGAGCAGTCCCAGGTCGTGAAAGCGAAAGTCGCTTTGCAGTAATTTGTGGGTTCCAATCAGAATGTCGACAGCGCCCGCACTCGCCCGACGCATCACCTCATCCAGCTGTTTGGCGGATTTGAAGCGCGATACGACTTCCACTGTCACTGGTAAGTCGGCGAAGCGGTCGCTGAAAGAGTTGTAGTGCTGTTGTGCCAGTAGCGTGGTTGGGACGAGTACTGCCACCTGCTTGTGGTTGCTGGTTGCAACAAATGCCGCGCGCAGTGCGACCTCGGTTTTGCCAAAACCGACATCACCACAGACCAGTCTGTCCATGACCCGAGGGCTGTGCATGTCGTCCAGCACAGCGCGAATAGTGGCTTCCTGGTCGGGGGTCTCTTCAAACGGGAAGGCGGCGCAGAATTTTGCGTATGCGTGGTCCTGTGGCTCGAACCTGAAGCCCTCCCGCGCCTCCCGCCGAGCGTAGACCTCCAACAACTGCGCGGCGATATCATTGGCTTTCTCGCTGGCCTTACGGCGAGCCTTTTCCCACTGGTCTGAGCCCAGTTTATGCAGGGGCGCCATGTCGGGATCACTACCGGCATAGCGGCTGATCAGGTGCAGTGAGGCAACCGGAACGTACAAACGGGCGCCCTGTGCGTACTCCAGTGCCAGGAACTCGAACTCCTGCTCGTCCACCACCAGTTTCTGCAAGCCGATGTAACGGCCGACGCCGTGTTCAAGGTGCACAACCGGGACCCCTTCACGCAGTTCGTTGAGGGCTTTAAATGCATTGGCCTGGGCATTGTCATCGATACGCTTGCGCCGCCGGCGCTGCGCGACGCGATTGCCAAACAGTTGTGCCTCGCAGACGAGAGTCGGCTGGTCACGGCCAAAATACAGTCCGCGGTCCAGCGGGGCGGTGGCTATCGCGAAGTTCAGCCGCGAATCGATGAATGCCTGCCAGTTGGCCACGGCAGGTGGGGCCAGCTGATATTCTTGCAAGGACTCCAGCAGGACCTCGCGCCGACCAGCGGATTCAGCGCACAGTAGTACGGGGCCCTGGTGTTCCCTGAGAAAACGCACGAGGTTGTCAGTGGGAGACTCGCTGTGGTGATGGCCGGACAGGTTAGGGGGCGGTTGCACAGCGGTTTGCTGATGCACAATGGCGTCGGGATTGTGGCGCAACTCCAGGACGGGGAACCGCTTGAATTGCTGATACAGCTCTTCAATTGGTGTGAAGCAACGCCGTGGCGGCAGTAGTGGACGTCGCGGGTCAACGCCGTACTCTTCGAAACGGCTGCTGACCTCGTCCCAGAAATGCTGGGCTGCACTGTGATGATCCCCGGTAGTGATAATGGCGCTACTATCTGGCAGGTAGTCAAACAGCGTTGCGCACTGTGCAAAGAACAGTGGCAGGTAATACTCGCACCCACCAGGACTGCGTCCCGCGCTCACCTCCACATAGGTGGGGCACAGATCGTGGTCGACATCGAAACTGTCGTACCAGTTCATCTGGAAACGCCGCACCGCAGCCTGTTCCAGCGGGTATTCCCGGGCGGGCAGAAGATTTATCCCTGCTACCCTGGCCACGGTGCGCTGGCTTTCCGGCTCAAACGTGCGCAGGGAATCGATTTCATCATCCAGCAGGTCGATACGAAAGGGTAGTTCACTGCCCATGGGATAGACATCTACCAGCGAGCCGCGCAGTGCAAATTCGCCGTGTTCGTAGACGGTTTCCACATTACTGTAACCGTTGCGTTGCAGGTTGACTCTGAAGCGATCTACATCCAGTGTCTGGCCCTCCTGCAACACCAGGCTGGAGCCTGCGATATATTCCGTTGGTGCCAGTCGGTGCATCAGTGTGGGTATTGGCACGATCAGTATGCCTTGCGCCATTCCCGGCAATCGGTAGAGGGTACTCAGGCGCTCCGAGATGATGTCCTGATGGGGAGAAAAGTTGTCGTAGGGCAGGATCTCCCAATCAGGGAAAACCAGAATTTCGCAGTCGTGTTGAAGAAAAAACGGCAGTTCCCGCTCCAAGGCGAGTGAAGAGCTGGTATCGGCTGTAACTACCACCAGCAACCGGCCTAAAGCAGCGAGTTCCGCGATGCAGCGCGCATCGGCACAACCGCTAAATGGCCCAAGGGCGGTGCGTGAGCCTGCCTGTTGAGGCCAGGGCGTCTTTTCGACCAACTTGCTGAACATAAGGTGTGAATCGCTTGTGCGGTGCATCTGGGTGGGTATCGAACCGCGCAATTATAACGGAGCTTCCGCCAAGCGCCAGCACCGGGTCCCCTGCAGACCGTGAATATTCCGGATACTAGCTTGCGCGCTATTTGTCATCGGATAATAATACGCGCCCTACCTTCACTGGGCAGAGCAAAGGTTTCCAATGCCGAACAAACGCAAGCGTGCACGTCCCGACGATTACTTCAAGGATTGGAAACAGCGCGAGGCACTCGCCGAAGGCATGATCCCTCTGGTGGGTCGGTTGTCCCGCGAAAAAAACGTCAAGTGCTATATCTACGGCAAGCCGTTGGTCAATCGCTCGGTGTTCGAAATCATGAAGGACCACCGTTACGTGCGCCAGGTAGAAGGAAACGAGTTATCCGAAAAGGAGACATTTCCCGTTTTCAACCGGCTGAGCCAGCTGGACCTGGGCCCAGCCCATATCGACGTCGGTCGCCTGGCCGTTGGCTATTCCGTGCAGGGCGCAGTAGCAGGCCTGAGTTTAGAGCAGTACATCGACCGCGAATTGGGTCCGCTCATTGGGTCCAAGGATAAACCGATCGATAAACCTCAGGATGTGGTTCTCTACGGTTTCGGCCGCATCGGCCGTCTGATGGCGCGCATTCTGATTGATAAAACCGGTGGCGGCGATGGCCTGCGTCTGCGCGCCATCGTGGTTCGCAAAGGCAAAGCACCCAACGATCTCGAGAAGCGTGCCAGCCTGTTGCGCCGGGATTCAGTACACGGTCCATTTGATGGCACCATTCGCGTGGATGAGGAGCGCCAGTCCTTTGTCGCCAACGGCAACGAGGTCAAGGTGATTTACGCGGACGCACCGGACACCATCGACTACACCGCATACGGCATCGACAATGCCATCATCATTGACAATACGGGGGCCTGGCGTGATGAAGCCGGCCTCGCCAAGCACCTCAAGAGTAAAGGTGCGAGCAAGGTGATCCTCACGGCTCCCGGAAAAGGGGCCCTCAAAAATGTGGTAGCAGGCATCAATAGCCATATCATCGAACCCTCCGATACCATTATTTCTGCTGCCTCCTGTACCACCAATGCGATCGCGCCGCCCTTGAAGGCCATGGACGATGAGTTCGGAATTGTTGCCGGTCATGTGGAGACCGTACATGCCTACACCAATGACCAGAATTTGATCGATAACTACCACAAGGCATCCCGTCGCGGGCGCAGCGCACCGCTGAACATGGTATTGACGGAGACCGGGGCGGCGGTGGCAGTGGGCAAGGTCCTGCCGCAGCTGGCAGGCAAGCTGACGGGGAACGCTATTCGAGTGCCCACGCCGAATGTTTCCATGGCTATTCTCAACCTGACCCTCAGCCGGGAAACGACCGCCGAGGCAGTGAATGAGTTTATGCGTCATCAGGCGCTGCACTCGCCCCTGCGCAACCAGATCGATTATTCCGCCTCGCCCGAAGTTGTCTCCAGTGATTTTGTTGGTTCCCGGCATGCCTGTATTTTTGACGCCAAGGCAACCATTGTGAATGGCAGGCAAGCAGTGCTGTACCTATGGTATGACAATGAATACGGTTACAGCTGCCAGGTGCACCGCATATTGGAGCAAATGGCGGGCATTCATTACGCGGTTTATCCGCAGCAAAGTTGAGTTGTCGGTTGTGCCGATAACGCAAACCAGAGCACTATCACCCAGTGGTTACTATTCCTTTTATTCGAAATTCCCAGAATATTGGCAGTCCACTTGCATTCACTCAGAGGCTGCAGGCAGATCAGTATGATCAAGATCAAACGGGGCTTGGATATCCCGATTATGGGAGCCCCCCGGCAAGTTATTGAAGACGCGCCTGCAGTCCGTGCTGTGGCCCTGGTCGGATTCGATTACGTGGGTATGAAACCCACTATGGCCGTCCGTGAGGGTGACCGCGTAAAGCTTGGGCAGCTGCTGTTCAACGACAAAAAAACAGAGGGCGTAGGTTACACGTCACCGGCTGCGGGCGTTGTGGCAGCGATCAACCGAGGTGCCCGTAGAGCGCTGCAGTCGGTGGTCATCGATGTCGAGGGGAGTGACGCCGAGACTTTTCCCACCTGCACCAGTACCTCACTTCCTCAAGCTGAGGATATCCGCGAACGTCTGCTGCGCAGCGGCCTGTGGACCGCACTGCGCACGCGGCCCTATAGCAAGGTACCTGCGCCCCGATCCGAGGCCGCCGCGATATTTGTCACCGCTATGGATACACATCCCCTCGCGGCTGATCCGGCGCTGATCATTGCAGACCAGCCGGAGGCATTCAGCCTCGGACAGGACCTGCTGGCGCAGTTGACAGCCGGGAAGCTTTACCTGTGTGCTGCCGCTGGCGTTCAGTTGCCCAAGGGCAATGCCGGCAATATAGAAGTCGCTCAGTTTTCCGGCCCCCATCCTGCCGGCCTGGCAGGCACACATGTGCATTTTCTGCAGGCAGCCAGCGCGACCAGGACCGTGTGGACCATAGGTTATCAGGATGTCATTGCCATCGGTCGGCTGTTCCTGGATGGACATGTATTTGCTGAACGCGTTATCGCCCTCGGTGGTCCCCAGGTTGAAAATCCACGCCTGTTGCGCACGCGACTGGGCGCCGACCTGCAGGCCTTGTGCGCTGGACAGTTGAAGAACGGCGATAATCGAATCATCTCCGGTTCTGTGCTGGGAGGACGGACGGTGCAGGGTGGCACTGCATACCTTGGGCGCTATCACACGCAGGTTTCTGTTCTCCTGGAGGGACGACAGCGGGAATTTATGGGCTGGCTCTCGCCCGGATTCAACAAGCACTCCACTCTGGGCATCTACGTCAGCAGCTTTTTTGGCAGCAAACCCCTGCCCATGACCACCAATACCAATGGCAGCCCGCGCGCCATGGTGCCGGTAGGCAGCTACGAGAAAGTCATGCCGATGGATATCCTGCCCACACAGTTGCTGCGCGCGCTGCTGGTGGGTGATACGGAAATGGCGCAGGCCCTCGGTTGCCTTGAACTGGATGAAGAAGATTTGGCCCTGTGCAGTTATGTCTGCCCGGGAAAATACGAATACGGTCCGATTCTGCGCGATAACCTGACACGCATCGAGAAGGAGGGTTAAGCAGTGGGACTGAGAAGGATGCTTGACAATCTGGAACACCACTTCCAGGAAGGCGGCCGCTTCCAGAAATGGTTTGCCGTGTATGAGGTGATCGACACTTTTCTCTACGCTCCAGACTCCGTCACCCGGTCTACCGCTCATGTGCGTGATGGCGTAGACCTGAAACGCATCATGATCACGGTATGGCTGGCGGCTTTCCCCGCCATGTTTTACGGTATGTACAACCTCGGCTTCCAGGCCACCGATGTGATGCCTGCCGGATACGCCGTAGGAGGCTGGCGTGGCGCCCTGATAGGCCTGCTGGGTGGTTATGACGCGGGCAGTATCTGGGATTGCTTCTGGTACGGTGCGGTATTCTTCCTGCCGATCTATATCGTGACCTTTCTGGTGGGTATCAGCTGGGAGTTATTGTTTGCCGTTAAGCGCGGCCATGAAGTCAATGAGGGGTTTTTTGTTACTTCCATTCTGTTTGCCCTGAGTTGCCCCCCCGATATTCCCTTGTGGCAGGTGGCTCTGGGGATCAGTTTTGGTGTGGTGTTCGCCAAAGAAGTGTTCGGCGGAACCGGCAAAAATTTCCTCAACCCTGCCCTGGCGGGGCGCGCATTCCTGTATTTTGCTTATCCCGCCCATATGTCCGGGGATGCCGTGTGGATCGCTGTTGACGGGATCACCCAGGCCACGCCGCTTTCAGTTGTTGCATCGGCGGGGATGGATGCACTGACCCAGCAGTGGAACTGGATGGATGCCTTCCTGGGCGCCAAGCCTGGCTCTATCGGCGAGACATCAACCCTGGCCATCCTGATTGGAATGGTGTTATTGCTGGTGACCCAGGTCGCTTCCTGGCGAATTATTCTCGCTGTGTTTCTGGGTATGGTCGCGTTTTCATCCTTCCTTAACTACGTAGGGTCTGACAGCAATCCCGCGTTTGCCATGCCCTGGTACTGGCATCTGGTGACAGGGGGATTCGCATTCGGCATGGTGTTCATGGCGACTGATCCCGTGTCGGCGGCCATGACCGACACTGGCAAATGGGCCTATGGTATCCTTATTGGGGTGATGACGGTGTTGATTCGAGTCCTCAACCCGGCCTACCCCGAAGGCATTATGCTCGCCATTCTGTTTTCCAACCTGTTTGCTCCTTTTATGGACCATATTGTCGTTCGGGCCAACATCAAACGGAGGCTTGCTCGTGTCCAGTAATGACAGTATCCGCAAAACGCTTATAGTAGCCTTCGCATTGTGCATCGTGTGCTCGATCATTGTTTCGGGCGCAGCGGTGATACTCCAGCCGGTGCAGGAAGTCAACAAGGCTCTGGATCGTAAGCGCAACATTCTGGCTGCGGCGGGTATGCTGGTCGACGGGAAGAGTATCGAGGAGCAGTTTTCCAAGGTAAAGACGCGCTACGTGGACCTGCGCAGCGGGAAATTTGCTGACGAGTCTGTTCCTGACAAATACGACCAGCGCAGGGCCGCCAAGGACCCTGACTTATCAGATGCACTGAACGTTGAACAGGATGTGGCCAGGATTGCCAGACGTGAATACTTTGCCCCTGTGTACCTGGTTGAGGACGCGCAGGGCGCGCTGGAAAAGATCGTCCTGCCGATTCGTGGGTTTGGCCTCTGGTCGACTCTCTATGGCTTCGTCGCCCTCGCACCCGACACCAATACCATCGTTGGTATCGGATTTAATGAACACGGGGAAACACCCGGTTTGGGCGGAGAAGTGGATAACCCGCGCTGGAAAGCGTTCTGGCCTGGAAAACAGGTTTACCGTGGCGGCAAGGTCGAGATCGGCCTGATCAAAGGCTCAGTGGACCCGGCTTCCGCTAACGCTGCGTGGCAGGTTGACGGATTGGCCGGCGCTACCCTTACCAGCCGGGGGGTGACCCATTTGCTACATTTCTGGCTGGGTGAAAATGGATTCCAACCATTCCTTGATAACCTGCTAGCAGGGGAGGCCTGATTATGCAAAGCATCCGAGAAACCCTCATCGGACCTGTTTTCAAGAACAATCCCATCGGACTGCAGATCCTGGGGATCTGTTCAGCGCTGGCGGTCACTTCGTCATTGCGGGTGACGCTGGTAATGTGCATAGCGCTTACCCTGGTGACTGCATTCTCCAGTATGTTTATCTCGGCCATTCGCAACCATATTCCCAGCAGCATTCGCATCATTGTGCAGATGGTCATTATTGCTTCATTGGTTATTGTCGTAGATCAGTTTCTTAGAGCTTATGCATTCGGTATCAGCAAACAACTCTCTGTCTTCGTCGGGCTGATCATTACCAACTGCATCGTCATGGGCCGTGCTGAAGCCTATGCCATGGTCAACCCTCCCGTCGCCAGTTTTGTCGACGGCATCGGTAACGGCCTGGGGTACAGTATCGTCTTGGTGATAGTGGCGATTGTGCGAGAGCTACTAGGTTCAGGCAAACTCATGGGGTTTGAAATTCTGCCACTGGTGACCGATGGTGGCTGGTATGTGCCGAACGGGCTTCTGCTATTGCCGCCGAGTGCGTTTTTCCTGATCGGTGGGTTTATCTGGGCTCTGCGCAGTGTGCGCACGGAACAGGTGGAAGCACCGGAATACAAAATTGCCACACATACCGTCGTGGGGGAGAGCACCTGAATGGAAGCGTTGCTCAGTTTATTTGTTCGCTCCATCTTCATCGAAAACATGGCGCTGTCCTTTTTCCTGGGGATGTGTACCTTTCTGGCGCTGTCCAAGAAAATTGAGGCAGCGCTCGGCCTGGGAATCGCGGTCACCGTGGTACTGGCGATCACCGTACCTGTAAACAACCTGATCTACCATTACCTGCTGGCCGACGGCGCACTGGACTGGGCCGGACTGCCAGACTTGAATCTGAGTTTTCTTGGTTTGCTGTCTTACATCGGCGTCATTGCCGCGATCGTGCAGATTCTGGAAATGTTCCTCGATAAGTACTTGCCAGCACTGTACAACGCGCTGGGCGTTTTCCTTCCGCTGATTACCGTAAACTGTGCAATATTGGGTGCGGTTTTGTTTATGGTGGAGAGGAATTATGGATTTGCGGAGAGCGTAGTGTTTGGCGTTGGTTCCGGCTTGGGTTGGACGCTGGCCATTGTCGCCTTGGCCGGAATCCGCGAAAAGCTCAAATACTCTGACGTGCCACTTGGCCTGCAGGGACTAGGTATTACCTTCATTTCCGCAGGCCTTATGGCACTGGGCTTTATGTCCTTTGGCGGCATTGATATCTAAGGCGGACTGAACTGATATGGAAATGACGATTGCGTTCGGTGTCGGCATGTTCACGGTCATGGTGCTGCTGATGGTCGCCCTGATTCTGTTTGCGCGCTCGTATCTGGTCAGTGCCGACGAAGTACACATACTGATTAACGGCGAGAAAACAATCACCGTGCCCGCTGGCGGCAAATTATTGCAGACCTTGTCGGAGGCCAAACTTTTTCTCCCGTCGGCCTGCGGCGGTGGCGGAACATGTGCCCAGTGCAAATGCATCATAACCGAGGGCGGTGGCTCTATGCTGCCCACCGAAGAAGGGCATTTTAGCCGGCGGGAAGCGGCCGAAGGCTGGCGCCTGAGTTGCCAGACCGCGGTCAAACAGGATATGAAAATTCAGGTCCCGGAAGAAGTATTTGGTGTCAAGCAGTGGGAGTGTGTGGTGGAATCCAATCCCAACGTGGCGACCTTTATCAAGGAACTGACGCTGCGCTTGCCGGAGGGTGAAAATGTGGATTTCCGTGCGGGTGGTTATGTGCAGCTTGAATGTCCGCCGCACAGCGTCAAATACGCCGACTTTGACATCGAGGAACAGTATCGCGGTGACTGGGAGCGGTTCGGTTTCTACCAGCATGAATCCATGGTCACTGAAAACGTCATTCGCGCATACTCCTTGGCCAATTATCCACAGGAAAGGGGCGTGCTGAAGTTCAATATCCGCATCGCCACGCCGCCACCGGGCAGCCACGGGATTCATCCTGGGCAGATGTCTTCCTGGGCATTTAACCTTAAACCCGGCGATAAAGTGAAAGTATACGGCCCCTTCGGCGATTTTTTTGCCAAAGATACGGACGCGGAGATGGTGTTTATTGGGGGTGGTGCCGGAATGGCTCCCATGCGCTCGCATCTGTTAGACCAGTTGCGGCGCCTGCACAGTAAGCGAAAGATATCGTTCTGGTACGGCGCGCGCTCACTGCGCGAGATGTTCTACGTTGAAGATTATAACCAACTCGCGGCAGAGAATGAGAATTTCCAGTGGCATGTGGCGCTGTCTGATCCTCAGCCTGAAGATAATTGGCAGGGATTTACAGGTTTTATCCACAATGTGCTCTACGAGGAATACCTGAAAGATCACCCGGCGCCCGAAGATTGTGAGTACTATATGTGCGGACCACCGATGATGAACGCGGCAGTAATCCAGCTGCTAAAGAATCTGGGTGTGGAGCCTGAGAATATCCTGCTTGATGACTTTGGTGGTTAGGCAGCTGTCAAACAGACTGCAAAGCCACTTGAGAGAGTGGCTTTTTTACTTTTTTATGGTGTGTTGCCTGACGGGTTGCTCGAGAGAGATTGCCCCTTTGCAACACTCCGGTGGCACCATGGTGGTAGCGCAGGCACAGGGATTAGCGGTATATTTCATAAGCAGGGTGGGAGACGACTTCATACACAGCCATACGGCGGCATTTTCAGTCTATCTGACCCAGCCACAATCTTAGGTTTATGCCCGATCGGACGAGCGAAAATATGGTGCTACTTTTAATCAGCGTACTGGTCATTGGCATGGTTATCACCGGCATGGCCGTCGGAGTTCTTGCCGGGCGAGCGCCAATCAAGGGTTCCTGTGGCGGTGTGGGGGCACTGGGTGTCGATTCTGCCTGTACAATCTGCGGTGGAAATCCGCAACGCTGTGACCAGGAAATTCGCAACGGCGAAGCGGGTCAGGATAACCGCCAATTGTACTATCCGGCAGACAAATAGAGCCGGATTGTCAGCCATTGAGTTCACCCCGTAGCGCTATCGCCAATTACGCGCCCTTTATCGGAGTGCGTTACAGCTTTAGTCGAAAACGTAATCGTTTTACCTCGGTTATTGCCACTGTCTCCATGCTCGGCATGGTCCTGGGTGTCGCCAGCCTCATCGTGGTGCTCGCTGTAATGAATGGCTTTGCCGGTGAACTGCGCGGTCGAATTCTGTCCCTGGTGCCACACGGGTTCGTGGAGAGAAAGGAGGGTGGCATTGCACAATGGCACGACCTCCTGGCACAGATAGAAGGCAGTACAGGTGTCGTTGCGGTGGCACCCTATATCACGGAGAAAGCCATACTGGGCAATGGACGTATGCAGCGCGGCGCCATACTGACAGCCGTGGATCCGCAGTTGGAGAGTAAGGTCTCAGATCTCTCTGGTGCCATGATTGCGGGAGACCTGAATAGTCTCCAGGGCGATGGCTTCAACGTGGTGTTGGGTGTTGCGTTGGCCAATATCCTGCGCGTGGTGCCGGGTGACCATGTCGACGTCACCGTGCCCCGCCTGACGGTCACCCCGCTGGGCTTGTTCCCGCGCAGCAAACGACTGCTGGTAACCGGGTTGTTTAAAATTGGCGCACAACCTGATGCCAACCAGGCCTATGTATCTCTGCAGACAGGGCAGAAATTGCTCGGCAGTAAGGGCAGTATCGATGGGCTGCAGGTCAAGACCAGTGATCTGTTTACCGCACCGGACACCATGCGTCAGTTGGCCACGCAACTGCCTGCGGGCTATTTGGTGAAGGACTGGAGCCAGACTCAGGGTTCGCTGTTTCGCGCGGTCAAGATGGAAAAGCTGATGGTTAGTCTGTTGCTACTCAGTGTCGTGGCAGTGGCGGCTTTCAATATCGTATCCACATTGGTCATGTCGGTCGCTGAGAAGCGTCGGGACATCGCCGTTCTGCGCACCATGGGGGCACGCGCTGGGGGAGTTATGGCCATTTTCGTCGCCCACGGGCTGGTGCTTGCCGCCGTCGGCATCACCGTCGGTGCGCTGGTCGGTGTGTTTCTGGCGACCAATATAGCGACTATTACATCTAGCATAGAGCGAACACTTGGTGTCAAGCTTTTCGATCCATCCGTGTATTTTATCAGTGAGCTACCCGCCGATTTGCAGGAGTTTGACGTGGCTGTCGTGGTGATCGCCTCATTTGTACTGAGTCTGCTTGCCACGCTGTATCCGGCGTGGCGCGCGGCCCGTATCGCACCGGCAGAGGTATTGCGCTATGAGTGATGTAGTCCTGCAGTGCGAGGGACTGTCCCGGGTCTATGATGATGGCGACAGGTCCGTCACCGTTTTACGCGGTGTTGATCTGTCACTGCTGGCAGGAGAAAAGATCGCTGTGGTAGGAGGTTCGGGCTCTGGCAAATCTACCCTGCTTAATCTGCTGGGCGGCCTGGATTATCCGAGTACTGGCAGGGTACTGATGCGCGGCAGGGATTTGGCTGAACTCAATGAGCGTGCCCTGTGTGAGCTACGCAATAAGCGCCTGGGCTTCGTTTACCAGTTCCATCACTTGTTGCCCGAATTCGACGCGCGGGAAAATGTGGCCATGCCGCTGCTGATCGGTGGCACTGCGCGTAAGGAGGCCTGGCTTGCTGCACAGGAGATGCTGGAACGGGTCGGTATGGCGCATCGCCTGGTGCATAGACCGGCCCAATTGTCAGGCGGCGAGCGACAGCGCGTGGCGATTGCGCGGGCGCTGGTCGCGCGGCCCGATTGTGTTTTGCTCGATGAACCCACCGGCAACCTGGATCCCCATTCTGCGGCACAGGTGCTGGACCTGATAGATGAACTCGGCCAGGATCTCGCCTCTTTTATTGTGGTTACCCATGATCCGGCCATCGCAGCGCATATGCATCGCACGCTGGAATTGCGCGACGGTATCCTGCAGGAGTTAAAGTGACGCGCACTGAGCGACTGCGCATCGCAGTGCGCTACACCTTCGCGTTTGGCCAGGGGCACCTGTCGGCGTTTTTGTCATCCCTGTCAATGTTGGGGCTGGTGCTGGCCATCAGTCTGCTGATCATTGTGCTGTCTGTTATGAATGGCTTCGATAAGGAAATGCGCGAGCGTATTCTCGCTCTCGTGCCGCATATCACGCTTTACTCCGATTCACCCATTGTCGACTGGCGCAACGATGTCGCGCTACTCAAAAGCCATCCGCAGGTGGTGGCAGTGGCACCATTCGCGCAGTTCGACGCGCTCGTCACACGCGGTACCAACATTGAGACCGTACGTGGAATCGGTTTGGACTCCGATGAGGCGGGCTCCTTCGCACCGCTCCTACCCTACCTTGAGGCGCATGAGGCTGCCCGTTTTCGAGCGCAGGAAGACGGTCTCATATTGGGTGCCGGTGTGGCGCAACATCTGGGTGTGAAGGTTGGCGAGCGCTTAAACCTGATCGTTCCCGGCGCGGGCCGGGCAGGACAGATGGCGCCGACACGTTTTAAAACAGTGCAGTTGAGCGCCATACTCAACACTGGCACGGAGCTGGATCAGGCTGTTGCCCTGGTACATCTGGCCGTAGCGTCCGATCTGGCGGGCCTGCACGGCCACGTCAGTGGGTTTCGCGTTACTACTCGCCAGCTTTTTGCGGTGCAGCAAATTTCATGGGAGTTACAGGATAGCTTGCCGCCGGGCTTTTACAGTACGAATTGGATGATGACCCATGGCAACCTGTATTCTGCGATACAACTCTCGCGGGATCTGATTTCCATACTACTCTTTTCAATTATCGCGGTGGCGGCTTTCAATGTTGTGTCCTCACTGGTGTTGGTGGTCCTGGACAAACAGGGCAACATCGCGATTCTGCGTACATTGGGGGCGACTGGAGCGGATATCGCCTGGGTTTTTGTGCTGCAGGGCGGCATGATCGGGCTGGTCGGCGTGGTGCTGGGCAGCATTGCAGGGGCTCTGGGTAGCCTGGCGGTGCCTGGCCTGGTGAGCTCTCTGGAACGACTGCTGGGCATGCGATTCCTGAATACGGATGTATACCCCGTATCATTCCTGCCCGTGGACCTGTTGGCCCGGGATGTGATTACCGTGGGTGGGATCGCCCTCGGCATGTGTGTGATTGCTTCCATTTACCCCGCGCGGCGAGCAGCCAAAATGGCCCCCGCCATGATCCTCAACCAGGATCGTTGAGCGTTCGTTTTGCGCGTTTTCGCTTGCGCGCCCGCCACTGGCGTGCAACGCGCCAGCGCCACAACAGATTGACAATCAGGTACCCCAGAGACCCGAAAAATAGACCGCAAATCAGGCACCCTAGAAGGAAGGGTTGCCATATCGCACCCAGGCTATTACGCAGCCAGCTGAAGTTGAGTTCAAATGCTATGTCTGAGACTGGCACATCGATGATCAGCGCCCCGATCCTGTAGGCCATGTAGAACACTGGCGGCATGGTAACCGGATTGGTAAGGAACACCAGACCGACGGACAAGGGTAGATTGCAGCGCAGTAACACCGCCAGGATCGCTGCCACCAGGGCCTGCCCGGGTATCGGGATAAATGCCACGAACAGACCGACAAAGAAAGCCATAGACGCCGAATAGCGGTTGATATGCCAGAGGTTACCGTCGTAAATCCGGTGTCCAAGCACCCGCAGCGCTTTAATGTTGCGCATCCTGGCAGGACTGGGGACAATCTTTTGGAGAAATTTTTTTGGCATGTCCCGGGTGGTCGGATGTGACCTGTTGTTCTGTAGCAGTATGTGTTTGACTGACTTTTGGGCACACCCAGGTAGACGGTGGGTGTTCGCGACTTTGGTGAGGCGCGGGAGCATTATTATCCGTCATTAGCCGCGCGTTTGGTAGTCAAAATTTTTTGCAGCAGTGGGTTGGACTGCAGGGGAACGGCCCTATGCAATCATGGATGATTGGCACTGTGTCAGCCATAGTTTTCACAGGCCTATGGCCAGATTTGCCGCCGTGGCCGATAACCCTGCTGTTCGCTGGTATTGCCGTTGTCGCGCTGCGCTGCAAAGCAGCGGGTGCGAGACTTGTCTGCGGACTGGCCTGTGGTACTGCACTGGGTCTTATCTACGGGACTGTATTGTTGCAACACCGCCTGGACGAAGCCTGTGTAGGTATACCGTTGATCGTCACTGGCAGGGTGTCCTCCTTACCCAATGAAAAGCGAGTGCGGGAGGGTGAGCGTCGACAGCGGTTCGAGTTTATTGTAGGAAACCTGGCGCCGCTACAATGCTCCGGACCGACAAAACTTACATTATCCTACTACGGAGCGCACAACATACAGCCCGGAGAGGAATGGCAGTTTGAGGTAAAACTCAGGAAACCCTGGGGGCTGGCGAATCCCGGCTCCTTTAACATGCAGGTGTGGTTCGCACAGGAGGCTATCGACGCTGTGGGAAGCGTCCGGGAAACGGGTCTCACCAAACTGTTGTCATCGCCAAGGGGCGTATCTGCGCTGCACCATCGCTTGCGCCAGCAGATCAGTGCGCGCATTGGCAAGCTTAAGCTGGACCGCGATGTCACCGCAATGTTGCAGGCCATGACCGTGGCCGATAACAGCGCTATTGATCCTCCGCTATGGCAACTGGGCCAGCAGCTTGGCATCAACCACTTGCTGGTAATCTCTGGTTCCCATATCGCTATTGTCGCAGGAGCGGGGCTTATCATTGGCGGATTATTAATCCGCATTCTGCCCGGGTCGGGGTCCAGTGGCCACTGGGCTGTGCAGCTACTTGCATTGGTATTGGCATGTCTTTACGGTGCCCTGGCGGGCTTCTCAATTCCCGTGCAACGGGCCCTGTGCATGCTCGGCTGTTTTGTTGGCGCCAGTCTTGCCGGACGCAGGAGTGACCCGCTAAATAGTCTATTACTGGCGGCAACCGCAGTGTTGCTTTTAAACCCTCTGGCAGCGCTGGGCAGTGGGTTTTGGCTATCCTTCGGTGCTGTGGTCGCCCTCTTGTGGTTGGCGCGCTGGCAACGCGGTGTAGGCACTATGGGGCGGCTGTTCAGTACCCATGGCTTCATGTCACTGGTCATGCTTCCTCTGGGTGCCCTATTCTTCGGTGGCGGCAGTGTCGTGGCAATGCTGGCCAACTTGTTGATGATACCGCTGGTGGGCTTGGTAGTGGTTCCCCTCAGCCTCCTGGCTGTCGTGGGTTTTCTGAGCGGTTGGCCTGTAGCGTCAGAGCTCTGGTACCTGGCAGGGTGGCCATTGCAGCAGCTCCTGCCCCCGGCCAACGCACTGGCGGATGTGTGGGGTGAGTGGATGTATTTCCCGTTGAGTGCCGAGCTGCCGCAGGTCCTGGTGGCTATTCTGGCCGTCGCATTGTTAATTTTGCCAGGGGGACTGGAACTTAGGCTGCTCGCACTTGTACTGACCCTGCCAATGGTATTACCGCCAGTATTGTCATCGCCAGCAACTGGTCTTGATACACAGGTGACGGTGCTGGATGTGGGGCAGGGCACAGCGGTGGTAATACATTCCGGGAGTCGCACGCTGGTATATGATACCGGCGGGGGTGATCCTCACGGTGTGAATATGGGATCAATTGCCGTACTGCCCTACCTTCAGCAACAGGGTATAGCCTCCCT
>Ga0163144_10003901_pt1 | contig 33886 bp, 27 predicted proteins | sample OliLak19BULKMAT1_FD_123175 | JGI IMG/M metagenome (GOLD analysis project Ga0163144, IMG submission 123175) | Freshwater microbial mat bacterial communities from Lake Vanda, McMurdo Dry Valleys, Antarctica - Oligotrophic Lake LV.19.BULKMAT1 | ecosystem: Environmental > Aquatic > Freshwater >... | reverse complement strand
TTGGAATAACCAAGGTTGGAATAACAATGGATGGGGAAACAACAATGGCCTAAACAATGGCACTTGGGGATACTTTAACGGACACGATCCAAATAGTGGTTATCAAACAATTGCGCCACGCGGCAGTAATGGTGGAAATAACGGCGGAAGAAGTAGCAGTGCAGGAATGGCTGTGCCTGAAGATTTGCAGTATAATGCTAAAACACAATTTTTCCAAGAAGCTGCAACTAAACAAGAAGCTACTCCAAGATTTACAGAAGTTATAAAGCCAAATAGAATTTTAAACGAACAACAGGTAAATTTTAATTCTCCAAATTCGGGTCAAACAACTACTAACCCAACCCGAAACAATACTAATCAAAACGAAATAATAAATACTAACTCTAACCAACAAACAACTTCTGAGCCACGAAAAGGTGGAATATTTTCGGGATTTTTTAATAATAACAATAGTAACACCGCTACTCAAACCAATAATCCTAACACTACGAATACTGGCAATACGCCACGCACAAACAGTGGTGTTAAGGTTAGCGGCTCAGAAAATATGAATAATAATACCAACAGTACCGAAAAAAATTCTAATTCTAATTGGAACACAATGCCAAGTAACAGCGGTTCTACAGGTGGTAATAGCAGCCCACGAGGTGGTGGAAATACTGGAGGCGGAGGTGGTGGTGGCAGACCTCGTTAGAGAATTATTTCGAAGTACTAAACAAATTTAATAAATCTACTTATATTAATTTGGAATTAACGAATGTATTAATAGTTTAAAATTTTACATTTATCATTTAACATTTCTGTATGTTTCGTTACTTATTTATTTTTTTACTAATTTTTTTATCATGTAGTATTAACTCTCAAAACGATATTGATGCAATACGCTACTCGCGCAATGGCGTAAATGGTACATCACGATTTGTCGCAATGGGTGGAGCATTTGGAGCTATTGGTGCCGATTTAACATGTGCCGCATACAACCCCGCGGGTTTGGGTCTGTTTAGAAAAGGGGATATTGCTTACAGTGGTAGTTTACGAACAAGTAATAATAAAGCTACAATAAATGGTAAAAGCAACACGAGTGTAAATGGTGCATTTGCGTTTAATAATTTTGGTATTGCGCTTGCAGGGCAAACAAAAAACGATAAAGAAAGCCGCTATTTAATAGGCTTTACTACGTCGCAGGTACAAAATTTTAGTAATAAAACTAGCATGGTTAGTAATACTAACAATAATTCAATTGCAAAAGATATGTTGAATTTGGCAAACCAAGCAGTACGATTACAATTTACAAATAGCGGTTATGAAGGTTTAGGATACAATACTTATTTGCTAGATTATGATTCGACAAAAAGTAAGTTTTTTTCTTATTTAGATGTAAATAGAACGGTAAGACAATCGCGCCAATTAACAACCTCTGGAAAAGTAAACGATGTAAATTTTTCGTACGCGTATGCTTACAAAGACCAATATTATTTTGGTGTAAGTATAGGATTACCTAAAGTGGAATTTAACTCAACAACAACGCATACAGAATTAGATGAAAAAGATAGTATGAAAGTAACAATGACATCTTTAACAACTTTTAATAGCACCTACAGTTATGCTTTACCATTTGTTTATACCGATAAATTAGGCTTTAATAGTTTAAGTTATACTGAATATTTTAAAACCACAGGTAGAGGTTTTAATTTAAAAATTGGAGGTATTACAAGGGTAGGAGAAAGCTTAAGAATTGGAGCTTATTTCCATACGCCTACCTTATATAATTTAAAAGATGAGTATTATAACGAATTAACAACCACTTGGGATGCTGATGTAAAAAAAACAGTTACGGTAAAATTTCCAGAAAATGGTGGATCTTTTAACTACATAATTAAAACGCCAAGTAGATTTAGTATAAACGCTGCTTATGTGGTAAAAAAATTAGCGGTAATTGGATTAGATTACGAAATAGTAAATTACAGTAAAGCTAGTTTATCAAGCACTATAACAGGTGTATTTGACGGAGTAAATTCTGTAATAAAAGATAAATATAAATTAGGGCATAATGTAAGGGCTGGTGTTGAATTTAATATAAAACCTGTTTTTATTCGTTTAGGCTACAATGTGCAAGGAAGTCCGTTTGGTATTACAAAAAATAGTAGTTTAGTTAGGCATTCGCCAAGTGTGGGATTTGGTTTTAGAACGTCGAATAATTTTTATTTTGATTTTGCTTGGGCAACAACCTTAACTACAGAAAACTATTTTTTGTTTACAACTCTTGATACTAAAGCACAGCTGAATTACCGTAATAGTATGTTGGCGGCAACAGTAGGTTTAAAATTTTAGTTTAGAAAAATTAATCGTAAAGTATAAATATTAGCTAATTTATTAAGATTTTTTACGTTGATTTAATTCATCACGTATTTTAGATGCCATTTCGTACTGTTCTTCATCTAAAGCGGTTTGCAACATATTTTTTAATTCTTCGGTGCTTTTGGCTTTATATTCTTCTTTACCAGTACTTGCAGTGGCAGTATTTTCGCTAATATCTTGCACCGATGTGCTTTCGATTGTGGCGGCAATAGCAGAGCCAGTTTCATCATCTAATACAATACCTGCACTTTTTAATATAAATTCAAAAGTATAAATAGGGCAATTAAAGCGAACAGCTAATGCAATAGCATCACTAGTTCTAGCATCTATCTCCACATCGCGGGTGCTATCGTTACACAAAAGTTTTGCATAAAAAATGCCTTCAACTAAATTATAAATTAATACCTCGCTAACTTTTACATCAAAGGTTTCGGCAAAGGATTTAAATAAATCGTGTGTTAATGGTCTGCTAGGGCTCATTTTTTCTAACTCAATAGCAATAGCTTGCGCTTCAAAACCACCAATAATAATAGGTAAACGGCGTGTACCAGCACTTTCGCCCAAAACTAAAGCATAAGCACCACTTTGGGTTTGGCTGTAAGATAAGCCAACAATTTCTAAACGTACTTTTTTCATCAATTATAACAAAACTAATATACTAAAAATAAATATAATAAAAAGTGTTAGCACATTTTTTATTTTACCTTTTCCATTTACCATTATTTTAGTTTTGATGGGCTTTAAATTTTTTTACTGCTTCGGTTAATTTCGGTAAAATTGCAAAAGCATCGCCTACAATTCCATAATCTGCCGATTTAAAAAACGGGGCTTCTTTATCGTTATTAATAACCACAATTGTTTTACTTCCGTTAACTCCTGCCAAATGCTGTATAGCTCCTGAAATACCAATAGCAATATACAAGTTAGGGCGAATAGCAACACCAGTTTGCCCAACATGTTCGTGATGCGGACGCCAATGCAAATCTGCTACTGGTCGCGAACATGCTGTAGTTGCATTTAATGATTTTGCTAAATCTTCAACAATACCCCAATTTTCAGGTCCTTTTAAACCACGACCAGCACTAACTACTAATTCAGCTTCGGGTAAAGGAATCATTCCTGCAACATCTGTACTTTTTGTTTCTTTAATTATAATGCGAGATTTTATTGCCGATAAATCTACAGTAAAATCAACAACAGATGCTTTGTTATCTTCTAATTTTACTGGAAAACTATTTGGCAGTAACGAAATTATTTTTACATCGCTATTTATACTGTAAATAGCAGTTGCTTTGCCTGAGAATACATTTTTCTTTACCTCTAAATTATTTCCGTTTACAACCGGATAATCAACAGCTCCAGCCACTAAACCAGCTTTTAATTTAGCTGATAAACGTGGGGCAACGGCCTTGCCCGAAATATCGAAAGCAAAAATTATAAGTTTAGCATTTTCAGCTTTTACAGCTTGTTCAACTGCTGAACATATATAAACACCATCGCTGCTTAAAATATCGTTTTTTACGGATAAAATTTTTGTAGCACCCGCTTTACCAATTTCTTCTAATTGAATGGCATCTGCATTATTTATTAAGGCCGTAACTGTACCGCCTGTTAATTCAGCAATTTTTGAAGCATAATTTAAACATTCTAATGATGCTTTTTTTACGCGGCCTTTATTAATTTCTGTATATACTAGTATCGACATATCTTTAATTTTTTAATCTTTTTTTTAAATTACCTTAGCTTCTGTATGCAATAAATTTACTAATTCATCCATATTATCTTCGCTAATCATTTTACAAGTAGTTCGCCCTGCACTTAATGTAAACGATTTAATACTAGTTAATGGCGCTGAACCTGTTGCTGCAATTACAGTTAGTGGTTTAGTGCGTGCTGCCATAATACCGCGCATATTTGGTATACGTTGTTCAGCCATGCCTTTTGCAGCACTTAAAACAAATGGTAATTCGCAGTCAACAATTTGCGTACCGCCGTCAATATCGTGCTCAATAGTGGCTTTATTGCCGGCAATATCTAATTTAGTTGCAAGCGATATAAAGGGTAAATCTAAAATACCAGCAACAATAGCGCCAACGCTCGAACCATTGTAATTAATAGTTTCTTTACCTACCATTATTAAATCGTAACCGTTTTCTCGTGCGTAATTTGCAATTTGTTCACCCACAAAAAAAGCATCTGGTCCTTCGGCATTAATGCGCACTGCATCGTCAGCTCCTAAAGCTAAACCTTTTCGAATGGTGGCTTCGCTATCAATTAAACCTACATGTATTACAGTTACCTTTTCGGCAATATTTGCTTCTTTAATTTCGAGAGCTCGCACAAGCGCATACCATTCGTCGTAAGGGTTAATAACAAACGTTACACCTGCTGAATTAAATTTTGTATCACCATCAGTAAATTGTATTTTGGTGGTAGTATCGGGTACATTGCTAATTGCAACTAAAATTTTCATAATTGGAAAGTGGTTTTATGAGTTGCGAATTTAACAAAATAAAAACGAAAATTGTTTATTTTTTTTGAATGAATTTTAATATTCGTAAATACAATTTTATCAATTTGTTAAAAATTTGCAAATCGCCCAAAAATGTTATAGCTTTGTTTTTTGTTATGTTTAAAAACAAGTATATAAAAATATTAGCATCGTGCTTTTTAGTAATGATGGCTTTATGGGTAGCTACCCCTAAGTTTTATATACACGATTTATTAAACCATAATCATGAATCTTCTATAAATATTAAAGGTGAAACTAATTTAGAACAAAAAACTACCGATGATTGTGATTTTGAAAAATACAACACACCTTCTTACTTTAACGTATTCAAATTTTTAACCAGTTTTTTACCTTCAAAACCGCAAAGTTTATTACAAACTCCAAAAACAAGTTTAAAATTAGCCTCAAAAGGTAACGCAATTTATTTATTGCGTGCGCCTCCTATTTCTGCTTAAAATTTTAGGCAGATTCTTCAACATCTACATTATTATAATTATTTAGTTAATTCCGTAAGGTTTTAATTTTTTTAACTGCCTAAAAAGGAATTGGTTCTTCAATTCTTATCAAATCATCAATATTATTTATTAAAAATTAAATCAATTATAAAAATTGCTTCAAAGTGTATTTAAAAAAACAAATACTTTTATTTATAGTAATTGCACCGTGCTTTTTAGTAAAAGCGCAAAATTGTAAATTGGTTTTAAGAGGACATATTATAGATGAGGATAATAATGAGCATTTGGGATTTGCTGTAATAAAATTAGTTTCTCAAAATAAAATAATTGAAACCGACGAAAATGGCGAATTTGTTTTTTCTAATTTATGCCAAGGCAACTATCAATTATTTATTCAACACATTGGCTGTAAGGATACGATAATAAACATTTCTTTAACGTCAAAATCTAAAAAAGTATCTATAAAATTACCACATAGTATTAATAATTTAAGCGAGATAGATGTAATGGATAAGCGTTTAGAAATGAAAAAAACGCAAACCATTAATGAATTAACGCCTGAGGAAGTTGAAAAAACAAAAGGACAAAATTTAGGCGATGTTTTAAAAAATATTACAGGCGTTACAGTATTAAATACAGGAGCAACCATCTCTAAGCCAATGATACATGGTATGCAGGGCTATCGCTTATTAATTTTAAATAATGGTATTAGGCAAGAAGGGCAACAATGGGGCAACGAACATGCACCCGAAATTGATCCTTTTATTGCGAAAAAATTCTCAGTTATAAAAGGTGTAAATGCCATACGTTACGGTAGCGATGCCATTGCAGGCGTCGTTTTAGTGGAGCCAGACGAATTACCCGACACGGCTTCAATAACTGGCGAAGTAAATTTAGTAGGTTTAAGTAACGGGCAAACTGGTGCGATATCTGGTATTCTGCAAGGTTATTTTGATAAAATAAAAGGCTTTAGTTGGCGAGTGCAAGGCACTTTAAAAAAAGGTGGAACTATTAAAAGCCCATTATATTATTTAAGTAATACAGGTTTAGAAGAGCAAAATTTTTCTTACTCTTTAGGGTATCATCGTAAAAAATGGGGGGCTGAATTTTATTATTCACAGTTTAATACTAAGGTTGGCATTTTTACTGGAAGCTATATTGGTAACATAAACGATTTACAAAATGCCCTTACCCGTAGCAAACCTATTGATAGTTTGGCTGGCTTTAGTTATAATATAAACCGTGCCTACCAAAAAACTGCACACGAATTAATTAAAGGTTTGGCACACTATCATTTTTCGCCCAAATGGCGCGCTAAATTGCAATACGCTTGGCAATATAATTTACGAAAGGAATTTGATTTGCGTCGCTTAACTACAATTGAAAAACAAACAGGAATTATAGATCCCGATTTGGATTTATATATAACATCGCAAACCATTGATGCCATTGTTGAACACGATAATATACAGTCGTTTAGAGGGATGTTTGGAGCCAGTTATATGCGCCAAGAAAATGTGTATAAAGGTAGATTTTTTATACCTAATTATATAAATAATACCTGGGGCGTTTTTGCTACCGAACGTTACGTAATGCCACATTTAGAAGTAGAAGCAGGCATTAGATATGATGAAAAACAATTACAATCTTATTTTTATGGAACAGATAAAGTGTGGACAAGACATCTTAGAAACTTTAAAAATTTTACTTATAACGGTGGTTTAATTTGGAAACCGACTGCCACTTTTAATTTATTTGTAAATGGTGGTTCGGCCTGGCGTGCACCTGCTCCAAACGAATTGTATAGTAACGGTATTCACCAAGGCTTAGGTTCTATTGAACGAGGTAACGATAGTTTAAAAAGTGAAACCTGCTACAACATTACAAGCACAGCAATTTACCAAACAAAAAAATTAAGTGTAGAAGCAACCGTTTATCATAACCAATTTAATAATTTTATTTATTTAAATCCTACAAATACCTTAGAATTAACTATTCGTGGTGCTTTTCCAGTATTTGTTACTAAACAAAATAATGTTAGAATAAGTGGTATAGATTTTAAAACCATTTACTCACTAAACAAGTATTTTTCAATAGCACTAAAAGGGATGTTTGTTAGGGCTTGGAATTATAGTATTAACGATTATTTAATTTATATGCCCGGCGATAGAGGCGATGCGCAATTAAAAATAAATTTACCAGTATTTAAATTTTTTAAAAATAATGTGATACAAATAAATAATTCGTTTGTAGCTAAACAATGGCGAGCCCCAGCCAATACAGATTTTGCACCACCGCCACCTTCTTTTTATTTATTAGGGATTGATATTGGCACTCAATTACAAATTAAAAAACAAAAAGTGTTATTAAATTTTAGCGCTACTAATTTATTAAATACAAGTTATCGCGAGTATTTAGACCGATTTAGATATTATGCCGATGCCGCAGGAGTATCTTATAACATACGAATTACTCTGCCTTTAATGCTATACGATAAAAAACAAATACACAAATAAATATAAACCCAAAAACAAAAAAACAATCAAAAAATGAAAAAAACAATTAAACTAGCCGCTTATGCAGTAGCTGCATTAGCACTAACATTTACAGCCTGTAAAAAGGATAAAAAAACAGATCCAGCACCTGCGCCAACACCAGTACCAACACCAAATCCTCAAGAAGTTATTACTACTATGAAAGTACTAATTTTTAATGGAACTGTAACAACTACCTATCAGTTTAAAGACCCTGATGGCGATGTAGGATCATTATCTGGATTTTACGGACCTGGAACTGCCTCAACATCTACGCAAGCCGATTCGGTAATAAACTTAGTTGCCAGTAAAAATTATACTGTTAATTTATTATTGCTTGACGAAACAAAAACACCAGTTGATACTATAAGCAAAGAGGTTTTGGCTGAAGGTGCCGACCACATGTTCTTTTTTAATCAAGCAAGCCCAATAGGTGCAGTGCCAAATACATCGTTAAATATTACTGGTACAAATTTAACCATTAAGTATTTAGATAACGATGGCGCTACTACTCCACGTGCCATTGGATTAACTACCGAATGGATAACTGGCATGATGACTACAACTAAAAAAGAGTTAAAAATTACACTTCGTCACCAACCAGGTGTTAAAAATGGTACCTATGCGCCAGGCGAAACGGATGTTGAAATACCTTTTAAAATAAAAATTAATTAATAAAAAGAAACGTTCTTTTAAATAGTTATAAAAAAATAACCCTCCAAATGTTCGGGCTTAAGTCTTGCAAAAGCGCCTAGAGTGAAGAAGATTAATTTTTTCGTGTGTGAGAGGGTTTATTTTAAATACTAAAAAAAGAAGATTAAAAAATAAATAGAACCTCCAATTGCTTGGGCTAAAGATTTTAAAAGCGCCTAAAGTAAAGAAAATTAAATTTTTCATGTGTGAGTGTTTGTCGGAGGTTCTATTTTGTTTTAAACAAAAAATAAAGTTAATAAATTATTATGCAACTTACAAAAAAATTACCAGTTACTGTACTATCAGGCTTTTTGGGAGCCGGAAAAACCACCCTTTTAAACCATATTTTACATAATAAAGTAGGTCTAAAAGTAGCGCTTATTGTTAATGATATGAGCGAAATAAACGTTGATGCACGCTTAGTTGAAAACGAAAATGTACTATCGCGTACCGAAGAAAAATTAGTAGAAATGAGTAACGGCTGTATTTGTTGTACTCTGCGCGAGGATTTAATGATTGAAGTTGAAAAATTAGCGAAAGAAAACCGTTTTGATTACCTAATTATTGAAAGCACAGGAATTAGCGAACCCATACCTATTGCACAAACCTTTAGTTTTATTGACGACGAAAAAAATATTGACCTAAGTAAATTTAGTTATATTGATACGATGGTTACAGTAGTAGATTGCTTTAATTTTTATAAAGATTTTGGCAGTTCAGATACGCTTATTGATAGAAAACTAACCAATATAGAAGGCGATTACCGAAGCATAGTAAACTTACTTACCGACCAAATAGAATTTGCAAACGTTATAATTTTAAATAAAACCGATTTAATGGATAAAGCTTCGGTAGATATCCTTAAAGCCGCAATTATGCGATTAAACCCAGTTGCAAAAATTATTACTTCACAATTTGGTAAAGTCAATCCCACCGAAATATTAAATACTAAATTATTTAATTACGAAGAAGCTGAAAATAGTGCTGGTTGGATAAAAGAATTACAAGGAGGAGTTCATAAACCAGAAACTGAAGAGTATGGAATGGGTTCATTTATATTTAGAACTCAAAAACCTTTTCATCCGCAACGATTTTGGAGTTATTTAAACGATGCCTTTCCGGCAACAATTATACGCAGCAAAGGTATGTTTTGGTTAGCATCTCGCCCCAAACAAGCCTTAAATTGGAGTCAAGCAGGTGGTAGTTTGCGTGCAGATAGTGCTGGTACTTGGTGGTGCAGTATGCCTATAGGCGAACGTTTACAATTTGAATCGTTTGTTGCCAATCAAAAATTAATAGAAAGTAAATGGACAAAAGAGTTTGGCGACCGATTATCAGAACTTGTTTTTATTGGTCAAGATTTAGAAAAAGAATTAACAATAACTCAGTTAGAAACCTGCCTTTGTACTGATATTGAAATAGAATTATTACGCAAAGGTAAATTTAGCGGTAAAGATGAATGGCCTGTGCAACGCGCCGAAGACGAAAAAGAATTTGTAAAAATATAATTAATTGGCGTTTTAAACATTATAAAATTATAAACTTAAATTAATAAAAAATGAAAGCGAAAATAACAATACTAATTACACTTTTTGTTTTAAGCATAAGCGCAAATCCAATAAATAGAATCGGTGAAATTCTAAAATCGGGCAATGGTAATAATTTTAAAACTACATTTATAGTGTATAATATTGATGAAGAACATAGTACCATAAATTACCTACAAAAAAAGGTAGACTCGCAAATGCTTTTAATTTATAATAATGAAATATATGATGTTTTTAAAGATCCAAAAACTGGTAAAAGTATTTATTTTAAAATAATACAACAGCCTATCATTATAAAAAAGGAGGAAATATGCTTGTAGAAGAAAAAGAATATGTAAATAACCATATCAGCAGTAATAAATTTGGTGTATTAAACCAAATACACAAAGTAGATGTAAATATTGCTATTTGGAATAGAGATTATAAAATTAGCCATTTACTGTATAAGAAGTTAAACGAAAGTTTAACGTTTGAGTTTAAGGAAAGTGGAAGTATTAGGCATTTAAATAAATTGCTTGAAGATTTTTTTATACAAAAACTTGCTTGGCAAGGCGAATTATACAATGATATAAAACGCATTTTAAAATTATTTAAAGAAATATCCAACGCCAAATATTTTAAAATATTATTAAGTACAATAAATACTAATATGTGTAGTAAGTTTCATACCGATATAAATGACTTACGCTTGTTATGCACCTACAGTGGACCGGGTACATTATATCTTAAAGAAGATAACTATAATATTAAATTGGATGGCGTTAATGTTAATAAATTTTCCCAAGTAAAAAATAATATAATGCAAGTGCCAACTGGCGATGTAGCAATATTAAAAGGTGCGTTATACCCGTTAGCAGGCACACAGGCTTGTATGCATCGCAGCCCAACTATTGAAGAAACAAAACAAAACCGGATTATTTTAAAAATTGATACCAATAATTTATTTAGCGAATTAAACTTTTAAAAATTTAAAAAATTATAACATGTATTTTAAACATTTTAAATCCGTTAATATTAGTAGCTTTGCAAGCTTTGGAAACAGGGCATGGCAAAATCTTAATAACTTCTTACATGTTAGGGCAAAAAACTAACAAAAACAATTAATAACTATAGACGTAAGTATATTATTTTCGCAAGTATAAGTTTTAGTGTTGTTTGGCTTAACTATTTATTATTTATTTCCAAAATTAAATAAGCAGTTTATTGAAAATGTAGTGAAAATTACATCACTATGTATTATGATTGCTTTGGGCATTTATTTAATTTATAAATTTAAAAAAGGAATATTTACTTTTAATTACGTGCATCATTCTCCGAAAAAAAAGAAATATTTACAAACTCAAAAAATAAATAAATTTTAGTGCTTTAATAGTTAAAAAACTGAGCGAAAAATAAACCCTTAAATCAAGCCTTTATAAATACAATTGTAAGGGTTGTTTTATATCTGGTTTAAATACCTTGCTCAAGTGTTTTAGCAGTTTTTATTTCAATTATGGGAGTCGGTCAACTTAATTATTCAGTAATTTATTTATTAACATACGTCCTGGGTTTTGCTATAGTAGTGTTAGTAATTGCTTTATCTTTTTCAACATTTCATAACATAATTAGCAAGTTTACTAATTCAAAATTTACATACAACTTAAATATGCTTAGTAACTAATTTATTGTTTTAATTGGAGGAAATTATTTAATGTTCAGCATAATTTGGCAGGGTTACCTTTTTTATTAAAGAGCATTAACAATAAATATTAAAATCTTATGAAAAAATCAATCTTAAACATTTCGGTTGTAGTAGCTTCAACTTTAATTTTAGCTGCTTGTGGCAATAAAAATGCCGAATTGCATAACAAATTAGTAGCTGAACACCGTTCTTTAGAAGTCGAAGATTCAACTATGGAAGCATCGCACATAGCTATGAATAACGAACATGAAAATTGGGTAAAACAAGAAAGTGAATTAACCGATACCACAATGCAAAATGCTCATAAAGCCACCGAAGAGCAACATATGGTGTTAATTACCAAACACGATGAAATTGTTAAAGCTCATAACGAATTAGTAGCAAAACATCAAGCTTTGGAAGCTGAGCACGCCGAAGGTAAAGCCGACGAAAAAAAGATAGAAGAAGATCATAAAGCAATGATGGACGAACACTCTAAAATGAAAATCGAACACGAACAGATTTTAAATGACCATGAACAAATGAAAGCCGACCACGAAAAAATGATGGCAGAGCATAAAAAATAATATTATATTGAAACTAAAAATCGCTTAGTAATTTTACTAAGCGATTTTTTATTGAATTAAGTTTTATTTTTATTCTATTCTCGATTTGTGGTCTTCAATTTCCGCCTTTTCTTTTAAGGCATTAAAAACTTCATAATCACTTCGGCCACCAATAGCTTGTTCGCTTTGCATTTTCTGCATTTTAAAATCTTTAACTTCAGGAGCAGCAATTATTCCATTTACTGCAACTACAAACACACCATTATCGCCAATGGTAGCTTTGCTTGTGGCGCCTTGTTTACTGCCAGCTACTGTGCCTATAATTACATCATCGTGTCCTAAGCCTTCAATGTTACGACTTGCTAATGTTAATGATTCTTGTTTTTTAACCTCTAAACTTAATTTTGTAGCAATTTGTTCAACTGTAGTACCTGCATTTTTAAATTCGGTTAAAAATTGTTCGGCCTTTTTTTGTTGTTTGGCTTTTGCAGTTACTTCATCTTTTACATCTTCCAAAGGTAAAGTGCCTTTATTTTTTATAGCTACTAATTTTGCTACAACATGCTTATCAGCAAATGTAAATACCGATACTTCGCCTTTTTTAGCGGTGTAAGCCCATTTTACTAATTCTTTTGGGTTTTCTAAGTTGGGTATTTGGCGCTCGCCTTCTTTTAAGTTATCGGCTACGCGTTTAGTTAATTTTTGAGCATCTATAGCTTTGTCAAACAATTCGGAAGTATTATTTTTTCCAGCAAATTCGTTAGCTTTTGTAAATATGTCTTGGTTAGTTTCGTCGCTTGGAGCAATTAGTTTAAATATTTGCGCTACTTTGTAACTGTTGTGTCGCGTTTTACTAACATCTAATACTTCAATAATATGATATCCAAATTGAGTTTGAACAGCTGTAATATTACCTACAATACCCATCAAACCCGCATTTTTAAATGGTTCTACAAAGCCTTTGTTCTCGTCAAACCAACCATAATCTCCTCCTTTATCTTTACTGCCACCATCGTCGCTAATAGTTTTTACAAGGGTATCAAAGGTTACTTTTTTTTCTTTTATCAATACAATTAAACTATCGGCTTGTTTTTTAGCTTGTTCTAAACTACGTTTTGGTTGTTGGGTTTGCGGATCCATAGTTCCAATTAAAATGTGGCGAACCTTTGCACTATCAGCAACAGAATTTATAGCTTCTAATTTGTAAATTTTAAAGTAAGCACCTTCGTTATAAGGGCCAAATACCGCACCTATTGGTGAAGTAAATATACTCGAATCGCGAACAATCATTGTTTTTTTAGTAAAATCTTGTATTGTAATAGCACCATTTTCGCTTTCTTGCGGAATGTAAGCACTGTCTTCTTTTAAAGATTTTCCTTTAAATTCGTTAGCGGCGCGTATAGCATCTTTTTCAATATTAGCTAAATCGTCGACGCTTGGGGTAACATTAAATGCTACGTACTCAATTTTACGAGTTGTTTCGGGATTAAAAAATTCGTAGCTATAATCCTTGTAATATTTTTCTAATTCAGCATTGGTAATTTTTATAGAGCTATCGCTAACGGCATCAAAACGTTTTACAACAAAGCTTATATTGGCTTTTGTATTTTGTTCTTTATATATAGCTTTAGCTTCGGCAGTTGTAGTGTATAAACCTTTTTTTATAATGGTAGCATATTTTTGAGCCATAGATGTTTGTTTAACATTATCCTCCATTTGTTTAAGGGCATATTCTTGGTCGGCAGGTAAATTTTGAACGGCTTGTTTCCATTTTACTAAGTCTAAACTACCATCTGCGCGAGCAAATTGGGGATTAATTTGTTGCGTTTTCGGGTCGCTTAATTGCTGTAATACCGATTGCACCGGGTTTGATACTACTTTATCATAAACTTCATCTTCGCCAACGGTTATGCCTACTTTTTCGTATTGTGGTTTAATAACCAAATCGTTAACATATTGCTGCCAAATAAAATCAATTACTTGTCCTTTTGTAGCATCGTCAACATCGTTAGTTTGTTTTTGTTGGCGAATCGTATTTAATTGATTTTCAACTTTAGCACTAAATTCATTGCGGTCAATTTTACGCCCGTCAATATTACCTACATTACTTTGGTCGCCCCCGCCAAATATTGAAGCACCAGAGCCTAATAAACTTTGTAAAACAAAAATAGCTAAGGCCAAACCTACAATACCTACTAATAAACCAGTACGTTTTCTTATGCTTTCTAAAACACTACTGTGTTCTTTTTCTTTTTTAACTTCGGTAGGTTGAATGTTTTTTTCTTTCGACATTGTAAATTAATTTTTAAGACTTACAAAGATAAGACTTTAAGTGAAACTGCAAAATGGAATTTTTTAAATAAACATTGCCTATTCTAGCAGTAATTTTTTGCTGTAAACATTATTATTATAATATAATTTATAAACATAAATACCTAGCGGTAGTTTGCTGGCATCAATGTATTTTTGATTATAAACTAATGCGGCAGTTATTATTTTTTGCCCAGTAATGTTATACATTTCAAAAATGGCATTATTTGATTCAATATTTTGTAAATAAATTAGTTTATTACTAGCATATACTTTTGGTAAATTCGATATATTAATATTAGCAATACCAGCCGATGTTAAAGAACCACAAGTTATAGCAACTGTTGGAATAATATTAGCTATAATAGGTGATTGCGAATAGGTATTTGCAGTAACTGAATTAGTAATAAAGCTAGTAGGGGCAATAATGTAAACATAATTAGCCGTAATTAAATTAAAATTATTTTGACAACTGCCAGTAAATGTAGTTTCTGTTTTTACAAAATAGTGATTTGTGTTAGCAATTCCTCCAACCGAATTAATATTACTTTTGTTTGATAAACTGTATATATAGCCGTTTTTTTCGAAAATAGAAGAACCAAAATTACTATAGGCACCATTTAAACCAGTGTAATAATCAATACTAAATGTTGATAATGAATCGTATTTATTTATTATGTTTGGATGTATTACTGATTTTATAGCACTCAAATTTGTGTCTAATTGCAAGGTTGATAAAGGAACAGAAGTGTAAGTGCGAGAGCCATAACCAGTTAAATAAAAGCTATTGTTATTACTACTTTTAATAGCATCTTGATATATGAAATTTGTAAAATAACTTGTTTGAAATGTATTTGTAAGATTTACATTTGTTTTAGTAACCATTAAATTAGAGGCAGAATCGCGCCCGAATAAATATAGATTATTGTTTAAAATTATCATTTTTCGAACATCAACATTTGTTGAGTTACTGTTAGCTGGTGTAAAATACTTGCTCGAACTTAAAGTGCCAAAATTATCGCCAGTAATGTTTAATAAAAAGGTTGTGTAACCATTGTTAATTACTCGTCCGCTAATAAACAAACTGTTATTAGTAGCATTTTCAACAATGCAGTTGGCTATGTTTTGAGTGGTGTTATCGTAAGTTTTACTATAAATAATATTGCCATTTGTAGCGTTAATTCTTACTACTAAAGTTTTAATGTTTGTATAATTTGTACCATTATAATTAGCCGAAGCACCAGCAATTACTAAATCGCCGTTAGAGGCAATAATACCATCGTTGAAATACCAATAATTATTTGGTAAAGTTGTTGTATAAGTTGAAATAAATTTAACGGTTAAATTTGTATCAAAAACTGCTAACTGATTTTTACAAATGTAATATAATTGATTATTGCTTGCTATTAATTTACTAGGCGAAGCAGTATTAATTGTGGCTTCTCCTTTCCAAAAAAGTATGTTGCCATTCAAATCAGTTTTTTTAATATTAAATGCCGAAAAACCCGTTTGCCATCCAGTAAAGGTGCTATAAATACGATTGTTTAAAATTATAGAACTACTATTGGTTTCGTTCCAATGTGCTAAGGCAAAAGGCACATTGTTGTGTTCAACTACCAAAGATTGACTTTTTATATTATAGTTAATAAACCAAACTAATAAAAAAGCGGATATTTTAAATTTCATAAATTATATTCTATCCCACTAAAATACAAAGAAATGCAAGATAAAAAGAATTTATTTTTAGTTAAAAGTTTAAATTTTAAATTTTAAAAATATTTATATTTAACTTACTTTTTTTTAAAATTATATAAAGCATATTCTTATAAATAAAGTATACTAAATTTATTCTCTTTGTATCCAAAAATATCATATTTTTAGTATATTTAACTTCGAATGAATTTTTATTATACTTTTTAAATTAATTATCTTATATGTAGCCAAAACTAACTATTTTAATGCTTATTTGGCTACTAATAAATTACCATTTTACAGTTTGATAATTCTATTTTTTTATTATAAACCAAAAAAAACACCTGTCAGTTTTACTTAACAGGTGCTTATATAATCTTAATTAGTACTTTATGCCTCTTTTTTAGGCTTTTTAGTTTTAGGCTTACTATGGCTAATTACAATTTCATCTTTTTCTTTATTGTAGTCAACTTCAATTTCATCGCCTTCACTTAAATTAGATTTAATAATTTCTTCTGCCATTGGGTCTTCTAAATACTTTTGAATGGCACGTTTTAAAGGTCTTGCGCCATAATTTACATCGTACCCTTTATCTACAATATAATCTTTTGCAGCTTCCGAAATTTTTATGTGATAGCCTAAACCGCTTACTCTGCCAAATAAACCAGCTAATTCAATATCAATAATTTTATGAATATCATCTTTTGATAAACTATTAAACATTACCACATCATCAATACGATTTAAAAATTCAGGCGCAAATGTTTTCTTTAAAGCACTTTCAATTACTCCTTTTGTAGCTTCGTCTTCGCCATCTTTACGGGTTGCAGTGCCAAAGCCAACTCCAGTGCCAAAGTCTTTTAATTGACGGGCACCAATGTTACTAGTCATAATAATAATCGTATTCTTAAAATCAATTTTACGACCTAAACTATCAGTTAAAATTCCGTCATCTAACACTTGCAGTAACATATTAAATACGTCTGGATGCGCTTTTTCAATCTCATCTAACAAAATAACTGCATAAGGACGACGACGCACTTTTTCAGTTAATTGTCCGCCTTCTTCATAACCTACATATCCTGGAGGCGCACCAATTAAGCGCGTAACAGCAAATTTTTCCATATACTCACTCATATCTATTCGTATAAGCGCATCATCGTTATCAAATAAATGTTTGGCTAAAACCTTTGCCAACTGTGTTTTGCCAACACCTGTAGGGCCTAAAAATATAAACGAGCCAATTGGTTTGTTAGGATCTTTTAAACCCGCACGGTTACGTTGAATGGCTTTTACTACCTTTAATAAGGCGTTGTCTTGTCCAACAACTTTGCCTTTTAAAAGCTCGTTCATTTTAATTAATTTCTCGCTTTCGTTTTGGTTAACACGTTGCACTGGCACACCACTCATCATACTTACTACTTCAGCAACATTTTCGTCGGTAACAGTTACGCGATTTAATTTTGTTTCTTCTTCCCAAGCTTTTTTAGCGGCTTCTAATTGTGCTTGCAGTTGTTTTTCCGTATCTCGCATTTTTGCAGCTTCTTCGTATTTTTGTGCACGAACAACTTGATTTTTTAACTCCTTAATATCTTCCATTTTTTTCTCAAGTTCCAGCACATTTTCTGGAACATTGATATTTGTAATATGCACACGGCTCCCCGCTTCATCTAAAGCATCAATTGCTTTATCGGGCAAATGCCTATCAGTAATATAACGCGCTGTTAATTGAACGCAAGCCTTAATGGCCTCATCGGTATAAGTTACATTATGGTGCGCTTCATATTTAGATTTGATGTTATTTAAAATCTCCATCGACTCATCTTGCGTAGCTGGTTCAACAATTACTTTTTGAAAACGACGTTCTAAAGCGCCATCTTTTTCAATATACTGGCGGTATTCATCTAAAGTTGTAGCGCCAATACATTGTATTTCGCCACGTGCTAAAGCTGGTTTAAACATATTGCTAGCATCTAAACTGCCGCTGGCACCACCCGCGCCTATTATTGTATGAATTTCGTCAATAAACAAAATTACATCGGGGCTTTTTTCCAACTCGTTCATTACTGCTTTCATACGCTCTTCAAATTGCCCACGGTATTTAGTACCAGCTACTAAACTTGCTAAATCTAAAGTAACTACACGTTTGCCAAATAACACACGGCTTACTTTGCGTTGTACAATTCTTAAAGCTAAACCTTCGGCAATACTGCTTTTACCTACACCCGGCTCACCAATTAAAATAGGGTTGTTTTTTTTACGGCGACTTAAAATTTGAGATACGCGTTCAATTTCTTTTTCACGACCAACAACTGGGTCTAATTTTCCATCCTCTGCCATTTTGGTTAAATCTCTACCAAAATTATCTAAAACTGGTGTTTTACTTTTGCTTTCGCCAGGTTTTTTTTGCGATCCTGGGTTATTTGCATTTGCAAAATTATCGGTATCGTCATCGTCACCGTCGCTTGGGGTTGCGTTTTCAACTCGGTAGTTATCGCTTTTGCTTGGGTTTTCTAAAAAGCCTTCTAATTCGGCACGCACAGCATCGTAATCAATACCATATTTTATTAATGATTTTGTAACTATATTATCATTATCCTTTAAAATACATAACAATAAATGTTCGGTACCTATTTGAATAGATTTGAATGTTTTAGCCTCTAAATACGTTAGTTTTAACGTTTTTTCGGCTTGTTTAACTAAAGGAATATTAGCCAAATTGTTCGATTTACGTAAACCTGGCGTTAAATTGTACTCTATTGTTTTTCTAAATTCGGCAATATCAATACCTAAATTTTTTAATAAACGCATACCTACGCCGTCTCCGTCGCGTATCATGCCTAGCATTAAATGTTCAATTCCAATATAATCGTGCCCTAAACGAAGTGCCTCTTCACGGCTGTAAGTAATAACATCTTTTACTCTGGGCGAAAACTTTGCTTCCATAAAAATAGTTCCTTTTAAATTTATATTAAGTGAAATTACATATATAATGCCAAACTCAAAAATAAGTTTAAATAATTGTAAAGTTAAATTTTAGCCTCCATTTTTTTAACATTATTTTTGTTAATAAGTTTTACGTGTAATTGCTTATTTTTCAGTACTTTCAAACACTATTTTAAAAAATATATTTCACTATTTATTTATACAAATGTTAAATAAAAAAGTGACAAAAAAGCATTAAAATCAAGCAAATTAAGACATAATTACAAAATTAAAAAGAAAAGAATATGGCAGACGGAGAAAAAATAATTCAAATTAATATTGAAGATGAGATGAAAACGGCTTACATCGATTACTCGATGTCGGTTATTGTAAGTAGAGCGTTACCTGATGTACGTGATGGTTTAAAACCGGTACACCGTAGGGTTTTGTATGGTATGTTAGATTTAGGCGTATTGCATAATCGCCCCTATAAAAAATCGGCACGTATTGTAGGTGAGGTTTTAGGCAAGTATCATCCACACGGCGATAGCAGCGTTTACGATACCATGGTGCGTATGGCGCAGGAGTGGAGTTTACGTTATATGTTAGTTGATGGGCAAGGAAACTTTGGTTCGGTTGACGGCGATCCACCAGCTGCAATGCGTTATACTGAGGTACGTTTTCGTAAAATTGCTGAAGAAATGATTGCTGACCTTGAAAAAGATACAGTTGATTTTCGCCCAAATTTTGACGATAGTTTAACAGAGCCAACCGTACTACCAACAAAAATTCCAAACTTAATAATTAATGGTGCAAGCGGTATTGCCGTTGGTATGGCTACAAATATGGCACCGCATAATTTAAGCGAAACCATTGATGCTACTTTAGCATATATTGAAAATCGTGAAATTGATATAGATGGTTTAATGAAATACATTAAAGCGCCAGATTTTCCTACTGGCGCAACTATTTACGGTTATGAAGGCGTTAAAGAAGCTATGCATACTGGTCGTGGACGAATAATGATGCGTGCCAAAACAAATATTGAAATGGTAGGTGATAGGGAACGTATTATTGTTACCGAAATTCCTTATCAGGTTAATAAGGCTGAGATGATTAAACAACAAGCCGAATTAATTAATGATAAAAAAATTGAAGGAGTTCGTGATATACGCGACGAGAGTAATCGCGAAGGAATGAGAATTGTGTACGAATTAAGCAAAGATGCCATTAGCAATGTAGTATTAAATAATTTATACAAATACTCTGCTTTACAAACATCTTTCTCAATAAATAATGTTGCCTTAGTGGCTGGTAGGCCTGAAATGTTGAACATAAAAAATATGATTCATCATTTTGTAGAGCATCGCCATGAGGTTGTTATTCGTCGCACAAAATACGAATTAGCGCAAGCCGAAAAACGTGCACATATTTTAGAAGGCTTAATAATTGCTCAAAAAAATATTGAAGAGGTTATTAAAATTATTCGTGAAAGCGAAAGTCCTGATACCGCCAGAGACGAATTAATGACACGCTTTACATTATCTGAAATTCAAGCACGTGCCATTTTAGATATGCGTTTACGCACATTAACAGGCTTGGAGGTTGATAAATTAAATGCCGAGTATGCCGAATTAATGAAAACTATTGAAAACTTAAAAGATATTTTGGCAAACGAACCTTTGCGTTTTACAATTATTAAAAACGAATTGCTTGAAATAAAAGAAAAGTATGGCGATGAACGTCGTAGTGAAATTGTTTACGTTGGCGATGAGTTTAGAGTAGAGGATATGATACCAGACGAAAGCGTAGTAATTACAATTTCGCACATGGGTTATATGAAACGTACTAATTTAGATGAGTATCGTTCGCAAGCCCGAGGTGGTAAAGGTAGTAAAGGTTCGAGTACTCGTGATGAAGATTTTATTGAACACATGTTTATAGCCAGTACTCATAATTATTTATTGTTGTTTACCGAAAAAGGCCAATGCTTTTGGATACGAGCTTACGAAGTGCCCGAAGGTAACAAGCAAAGCAAAGGCAGAGCCATTCAAAATTTAGTAAATATTGTGCCAGGCGATAAAGTAAAAGCATTTATCAACATTAAAAATTTAAATGATGATGAATACATTAAAAACAACTTTATTATTTTATGTACTAAAGATGGTATAATTAAAAAAACTTCGGTAGAAGCTTATTCTCGTCCGCGTTCTAACGGTATTAGTGCCATAACTATTCGTGAGGGAGATGTTTTATTAGAAGCTGCTTTAACCAATGGCAAAAACGAAATAATGTTGGCTACCAAATTAGGCAAGGTGTGTCGCTTTCCGGAAGCAAAAGTTAGGCCAATGGGTCGTAATGCAAGCGGTGTTATAGGTATTGATTTAAACGATGAAGAAGGGGATAAAAACGAAGTAATTGGTATGATTTGCATAGATGATATGTTGGCAAATGTTTTAGTAGTATCTGAAAAAGGCTTTGGTAAACGCAGTGATATTGATGAATACCGAATTACCAACCGCGGTGGCAAAGGTGTAAAAACAATTAATATTACCGATAAAACTGGTAGTTTAGTTGCCATTAAATCAGTTACCGATGCTAACGATTTAATGATTATAACCAAAAACGGAATTACTATACGTTTAAGTGTAAATACTTTACGTGTTATGGGACGAGCAACACAAGGGGTTAAGTTAATTAACATTAGCGATAGCGATGAAATTGCAGCCGTTACAAAAGTTGACCACGAAGATGAGATTGAAGAAATTGAAGGGACATCAAAGACTGAAGAGATTAAAGAGACCGAAGGGACGAAAGAGGCGGATGAGCAAAAAAAAACGGAAGGGGTGGATGATAAGCCAGTGGAGTAAATTTGAAAAATATTGAATTTTAATTTAAATTAGTTTTAATTTGTTAAAATTGTTGTTTGAGATTATGTAATTCGAATCAACTCTAATATTTTGGAGTTTATAAATTATTTGTGCAAATTAGTATATTTGCGTATTAAATTTTAAAATATTTAGCTTTTAAATTATATATTTACCACAAAAATCTTTTTTAATGAAAAAACTCTCTATTTTATTTTTAGCAATTATAGCTTTGTGTTCTTTACAAAGTTTTTCGCAAACCGACACTTTGCATTTATATTATGTGGGTTTGCAAACCAAAACTGCCGATAGTACCGAAGCAAAAATTACCGCTTGGGCAAAAAAATTAGTTGGTAAACATGTTGATGTTGAAGTATTGGCATATTACAACGAATCGGGTTATAAACAATATGCTCAAGAGCGTTCAGACGAACTTTTTTTAATTCTTAACCGCAAAGCCCGCGATTTAATTACCATTAAAACTATTGGCCCTAAAAAAGGTGTTAAATCGCAGCGAAGTATGGTAGATATTGTTTATACTTCTGTAAGTAGTTCTTCTCAGCCTATTACCGAAAATAAGCAAACAAAAAACGATGATTTAACTAACACAAATAATGCTAATAAGACAGAAATCAATTCTAAAAATAATTCATCAAACCAAAAAAATGATAAAAGTAATTTAGCGTCAACCTCCGAATCTAAAAAAAATATAGAATACACCATAGACTCAGTGTATATTAATGGCGTGCTTAAAGTGACCAAGCGAAAAGTTAAAAAAAAATAATTTATTGTTAATTTGTTGTAGTTAAATAAATGTTTTAAAATAAAAAATGGAGTCCAGAACCCAGAAAAAACGGGGCGTAACCGAAAAGCCAAACGAGTAAGAAAAAATTAACAAACAAAATATGATTAGAAAAATTAAACAAACCGCAGCTATTTGTTCAGCATTGTTAGTAATGTCGGCCTGCTCTTTCACAGCACCTCTTGCAGCAACCAGTAATTCTATTGGAAAAAAAATTGGGACAGCTAAAGCCAACATATTTTTAGGATTAACTTTTGGAGGTGACTACAGTATTCAAACGGCCGCAAAAAACGGAGGAATTACAAAAATTTCAACTGTTGACGTTAAATATAAAAACGTTTTAAATCTCTATATGTCCCGCACTACAATCGTTACTGGAGAATAAAGCAATTTAGGTAGTTAACAATTAAGATTCTTAAATTACTAATTAGCTTTTTTGAGTTTTTATTAATTGTTAACTATTTTAATTGATTTCTTTCGGTTTAAACGTTTTAAATCTATATCTTAGTATCTAAATTTAAACGTAATTAAATAAAACACACATAAAATGGAAGTAGTAGGAACCCTTAAAGTAAAAGCCGAAACACAAAAAGTAAGCGATCGTTTTACAAAACGCGATTTTGTATTAACTACCGAAGCAAGCACACCTTACCCGCAACACGTTAGTTTTCAATTAACACAAGATAAATGTGGCACCTTAGACCAATTTAACGAAGGCGAAGAATTAAAAGTTCAATTTAATTTGCGTGGCCGCGAATGGAAAAGCCCGCAAGGCGAAACAAAATTTTTTAATACTTTAGAAGCTTGGCGTATTGAGCGTTTGCAAGGTAGTAACAATGGTGGACAAACAACACAAAACACAAATCAAGTAAATAATACTATTCAAAACACCAACACAAGTCCAGTATTTACTACAAATATTGAAGATAACGACGATTTGCCGTTTTAATAAGCCTCACTCTAAATCCCTCTTCAAAAGAGAGGGACTTTTTTATGACTAAAAAAAAATCGAAAGTACTTATCATTTATACAGGTGGAACCATTGGTATGATGCAGGATGTTCGCAGTGGCGAATTAAAACCTTTTGATTTTAAAAGTTTAACCGAGCAAATTCCTGAACTAAATAAATTTGATATCGAACTATCTAGTATTTCGTTTGAGAAACCAATTGATAGCAGCAATATGCACCCAAATGTGTGGATTGAATTGGTTAAACTTATTGAAAAAAATTATGCAAATGTAAATGGTTTTGTAATATTGCATGGTAGCGATACTATGAGTTTTACGGCTAGCGCATTAAGCTTTATGTTAGAAAATTTAGCAAAACCTGTAATACTAACAGGTTCGCAATTACCTATTGGAATTATTCGCACCGATGGTAAAGAAAATTTAATAACTGCTATTGAAATTGCTGGTGCTAAACAAAAAAATGGAAAACCTACAGTAAGCGAAGTTTGTATTTATTTTGAGTATAAATTGTACCGTGGTAATCGCACTTTTAAATATAACAGTCAGCATTTCGATGCTTTTAAATCGCCCAATTACCCTGCTTTAGCTAAGGCTGGGGTAGAAATAAAATATAGCACTTCTACACTTTTAAAATCAAATAATAAAAAATTAAAAATTTATACAAGTTTAAATAACGATATTGCTGTTTTAAAATTATTTCCTGGCATTAGTAAAAAAATTACTTCAGCAATTATCAATGCCAAGGGTATTAAAGCTATTATTTTAGAAACATTTGGCGCAGGCAATGCTACAACACAACAGTGGTTTATTGATGAGTTAAAAAATGCAATTACAAAAAAAATAATTGTTTTAAATATTACACAATGCGCTGAGGGTAAAGTAATACAAGGTATGTATGAAACCAGTTCGCAACTTAAGAAAATTGGTGTTGTAAGTGGAGCCGATTTAACCTTTGAAAGTGCTATTACAAAATTGATGTTTTTGCTAGGACAAAACATTTCTAACGAAAAAATAAAGAAATTGCTACAAACCAATTTACGTGGTGAGATAAGTTTGTAAAATTATTTTTACTTTACGTAATAAATAATACTTAATGTTTGCCCAGTTATAGGCGAATTGTTTGCTGATATGTTATTCCAATATCTTAAATCTTGCTCTTTAACTTCATAAAAATTAGCAATATTTATTAAGGTTTCGTTTTCAGTTACTACATGGTAAATTGTTTTTTTTGTTAGACTTATTGTATCATTTAAAATCAAATTATTTTGTGGTCCCACTTCTGCATCTTCGGTTGAACCGCCATCTTCTCCAATCAAATCTTTAATGTAACTAGAATAATCGGCTTTTAAATTTTTAGGAATTTTAATTGTGTATGTTTTTTTTTCAGGATTTGGTAATGTATTTTGAATTAGCCATGGATTAAAAAATTTAATAATAGATTTACTTGATTTTATATGTTTTGCAAAATTTGATAAATTAGTAATACTCGAATCTACTTTAAAATTTTGCATTGGAATTTTATTGTAGTAATTCCATTTTTTTTGTTTAATACCAAAATGTGCTGGACTCGAAAATAAAGTTTTATAGGCTAATATGCGATATACAAAACTTTTTGTTTCAGCGTTTAATAAAAGGCTAAAATAGTTGTCGGTATTTTGTTTTTTTAATGCTTGTTGCACACCGCCAATTCCCATATTATATGCTGCTGCTGCTAAAGTCCAGTTATTAAATTGTGCGTAGGCATCTTTAATATGTTTACAGGCGGCAAGTGTCGATTTTTCAACATCGTAACGTTCGTCTATAAAACTATTTACTTCCAAGTCATAAGCACGTGCCGAATTTGGCACTAATTGCCAAAACCCCGCTGCTCCTGCTGGCGAAACAATATTAGATAAATGACTTTCAATAACTGCTAAGTATTTAAAATCGCTAGGTACGCCCTGTTGTTTTAAAATTGGTTCGATATATGGAAACCATTTTTGTGCTTTTGCAAAAAGTACTGCTGAACTTGATTTCCAATACGTATTATTAAAAAATTCTTTTTCTAAATTATGTTGTATTTCAAGATTATTTGAAGGAATTTTTTCGCCGCAAAAATTTAAATTAAGTGGTATATTAATGGAGCTGGTATTAAAATTAGTTTGTATATATGAGACTTGGTTTGAAAAAGGAGGATAAATAAAAACCTTTAAAACAAAGTAAATACTATAAAATAAAATTAAAAAAGTAAGGGTAAGTATAATTTTATTTTTGTTTAAAAAAATATTTAAGTTTTTTAAAAACAAATTTAATGCTTTTTAATAATTGTGTTTAAGTACAAAGATACAGAAACCAATATAGCATAGGCTATTGAGCAATAAAATAAAATAGGTGAGTAATTTATAATTAAATTATAAGCCAATAAAATAGAAATTAAATTTATAGTAAAAAACAAAATAGCAATACGTTTTTCTGTAACCCCTTTAAAAAATAAATGATGAGTAGTATGATCTTTACCGCCTACAAATGGTGATTTTTCGGCACGAATACGATTAATTACTACAGTAAAGGTATCGGTTAATGGCAAAATAAACACCAATATTAAAATTAAAATATTTAAAATTTGAAAATGAGGAATATTAAGTGCTGACGTATTGTTCCAACAATTATCTATACCCATAACTGCTAAAAATAAGCCTAAAAATTGGCTACCAGTATCGCCCATAAACATTTTTGAAGGGTGAAAATTAAATACTAAAAAGCCGCAAAGGGCACCCATTATTCCTAAATTTAAAATAGTTGAATAGCTATTCGTTTTTAATAAAGTTATGTTTATTATAACCATAAAAAAGCAAATTACCGCAGCAACTATTGTGGTAATTCCATCCATATTATCGAGCATATTAATTGAATTCATAATACCAGCTACCCAAATAATTGTAATAAAATAATTTATTAATTGGTTTTGAAAAATAGAAATAGAGTGCCCTGAAAAAATTAAAACTAAAGCACATATTAATTGAGTTAAAAATTTTAAAAGGGGTTGCGTGTTATAAGCATCGTCGGCTAAACCCATTAAAAAGGCTAAAGTAGTGGCAATTAAAATACCAATTATTGGTAAATTATAATTAATTGTGCTGTGTGGCGAAAGAGTAGCAAAAATAAAAGCTATTAAAAAAATTAAATAAAAACTAATGCCACCTACTGATGGTTTTGCTTTTGGGTTCCAACGAACTTGCTGCGAGTCTCTTCCTCTAATACCAAGTGTTTTAGCAAATTTTAATAAAATATAATTTATTAATAGTGAAAAAATAAAACATGAAAAAAAAAGTAAAGTTAGTATGATGTTGAAATTAATTATCATTTTAGTGTTTTATTAAAACATACTCTCAAAGCTAGTAAAATTTTTTCCTTGCAAATCTTTTTCAGAGAGGGTAGGTGCTGTAGTATTCCAATTTATATTAATGGTTGTATCATTCCATAACAAACAATCTTCGGCACCTTTATTATAAAAATTAGTACACTTATAGCTAAAAATTGTATTGTTGTGCAATGTTAAAAAGCCGTGTGCAAAACCTTCAGGAATGTACATCATCCATTTATTTTTTTCGGTTAATTCGAGTGAAAACCATTTGCCGTAAGTGGTTGAATTTTTGCGAATATCAACTGCCACATCTAAAACAGAACCATTAATTACACGCACTAATTTACCTTGTGCAAATGGCGGATTTTGAAAATGCAAACCTCTTAAAACACCTTTTTGTGAAAGTGATTGATTATCTTGTACAAAACTTACATTTAAGCCGCCTTCTTTAAAAAGTTTTTCATTATAACTTTCAAAAAAATAACCGCGAGAATCTTCAAAAACTTTTGGTTTAAAAATAAATAAGCCTTTTAATTCGGTTTCAATAATTTCCATTTTTATTAATCTTGATGTTTTTTTATTTTTCGGGTTTTTGACTTAAATTTTTCATCCTCGGTATAGTAGCCGCTTCCATAGCCATAGCCGTAGCCATAGCCGTAACCATAACTATAGCCATATATCTTTTTACTAACATCTACATCGTTTAATACCACCGATAAGTTTTTAATATTATTTTCGTTTTTTAATTTGTCTAAAATTTGAGTAAATATTTTTTTAGAATACCCCGCTCTAAAAACATAAATTGGGTAATCGGCTTTTTGAATAGTGGCTATACCATCTGTCACCAAGCCAATTGGTGCATTATCAATTACTATGTAATCGTAAGTTAATTGCAAGTGAGCAATAACTTCATTTAATTTTTCTGTTAATATTAATTCCGATGGGTTGGGTGGAGTAGGACCAGCAGTAATAAATTTCAAATTATCCATTGGGCTGCTTTTTATGCAATCATCTACCTCTGTAATGCCAGTTAATATTGTACTCATGCCGATATTATTCGAAACTCCAAAACCTTTGTGAATTTTTGGTTTACGCATATCTAAATCTATAATAATAACTTTTTTACCAGTAAACGCTAAAATACCAGCAATATTAATTGACACAAAAGTTTTACCCTCACCACTAATGGTAGATGTAATGGAAACAATTTTTTTGCCTACAGATCCATCTATAAAAGTTAAGTTTGCACGAATGGTTCTAAATGCTTCGCTGATGAGTGATTTTGGACTTTTATCCACTATTAATTGCGATACTGGAATTTCGCTTTGATAGTTAGGAACTATACCTAATAAATTTACATTACCGCTCGAAAAACGAGTAATATCCGTTAAAGAATAAATTTTATCATGAAATAAATAACGAATAAAAACCAAACCTAACGAAAATAATAACGAGGCTAAAAGTGCTATAATTATTGCATTTTTTTTATTTGGAGAAACTTGTGCTCCAGCACCAAGGGCTTTTTCTAAAATAATATTTTTAGAAACATAACCTGCTTTCGAAATCGAGAATTCAGTTTTACGTTCTAACAACATTGTATAATATTTTTCGCTAATAGAATAAAGGCGATTTAGTCTTGAAAACTCTACTTCATCTTCGGGGTTTTTATTTAATTTGTTTTGGTAAGTAACTGATTTTTCGAGTAAACTTTTGTATTTTGATTTATATTTTAAACGAACTGCATCTAAACTTTGCAATAATAATTTTTTTTGATTTTCGATTTGGTAATTTATTTGTTTTATATTTTCAGAATTTGGAGTAACTTGATATAACAAATTTTCCTTTTCAATTAACAATTTTTGTATAGTTTGTGTAATATCTTTTATTAAATTTTCATATTCAGTTCCCGAAATTAATGAGATAAGTTGATAAATATCTACACTTTTATTTTTATTTATATTTGCTTGAATTTCGTTAATTATATTTTCTTCCATTTCAACCTTTAGCATTTGGTCTTCGATTGATGAAACTCGCATTAACTGAGTGCTTAGCATTTGATCGGTTTCGCTTATATTTTTTTCTTTTTTAAATTTTTGTAAATCGCCTTCGGTATTTTTTAAATCGTTATATACTACACCTAATTGATTATTAATAAATGTAATAATGTTACTAGAACTTTCACTTTTACGTTCAACATCGTAGGTTAAATATTCTTCAATAATGGCATTAACAATATCTGTACTTTTACTTGAGTTTACATCGTTAACTTTTAGTTGAATTGTTTTTGCTAAATCATTTAATAATTTTACTTCTAACTGACTTTGTAGTTTAGCCGTTACTTCATCAACATTATAAATTATAAAATATAAAGTGTTATTATTATTAACTACTTCAAGTATTTGTTTACTATCTATTTTAGGATTTAAAAAAATATTCGCATCAAAATCTTTAGTTTTTAGCCACGTATTTGCTCTAAATGGATATTTGCTTGTGCCAATTTTTATAGTACCTGATATTAAATTTTTATTTAATTCAACATAAATTTTTTGATTATATAAGCCATTGTTTTTTAAATTTATTGTAACAATGTAAGGGGATAATTGATAAAGCTCATTATTTTTAAAAGTTCCTTCACTAAAATAATTTACACTTATATCTAATTTTTGAACTACACGTTTTAAAAAAACTTTTGAGCGAATTTGTTCAACAGCTTCAGAAATTACATTGTTATTATCTTCGGCATTATTAAATTTTATTATTTGGTCTTTATTCCCATCATTTATTTGTAAAACAGCTTTACTAACATAAATAGGAGTTGTGTAGCGCAAATAAACAAAAGCGATTAAAAACGAAAGTGTAAAAAATAGGGCTATGTATAATTTACTTTTGTTTAATAAAAATACAATTACACCAATATCAATGTTGCCGCTAAACCTTTCAGTTATATCTTTTAATTGATTATTAGTTTTTTCTACCTGAGGGTTAAGCATTTTTATTACCTAAGTGTTGAAAACTGATATAAAATAAGTACACTTGTAATTATAGTAATAATTGGAGTAATTTCTTTTGTAAATGTTGCAAATGGTCGGTAACGCGGTTCTACATAAATTATGTCGTTTGCTTGTACTTTTGTTTTAGCAGCTGTTAGCCCTTCAATACGTGACAAATCCATTAAATAAACATAAGGTTTTTTTGATGCATCAACATTGTTGCGAATTAGTTTAACTTTGTAAGCTTTACCATCTTCTGGTATTCCGCCAGCCGAAGCTATAACTTCCATAATTGTTGTGTAATTATTTGATAATGGTAATACCTTGGCAATACCGCTATTTCCAGGAAAAACTATTACCCGTTTATTAGATACTTTTAATGTTACATAAGGGTTAACATAATATTTTGAATACTTTTCTTCAAATAAAATTTCTGCTTCTCTAACAGTTAGTCCTTCAACATTTAATCTACCAACTAAAGGCATTTTAACACTACCATCACTATCTACTACAACGTCTATATCTGTTCTAAAAATTGCACTTGTTGAAGTTGCTAAATCAATTAATTTAAAGCCATCGTTTGTCAATACTTTAAAAACAATCAAATCATTAGCCGAAATTTTATAATCTAATCTACCTAACGAATCTATTAATTTATCATAGTTATAATTTTTTGGTGTTTTAAGCATTAAATTAGATTTAAATACTTTGCACGAAGAAAAAATAAGTAACGAGGTAAGAATTGAAAAAATATATTTCATAATATAAAACAAATATAAGATTTTTTTAGCTTTTTTATATCATTTTTAAGAAGAAGGATATTCTATACGTGCATGGTAAATTGTCATTAATCGTTTTTTAAATATTTTTTTAATAGTTGTTATATCCTTAAAAGTTATATCTGAATTCATAAATTGATTTTGTGAAATTTTATAATCAATTACTGAGTCTACTAAATCATTTATCGTCAAAACATCGTGCGATTTTAAACTTCGCGAAGCGGCTTCAACGCCATCTGCCATCATTAATACGGCAGTTTCTTTGCTAAAAGGTATTGGGCCTTTGTATCTAAACTCAATATCGTTAATATTAGAATTTGAATTATTTTGTTGATATAAGTTTAAAAAATATCCTACAGAAGTAGTGCCATGATGGGTTCTAATAAAATCTATAATTTGCTCTGGTAAATTATTTTTTTTAGCCAATTCAATGCCCTTAATTACATGATTAATAATAATTTTTGCACTTTCTAATGGTTGCATTTCTTGATGTGGACTATAGCTATTACCTTGGTTTTCGGTAAAAAATTTTGGATTATAAAGTTTGCCTATATCGTGATACATAGCTCCAGTTCTAACTAATAATGTGTTTCCGCCAATATAATAAATTGCTTCCTCTGCTAAGTTGGCTACTTGTAGGCTGTGCTGAAAAGTTCCTGGAACCTCCTGAGATAACTTTCGTAATAATGGTTGATTTAAATCGCATAATTCTAAAAATTTAAAATCCGATATAAATCCAAAAAACTTTTCAGATAAATAAATTATTGGATAAGCAAGCAATACTAACAATGCGCTAATTAAAAATGGCACATATGCAGATATTTTTTTTACTAATTGAGGTGTGCCAAAAGATAATTGGTAGCACACAAAAACCAATACATAAAACAACAGTACTAACAATCCTGCATTTACTATTTGCTTTCGTTTGCGCATTTCGGCTACAGCAAATAAAGTTCCAATACCCGCAATTAATTGTAATAAAATAAACTGTAATTTATCGGGCATAAAAAAACTGCATAATAAAATTGCCATTAAGTGAGTGAATAGAGCGGTTCTACTATCAAAAAAAACGCGCACAATTATTGGTATCAATGCAAATGGAAGCGCGTAAATTAAAAAGCCGTATTTATAAAAAATAAAAGTACTAAAGCAACCACAATTTATAATTAAAAATAAAAATAATACTTGTTTATTTTGACCAAAAACCTGTTTACGAAAAAAAGCCAAATACGCTAAAAATATTAGTAAAATAATACCTACCAACATTAATTTTGCAATTTTAAAAATTAAGCTATTTAAGATTGATATATTTTGATTGTAAAAATAATTATTAATTAAATAGCGTTTATTTTTTGTTAGCATTTCTCCTTTTTTTACAAGTGTTTCGCCTTTTAAATAATTATTATTGTAAGTAGAAAGTTGTTCTATTTTTTGGTTTTTATAAGCTTCGGTTATTTGCCGATTATAATTAAGCGTTATAGCTAAGTAATCTAAATAATTAACATCAATTTTAATAGCCGACTCGCTTGAAAACTTATTATTTAAAAATTGTGCTGCTGAATTAATTGTAAAATAATTAAAATAAATTATCGACTCGGCATAATTACCTTTTTTTAATAAACAGTTTTTTGGTATTAATAATTTTTCGTCAATTTGTTCAATAATGCCTACTTTATAAATGCTGTCAAACAAAGGTTTTAAAACACTGTACCATTTATTGTTGCTTAATTTTAGATCTTCTAATTTTTTTAGTTTACTATTTTTTTCTTCTAAATTTTCCTCAAAAAATAACGACGATTCGTTTTCTATTTTTTGTTTTTCATTATCAATCTCTTTTGTAGATTTTTTAGTGTAAAAATTATTTTCTAAAATTACATCATCATACTCCCAAATTGCATCAAAATCACTTACTTTATTGCCAATTACCTTTTTTGTAGGTAGTAAATAACTAATAAATAAAGCACTTATTAAAACTATTCCTAGTTTTAAGAATAAATTATGTTTGGCTCGTATATATGTAAAAATAGTCAACACAACAAAGAAACACTTTATTAAATATGGTTTACTTAAATTACATTTGTGTTTTTAACAACTAATTATTAATTATTAATAAAGCATTTTTTAAATTTTCGTCTACATTTAAAGTATTTTGGTCGAATGTAATGATAGTTATATCTAATTTTTTTTTAGCTTTAGCCTTGCTAAAAACTTGATTATTAAACTATTTGCAATAATCTTTTTTAAAAGTAAAATAATAAAAAATTATGTTTTATTATTTTGGCTTTTATGTGTGTGTCATATTCATGGCTCAGCTTTTAGATATTCTAATTATTTTGTAACACGAACAAGTTGTAATATTGTTTTACTTTTACCCCCTTGTACTCCACCTGATATTGCTATTGCAGGAACTAACCAAACAATTTGTGCGTCATCATATACAATGGCCGCAAATATACCAACTGCAGGTATAGGCTCTTGGTCATTGGTTTTTGGGGGAGGTGTTTTTACTAATTCTTTGTCTCCTACATCTATTGTTACTGGATTAATTTCTGGCAATAATATTTTCGAATGGGCTATAACCGATGGTACTTGTACTTCAGTATCAAATGTCACTATTACTGTTGATGATAATCCAACGTCATCTATTGCCGGAAGCAACCAAACCCTTTGTGTTTCATTTAGTACAGCAACTCTAAATGGAAACAATCCTACAATTGGAATTGGTACTTGGATTATTACTTCTGGAGTTGGTAGTATTACTAATCCAACCTTAAACACAACAACAGTCTCAGGTTTAGGCTCAGGTTCAGTAACGTTAGAATGGATTATTGCCAACGGAACATGTGCAAATAGCACAACTTCTCTTATAATTAATGTAGACCCA
>Ga0163144_10003900_pt1 | contig 33893 bp, 41 predicted proteins | sample OliLak19BULKMAT1_FD_123175 | JGI IMG/M metagenome (GOLD analysis project Ga0163144, IMG submission 123175) | Freshwater microbial mat bacterial communities from Lake Vanda, McMurdo Dry Valleys, Antarctica - Oligotrophic Lake LV.19.BULKMAT1 | ecosystem: Environmental > Aquatic > Freshwater >... | reverse complement strand
TTTTTATAGAAAAATTTTAAATTTTAAAAAATTTTAAAAATTTTTTTATAGAAAAATTTTAAATTTTAAAAAATTTTAAAAATTTTTTTATAGAAAAATTTTAAAAATTTTATAAAGTTTTTAAGATTACTGCCGATAAGCCTTGATAGTTTCGATATAAACCTATATAAGGACTACGAAATGATTAAAAAATACTCAATTTACATGCGATATTCATCTGAAAAGCAGGATTTTGAAGCTCAAAGTGGGATTATTAATGGTTGGATAGAAACCCTACCCCCTGGGACTAAGTTAGAGTTTTACCGCGATGCGGCTAGAAGTGGCAAAACTGTGGAGGGAAGAGACGAACTCAAGAGGCTTATCGAAGAGTGTAAGCTTGGGCTAGTTGATACTATTGTAGTTAGCGCGATGGATAGACTAGCTAGAGATGCTTCTATGGCTATTAAGCTTCTCTTAGATCTGGATAGCATTGGGGTCGGGTTCCTCTCGGTTTCTGAGCCTATCCTAAGCCTTAATAAAGAGATGCCTTTTAGAAGGACTATCCTGTCGGCATTTGCCGAAATTGCTGAGATGGAGCGAAAAAACATCTCGACTAGGGTTAAGGCTGCGATGGCGGCGGCAAAGAAGAACAAGGGTAGGGTGTACGGCAACCCAACTAAGATTAACCAACAGCTAGTGGATAGGTGCAAGAAATTGAGGGTGTCAGGGCTGTCCTATAGGGATATTTCTAGAAAAGTCGACCTTTCTCTGGGGTTTGTACACAAGCTCATTAAGATTTGATAATCCCCTCTCCCTGATATAGAATAAAATAATATTCCAATTCAGGGTGTTTGTGTATATACTCAATAAAATTTACTTCTCTATGCGGTGTGCCTTCATGGGGCATAAAAGGTATGTATTTCAACTTTTAGAGGTGTCAAAATATGAGATCTTATCCAAACAGCGATGTTATCTGTGCACCTGGGAAGAAACTTATAAGCTTTGACGCCTCCGAGAAACTGCTTACAACCTTTAGGTACCTTTCTCAAAAGACTAATTACAAAATAGTATATGGTGTTTATCAGACCACCCTGTATCACCGTTCTCGAAAAGTAGCGGCGGTACATACCATAAATAATGATTTCTGGTATTGGGAAGACTTAACCTGGTTTAAAATTTAATAAAGGAATACACGTAAGTGGGTAAAAAAAGTAGGGGGAGGCCAAAATTGTCGGATGTCGTGGTTACTGAGCGTTGCGCTTTCTGTCTTGAGAAACCCCTGGCTGATGTTTTAAAAGAAGCATCACTGAAAGAAGAAAAGCCGGTCAGTTTAATTATTAGAAATATCCTACGCCATAAGTTTAAAGTTGAGTTGGCAAAGAAGTTTCCCAATGCCGGATGACGAATATACAAAGAGATGGAAAAAATCTAAGAAGAAAATAGTTGATTTGCCATTAGCCGTTACTGCGGATGGACCTCCTTATATCTTACCGCAATTATGGCCTTTTGTCATCAATATTTCCGAACTTTCTTTAGACCCAGGAAACCCGAATACCCACCCGAAAGAAGACATAGAGTCTAAAAAAGCCATGCTTAAAAAGTTTGGCCAAAGACTTCCACTATCCGCTCAAAAAACTACGAGTGGCCTTCTCCTACGCGCAGGCGAGGGGAGGTTGTTAGCTATGAAAGAGTTGGGTTGGGATAGGGTTGCTGTGATTGTCCATGAGGAAGATAATACCACCGCCGCCGCGTTTTCTATTGCCGATAACCAGACGGCGAAGAATTCTAAATGGGACGTGAGGACGTTAGCTTCATTGGTAAATGCTTTGGAGTTAGATGGATTTGATCTAAATTCCCTAGCGTTTGACAAGATTGAACTTGACGATCTAGCTTTTGATTTTGACATGGCTAAATTAGACGGGACGGTAAGTCCGCCAGAAGAGACCGAGAAAAAAGTTAAGAAAAAAAAATTAATTCCCTGTCCCTCTTGCGGCTATGCTGGCGAAGCATGATAAAATATAGGTATGATAGAATCTATTTTTGAAATTTGGAAACTTAGAAATATTGAATTGCCCTTTCTTGTAAGAGAACCCATTACAGGTTCGCAGGTTGTAGTCAAGAGTTACGATTGGGTAAACCAGTTTTTTAGAGGCTATATCGTGAGTTATTATTCCCCCGAACTCTATTTAAAACTTGAAGCTTCTGGTAGGAACTGGCGGTTTGTTAGTGATCTTAAAGGCCAAAAATTCTTTGGCAATATTCCCGACAGCCGGAGTTCCCTCAGTGAGAAAAGGGAGATTGGCTAATGGCTGGTGCGTTTCCAAGAAGTTTAAGAAAGATTATGGATGTCGAGAGAAAGAAGGGGAAGAAGACTAAGAAGGAACTGTCCAAAGAATTTGACGATATCGTTGATGGAGCGTTGGCTCCTGGAGGAGTAGAGGTTATCCCAGTAGAGCTGCCTTTAACAGCGGCTGAACTAAATACTCTGGAAAATGTTGCGACTCTTGGATTGACATTGGAGGATTGCGGCCATGCAGTGGGTTGCGGGACGTCTGCTTTCTATAGATATTGTAAGAATTTCCCGGAAATAAAAGAAAGGTTCTTAAGGGGGAGGGCAAAGGGAACCATATCCGTAGCAGCTAAACTACGAGAGCATATCGAAAAAGGAAGCCTCCCAGCAATTATTTTCTATCTAAAATCTAGAGCCGGATGGCATGAAAATAATCCAAGAGTAGAACATGTTGGTAACATAAGTATCAACCATACTGCAACTCTTATAGATAAATTAGCTAATAATCCAAAACTTTTAGGAAAAGTAAACGACAGTCTAGATATACTCACAGCGGAGATTATCGAAGAGGGTAATAATGACGCAAGAGCAGCAAATTGAAGAGTGCTATATTCTAGTGAGAAATTATTTTAAAGACCAAGAGAAAACTAGAATCTGGTTTTCTACAGGTAACCCGCTTCTTGGCGGTTCGGAACCAATGCAGATGATTATGCTCGGCAGGGCTGGTAAACTTTTAAAATTCCTGAGAAACACCATGGAAGATAGCGGAGTTGATGTTGTCTGAGCCTAAAGAAAAGATTTCTGTCAATGAGTTCAATGAATCGTGGCGTTTGCGCCCGGATCTTTTCGCGGCTAAATTCTCAGAAGGGAAATGGAAACGCTACGACTACCTAAAACTTATCGGAAGAGAGATTACTGAAGCAATATTTAACGGTGGAAGGTTGATTATTGAAATGCCCCCGAGAGCCGGAAAATCCGAGTTAATTTCGTTTTGGTCGCCCCTGTGGTTCTTATCTCTTTTCCCCAATAAAAAAATAATCCTAGCTTCTTATGAGGCGGAGTTTGCTGCGCTGTGGGGCAGACGTGTTAGAGACATGGCAATTGAAAATCCGAGGCTTGGTATCGAGATAAATAAAGAAGCGACTGCATCGTCAAGATGGGAAACAGTTCAGGGCGGGGGCATGACGACTGCTGGTGCCGGAGGACCAATAACTGGCCGAGGGGCGCATTGTCTCGGGGAAAAAACTTTAATTCAAACTAATAAAGGCTTGCAAACCATAGGGGACATAGTAAACAAGAATATAGATTGTAACATCCTGTCATATAATCATTTGGAAAATAGGGCTGAGTATAAATCAATTGAAGCAACCCAAAAACTTCCCTTTAAACAATTCTACGAAATTAAATCAGAATCTGGAAAAAGACTTAAATGCACTTATGATCACAGAGTCTTCGTATTGGGATCGGGGTACAAAGAGACGAAAGATCTACGGCGAGGAGACAGGATTATTACCCTCCCGCAGCCGGAAAAACAAAATCTGTGCAAATTGCCAGAAATCAAAAAACAGTCGCGGAAGGGTTTGTCGGCAATGTTATTCCGAAATGAGAAAAGTAGATTTGGAAGTAACATGTCATCTATGCGAAAAAATATTTACAAAAAAATCTTACGATGTGGAGAAAGCATACCGAAGGGGGCATACGGCATTCTATTGTTCTTTAAAATGCTCTCAAAAACACCATTCTTTCAAGAATCGAAAGAAATGCTTAATCTGCGAAAATCCGGTGCCGAGAAAGTCTTTAAAATACTGTTCAAAAACCTGCAAAAATTCTACGAAAGTCAAAAAAACAAAGCGGTGTCCGCAATGCAGAACGTCTTTTCACCCCAAAAGTTCCAGAACAACTTATTGTGGTCGGGACTGCTCCAATCAAGCACACTCCACCCGTATGACGGGTGTGGGGAACTCACGGAATTCAAAAAGTCGGAGTCCGGCGGCTTTCTTGATAAAAGTACGGAATCTTATTCTACAAAGAGACTTTCAAAGTTGTTCGATTTGCCAAATTTCTCACGACTTAATAGTGCATCATATAGACGAGACTCCGGGCAACAATCACCCAGACAATCTGATAACTCTATGCCAGCCTTGTCACATGACGCACCACAAATCCAAATCGACACCATTTCCTCAGTTGGGCCAATTAGCGAAAGAGAGGAATTTGTCTATGACATCCAAGTGGAAGGAAACCACAACTTCTTTGCTGACGGAATACTTGTCCACAATTGCCTCATCATCGACGACATTGTAAAGAATTCTGAACAAGCTGCATCACCAGCGTACCAGAGAAGAAATATTGAATGGTTTAAATCTACTTTCGCAACTCGCGGTGAGCCAGGTGCGGCCCTGATAATCCTGGGTACTAGATGGAATGAAAACGACTTACAGGGTTGGTTACAGTCTGACCTCGACCAAAAAGGGACTTGGAAAGTTATCCGCCTTCCAGCCATTGCTGAAAAACATGACCCCCTTGGAAGAATGCCAGGCAAAGCACTTTGCCCCGAGAGATATGACGAGAGAGCACTTAAAAAGATAAAGAAAGAAGTTGGAGAATATTATTGGAATTCCCTCTACCAACAAAGACCTTCGCCACTCGAAGGGGGAATATTCAAGCGGGCTTGGTATAGACACTACGACGAACTCCCAATGGATATGGATGAATATATCCAGTCGTGGGACTTAGCGTTTACGGGTAATGCGTCTTCTGCATATACTGTCGGTCAGATTTGGGGGAGAAAAGGTGCCAACAAGTATTTGATTGACCAAGTTAGAAAGCAAATGGACTTTGTTGAAACCGTTGAAGCAATTCAACTTTTTTCCGCAACTTATCCCGAAGCTAAAGCGAAGTTAGTTGAGAAAGCCGCCAATGGCGAAGCAGTGCTATCGGCTCTTAAAGATAAAATCTCCGGGCTTATCGGCATTAAAGCGACTAGATCCAAGGAGGATAGAGCATTATCAGTACAGCCGGAATTTGAGGGTAGAAATGTTTACTTCCCAGCTATCGGCTCAAAGCCGTGGCTAGGTGCGTTCATTGAAGAGATTGCAACTTTCCCCAATTCTAAATATAAAGATCAAACCGATGCAATGGTTCAAGCCTTGTGTAGACTAGGCAAGAGGGATATTGCTAATATAGATTTTACTTCTTTCACTAAAAAATCAGTGGCCTATAGTTTATCGTAGGAGTTACTCGAAAATGGCAAAAGAACTTTCAGACCTTAGAGAGCTTGGATCATCTGGGCTAAACCATATGTCTGGAGAAATAAATGAGGAGTTCCTGAAAGAGCTCCAAGGCGAGCGCGGGAGAAAGGTTCTTCGCGAAATGGCCGATAATGATCCAGTTATTGGTGCCATACTTTTCGTTGTTGATATGCTCATGCGCCGAGTTCCTTGGAAGGTTAATGCCAATGAAAAGGGCAAAGATCAAAACGAACAAGTGGAATTTATAGAAAGCTGTTTTGAGGATATGTCATCAACCTGGTCAGATGTAATTTCAGAAATTATGAGTATGTTAGTTTTCGGCTGGAGCTATCACGAGATTGTTTATAAGAAAAGATTAGGCCGAGATCAAAAAAGTTCATCTAAGCGTTCAAAGTTTAAGGATGGAAAGATTGGTTGGAGAAAACTTCCCGGACGTGCCCAGGAGACTCTGTGGCGTTGGGACTTTGACGATGAGGGTGGGCTTAAGGGCATGGTTCAAAGACCCCCTCCGGTATTTGATACTCGCTATATTCCCATTGAGAAATCCCTTTTATTTAGGACTACGAATAAGAAAAATTCTCCCGAGGGAAGGAGCGTTTTACGAAATGCCGTCAGGCCCCATACTCTAAAAAAACACATTGAAAATATTGAAGCGATTGGTATCGAAAGAGATTTAGCCGGTCTCCCCATTGCCCTTGTACCACCACAAATTTTATCTTCTGATGCTTCCCCAAAAGAAAAAGAGATTAGAGCTAAACTTGAGCAGATCGTAAAAAATGTTAGAGTAGACGAGCAAGCTGGTTTGATTTTCCCCCTAGCCTACGACGAATCTGGAAAACTTCTTTACGACTTTAAGCTTCTGTCTTCCTCTGGCAAAAGAGCCTTTGACACAAATGCAATTATAGGAAGATATGACCAGCGTCTATCCATGGTTGTCTTAGCCGATTTTATTTTACTTGGTCACGAAACTCACGGATCATTTTCTCTCTCAAGTTCCAAGACAAACCTTTTCGCCTCTGCGCTCGGTACATGGCTTGGGCATATCGGAGAAGTTTTTAACACCTATGCGATACCAAGACTCCTTGAATTAAATGGGTTTAATACCGAATTTACCCCTAATCTTAAGCATGGAGATATTGAATCTCCAGATCCTAAAGATTTAGGAGAGTTAATTTCTAACCTCGCGGGCGCGGGGATGCCTTTATTCCCGGATCCAAATCTTGAAAATAAAATTAGAGAATTGGCTGATCTTCCTAAAGCCCCGGAGGATATTTCGGCAATGCTTGCGCACATGGGTGGCGGGAATAGTTCTGGTGATAAGAAATAGCATATTTAAAGCTAAAGAATCTGAAACGACCTTGGGGTTTCCAGAGTCTTCCCAGTATAAGACTATTACTGAAGTAGTTAAAAGATATAAGCCTAAAATAAAGCCAAAGATTGTAAAGGCTATAAAATCTCTCAGAGAATCAACTAATGAGAGTCAGTTAAAAGAGTCATTGATAGCCCTTAATACCCCCCAGGCAATAGACAGTATAAATTTCCTGGGGCTTACTAATGACTTGGAAGACTTAGATGATATACTAAGGGATGGAATTGAATTTAGCGGAAATTTTCAAGCTAAAACCTTCGCAAAAGTATTGGCAGCAGCCGTCGGCTCCTATTTACTTCTAAGAAGAGCCGGACCCAAAGAAGAAGTTCAAATAGGAGGTATCAATGTTCCTAGCCCTAGCACTAATAGTGGTGAGTTTTCTTTTAAGCCGGATTCTTCTAAGATAAATAGTTTTATCAACCAAAGAATCCTTGGCATTTCTTTTGGGATTACCAATGAGTCTAAAGCAGCCATATCTACCTATCTTAGCCGCTCATTTTTAGAACCCACACCAAGAAGAAATTTAGTTTCAGAAATAAAAAATGTCATCGGTCTAAACGAGAGACAAGCCAATGCAGTATTTAATTTCAGAAGAAATTTAGAATCTAAAAATTTCGTTGCTTTAAGCCCAGCACAAACCCAGTTTATAGCTAGAAAACCAAAAGATGTTGACGCCCTTGTGGGCGCGTATTCGGATAGGTTGTTATCACAACGAGCCGAGACAATAGCTAATACCGAGACAGCTTTCATTGCCTCCAAGGGACAAACAGAACTTTGGGATCAAGCGAGCGAGGCCGGATTGTTTGATAAGACTCTGTCACTAAAAGAATGGGTGGTTACACCGCACGATAAATTGTGCGGATTTTGTGAACCACTTTCAGGGATTAGAATCCCACTAAATGAAGATTTCCAGTCGGGATTGGGGTCTGCACCTTACCCGCCGCTACACCCAAACTGTTTATGTGCGGTAAATCTCATAATTGGGGGGTGAGGCCAAGAACTAATTACTATTCTTCTTCTGCCAGTTTTCGCATTTTCTCATTCTCTCCTCTAAGACATCTAGTTTGCCGTTTAATTTATATAACCCACCGTAGTGTATTTCTTCATTTTCTACGTGTGTCCGTAGCCTATCCTCTATGCGCTGGTTCCGGTCCCTAAGTTCGATTAGGCTTTTTTCCAAATTTTGAATAGATACAACCTGTTTCTCTCCAGAAGAATTTATCTGTTGTTGGAATATGGCCGCGAGAGAGCCAAGGATGCTAAGGACGAGTATGAACATGCCTATAGTCTTAAGAAAATCGTTGCCGTTTTTGGGGGTATCGCTCACTTTATCTCCGGTTGTGTGGGGGCTTTAAGTATAGTTTAGCACGTAACCGTGGCGGTCAGCGGAAGGGACTTTTAATTCTTTGCTATTGCGTTTATAATTAAAGATATGCAAACTGATTTTATCCAAAAGAAAATAATGAGGTGAATTTATGGCGGTAAGTTTAGGGGGTTTCTCCTTTAAGAAAACTGTAACTGCGGCTGGGACTAGAGAACGTCTCAAGGCAGCAGAGTTTAAAGTTCAGTATTGTAAAATTAAAGCTTTAGCGGCTAATACCAATCCCGTCTTTATCGGTGGGGCAGATGTTGCGTCTACCATTGCAGAACCCCTAGCAGCTAGTGGGGTTATAGAACTCTGGAGTTCGGATAAATCTTCGATTGATTTGTATAAGGTGTATATTGACTCTACCACCAATGGTGAGGGTGTGACGATTACCGGGGTGAAATAATGCCGATTAGCGCGACCCCAACACCGACATCTCTTATAAATGACAATCTTGCAACTCTGTGGAGGTGGTGCGAACCACGCCTTCCAGTATTTATAAGCCCGGTCTATTCTGGCACCCGGATGATTGCCGATTTTTCCTCCCAGGAATTAAAAGATGAAAATTCCGAAAACCCCTTTGTCAGAAGACTTTCAGCTATTCCCGACGAGTTTGTGCTAGATGGTAAATTAATTGACGGAGTTTTTTGGGTGGATGACGTTCCTTATCTTGAGGGGGATTTAACTAAAAAACCCTATAAAGATAGGTATCCCATTGTTAATAATTTTTACGATTCTTGGCTTTCTGGATCCGAATTGTTTGCCCTTGTCCCGACCTTTACTGCATCAACCCAAGCTGATTTAGAATACTTCACAAATTCGATCTCTGAACACTTTCAAGATTCTCGGGGTATTTCCTTTAAGGGGTCTAATTATCTCTACACCGGAGGTAAAAACCCTAATTGGTTGGTTTTGGACGCGGTAATAAAGGCAGAAAAAGAAATAAAAGATTCGGGTATCCCCCGGACAAATGAAAATAGTGTACAATTAAATAAGAATAATAAAATTGATTTAAATAGAATAATAAAAACCGATATAGAACAACAAATTGTAACTGGGGTTGTTCTTGAGCCAGATACCATTGACGCGCAGGGAGATATAATCTCAGGGAGCGAGATTGAAGGTGCTGCCCACCGATTCTTGAAGGACTCGAGAGTCGTGGGCTTAAAACATCTCGTAGAAGCCCCGGCAAATATCGTCGAGAGTCACATAGCTCCGATTGACTTTGATTTCAACGGTGCTAAGATTCTAAAAGGTTCATGGATAATATCAGTAAAAATAAATGACGATAAGCTTTGGGAAGAAGTCAAGGCTGGCGGCATAAATTCTTTTTCAATTGGCGGTTTTGGGATAAGGGAAGATCTTGGCCAAGCAACTTAAAGATTTAACTGTTGTTGAAGTAAGCTTAGTTCCCAGGGGTGCCAACAAAAAAACTTTTATGCTTATCAAATCCGAAGATGGGGAAGATATGGTTTTAAATATTTCTAAAGAACTTATTTTGAGTCTTTCAAAATCTTTAGGTGACGAATCAAAAATACTTGAACTACTAGAAAAATCAAAATTACCAAAATCTGCAAGTGAATATTTACTAGGTGCTATTAGGCTTATTAATTCCGCATCAGCGGAATTGCCAGAAGATAGTAGAGAAGAAATTCTCTCAAAGATTTTTACATTAACAGGAATTGGGGAGAAAAGTATGACTGTGAAGAAAGAAGATGAAGTCGCAGACAATGCCCATGAAACTCCTGCTCCCAAGCCAGATCCTTCAGCCGTTAAAGCGGAAGAAGTATCTAAGGAGTTGAAGGGCAAAGTTGAGACACTGGAAAAAGCATTGGAATCTAGTGACAAGCGTTTTAAAGAAGCAATGGAAGCATTGCAGAAAGAACGCGAAGAGAGAAAAACCAAAGAATTTGTTTCTAAAGCAGAAAGTCTGGTTTCTAATCTCGGTGTTGAGAAAGAAAAATTAGGTTTGGCACTTAAAGCAGTAAGCGAAAATTGCCCAGCCGAAGTTTATGCAACACTAGAACAAGTTCTTTCTGCCGCCAATAAAGCGGTAGAAAAAAGTGGTCTTTTTTCTGAAGTTGGTTCTAGCCAAGCTGGAAGCCAAAATTTAGAAGAACAGATTACTAAGATTGCAAAAGAAATTGAAATAAGCGAAAAAGTTTCTCCAACCGTTGCTGAGTCTTTAGCATGGCAGAGAAACCCCAAGCTTTACGCAAAATATCTTAAAGATGGGAGTATCTAAATGGCTTACGAAATTAAAGGTCAAGTTTTTGGGAATGAAGTGGCGGCTGGCGATCTTTCCGCTAAAAAATATTACCTCGTAGAAATGACTTCAACGGGTATCAATCTTTGTGGTGACGGAGAAGAATGCTTAGGAGTTCTTCAAGCAACAGCTGCAAGTGGTGATATTTGTGAAGTTATGGTCACAGGAATTTCTAAGGCAAGTGCCGGAACTTCTTTAACCAAAGGTTTGCTAGTTGCTTCTGACACTAACGGTCAGGTAGTCGCAGCTGCTTCTGGGGATCATATCTTGGGTTGGACGTTGGACGCAGTAAGCAATGCCGGTGAGCTTGTAACTGTACTTATCGATAAACAAGGCCGTAACGCATAATTAAAAGGAGTTTAATCATATGCCGCAACCATCAAGAAGTGATGTTCATGTTAACCGACCGTTAACTAACATTTCTCTAGCTTTCATGCAGAACGCGCAGGATTTTATCGCAAGCAAAGTCTTTCCTTCGGTTCCTGTTCAAAAACAATCGGATCTGTATTTCCGCTATACGCGTGATGATTGGTTCCGTTCGGAGGCGAAGAAACGTGCCCCCGGTACTGAGTCAGCAGGTAGCGGGTTTAACATCGACACTGATTCATATAGTGCTGATGTTTTTGCCCTTCATAAAAATATTGATGATCAAGTTCGCGCCAATCAAGACGATCCCCTGAACTTGGACAAAGATGCAGCCGAATGGTTGATGCAACAACTCCTCTTGAAAAAAGAGAAAGAGTGGGCTTCTGCATTTTTCGCCACTTCAATCTGGACCGGATCCTCTTCTGGCGGTGACATTACCCCAAGTACTCTGTGGGATGCTGCCGGTTCTGATCCAGTATCCGATATTGATCTTCAAAAAGATGCAATGCGCAAGAAAACTGGCAAGAAGCCTAATAAGCTTGTTGTTGGCCCAGCGGTGCATTCAGCTTTAAGAAGTAATGCGTCTATCCTAGATAGAATCAAGTACACCCAACGTGGAGTTGCGACTGAGGAAATTCTTGCAATGCTCTTTGGTGTAGATGAATACCTAGTTGCTGAAGTTTCCGAAAATACCGCTGTAGAAGGTGCAACTGCATCTTACTCTAGTCTGTACGGAAACGATGCCTTGTTAGTTTATAGCGAATCAAGTCCTGGTTTACTAAAACCCTCTGCTGGCTATACTTTTGTATGGGCCGGTCTGATGGGTTCTCAAGGTTCTGGCATGAGAATGAAATCATTCCGTATGGAACACTTGGAATCTGACCGCGTTGAAGGTCAGATGGCATGGGATCAAAAATTGGTTGCAGCCGATCTTGGAGTTTTCTTCTCGAACGCTACAGCCTAGTATTTAAGTTTATTTTTTCTGGTGGGGAGGGGTGGTTTGGCTTTATAGGTTAAGCCACCCCTTTTAATTTAATTTAATTTTTAAGGAGCGAGTGATGTATTATGCTTTACGAAAGCTAAAAGTAAAAACACAGTCTGGGGATATGTCTATTAGAGAACGCGGTGACGCGCTCCCAGAGGCATACGGGTGGAAAGAAAATGTTATTGCTGCCCATCTTAACGAAAGCCATATGGAAGAAAGATTAGGGGAAGGCCGTGAGCTACCTGAAGAAAATTCTGCTATACTTGAAGAAGAGTCAGATATCGCGGTCGGATTGGTAGTCCTTAAAAAGAAACTCGGCAGGCCAAAAAAGGTCAAGGAATTAAATGTCTAGATCAAGTTATGGCGCTAATCCAGCAACTAGTAATATAGACTATGTTCGCTTTCTAATCGGGGACACCGACCCCGATGACTTTCTTTTAGTAAATTCTGAAATTTCCGGTCTTTTATCATTATACGGTGGGCCGGTTGCCGCATCTATTGTTGCTTGCGAGAGCCTAGCAGCTAAGTTTTCTAGACTCTGCGATGAAGAAGTTGGAGATGTCAGAGTTGATCTATCCCAAAAAGCAGCTAATTTTTTAAAGCTGGCGGTTAGGCTAAGGCAACAACAAGCAATTGGAAGTCCAATACCTTTTGCTGGCGGAATTTTGGTTGATGATAAACAGAGCAATGCTGGGGATATAACCCTAGTTAAACCCCGGTTTACCAAGAGAATGCATGATAGTCCAAAAATCAATGATCTTCCCCAAAATGAGGATGAGTTTGAATAATGGCTAAAAGACCAGTAAAAGTACGGATAGTGGTTGCGGATATCGACATGGGTTGGGGCAGCATGGTCACTGAAAATAAAAATTTAAAGGGTGCCTATACCACTATAGGAATTCACGAAGAAGCCGGAACCCACCCGAGTCGCGGGAATATTCATACCGCTGGGGTTGGTTTCATAAATGAATTTGGTAGTGGCAATATTCCAGAGAGATCCTTTATCCGCTCAACTATAGATGAGCAATCAGGTAGAATTGTTCAATTGGTAGCGGAGAACCTGGATCAAGTTAATACTAAAAAACTCCCAGCTAAAACTATGCTCGCTAGACTTGGGCTTTTTGTTCAAGAGGTTATTAAGAATAAAATAAACACCCTATCCGACCCCCCTAATGCCCCATTTACCATAGCAAAGAAGGGGTTTAACAATCCTTTAATTGATACAAGACATATGCAGGATAATATTACTTTTAAAGTATCTGTGCCGGAGACAAGAAATTTCTTTGGGTCAATAAGACAAGAAGCTGAAACCTTTGGAAGTGAAGCAACACCTAGTGACACTTAGTATTTCAAATAAAATAGGCAATCACTCTATCCTCATAAATCAAGATGATGAGAAGATAACTATCCTAAGACGTCCACAGGGTAAATATGTTTCGGGTAGACATGTCTTAGGGGTGGAAGAGACGTTTGAAGCATTTGCTTCCGTTCAACCAATTACTGGGGTTGAGATTTTACAAATTTCCGAAGGTGATAGAAAGAGAAGCCATTTTAAAATTTATACCACGTTCCAAGTTGAAGATAACGATGTGGTTATACACGATGGTAAGCGGTACGAAGTCCGAAAGGCTGAAAATTGGGATACCTACACAAAAGCGGTTATAGTCTTAGAGGACATAGAAAGTGGCAAACGCGGTTAGTATACGGGGCCTAGAAGATGCTATTTATTCTTGGGTGAAAGCCAGGGTTTCAGTTAAGACTAATATCATCTTTGAAAAAGAAAATGCGCCAAGACCGCCTAACCCCCTTGTTTCGATTAATCTCATTACTGGGCCAATAAAATACGGGCATGATGAAATTATAAGGATAGACGATACTAGTTATAAATCTGATGGGCATAGGAAAATTACTGCCTCTATAAAGTCTTATGGGGTAGACTATTTACAGGTAATGACAGACCTACAAGCATCTCTAAATCTTTTATCGGTTAGAGATATTTTCAGGTCCAAGAATATTTCATTCCTTCACGCCGACGATATCAAGGACATCAGTGCCAAGATAGAGACGGGTTTTGAAAATAGGGCAGTTCTGGATGTTTTCTTTGGACTAAGAACTAGCTTGGTAGAAGAGGTTGAATATATCGAAAGTGCGGAGATAGATCCAACTATTGAGAATCCTGAAGAAGAAGATTTGGGACTTCCGCCATTTACAGTTACGGGAATTTAAAATAGTTATAACAGGGAGGTTATAAGATGTCAGAATTAGATAGTATTATTACGGTATCCATTTCAAGAACAACCACGGTACCTACTAGAGTTGGTTTTGGATTCGGAAATTTTCTTTCCAACAATGCAGTGTTCTCCCAGAGAATTAAATCCTATGCCTCTTCTGCTGAAGTTGTTGCGGATACTCTATCCGGCGCGGATACGATACTTTTTGCGAGTAAATATTTCGGCCAGACTATTCGCCCAACAAAACTTTTTGTAACTAAAAAGGGCAGAACTCTTCCGTCTATTTTTAAACTTACGGTAAGTGCAGATTTTGTTACGAGTAACTCCGTAGCAGGAACTATCGACGGTGTAGCAATCACTCCAGTGGTTTTTTCTGTGGATCATTCAACAACTATGACAGCCCTAGCTGCTGAAATAGCTGGAGAAACAACGGTTGATACAGCTACGGTCACGGCTGCGCGCGAGATAACGATAACAAGTTTTGATAGCGTCGGTAACGCCTTTACCGCATTTTTAGTTACTCTCGGCGCAAGTCAGCCGACAATAAGTTTCTCACAAACACAATATGCGGATACCGTTTTATCGGCAGTTGCAAGTCTTGAAGCCGCTGAAACGATCAATAATGATTGGTACGGTCTCGCCGCGTATGATCATAGTGAAGCAACCATCAATCTTATTGCTGCCTACACACAATCGAGGACTAAACTTTATTTTGCAAGTTCTTCTGATGCGGGAATTTTAACCACGTCAACTACCGACATTGCAAGCGATCTTAAACTCGCGGGGTATGATAGGTCATCTCTTTTGTACAGTGCCGACGCGGCTAATTTTCCAGAAGGTGCTTGGATGGGGGGACTGCTGCCAAAAGATCCAGGTTCAGCAACCTTTGCTTTCAAACCCTTGAGTGGAATAACGGTTGATACTCTTACGACGGATGAACAAAGCAATGTTTTGGGAAAGAATGGCAATATTTATATCGCCAAAGGCGGGGTTAGCCATACGGAGTTTGGAACCACGGGAGAGGGCGAGTTTATTGACGTCATGTGGGGAGCAGATTTTATTCAGATTAGAATCCAGGAAGAAGTTTATACCAAACTTGTTAATGAAAGCAAAGTTCCATATACTAACGCGGGGGTTGCGGTTATTGAAAACGCTATTCGTAAGGTTCTAACTCTTGCAACGAATCAAGGAATTTTGGCGGCGGACCCAGCTTATGAAGTTAGTGTTCCAGACGTTGCTGATATTTCAGTTGTTGATAAGGGTGTTAGATTCTTGCCGGACATTACTTTTAAAGGAACCTTGGCAGGAGCCATTCACAAAGTTTCTATTGCAGGCGTTTTAACTTTATAAGATTTTTTTTATAGGAGGACTATACCTTGGCATTAAAGTCATACGACCCTAATGAGGTTGCAATTATCGTCGGCGGTCATGTTTTAGGTGGATTTGCAGATGGAACATTTCTAACGGTTGAGAGAAATAGCGATACTTGGGCAGGAGTTTCGGGGGCCAGTGGGGAATATGCCAGGGCTAAATCAAATGATCGTAGTGGTACGTTTACCGTAACTCTTATGCAATCCTCTCTGTCTAATGGGGTTATGCAGGGGTTTGCTACGGCAGATGAACTAGCCAATTCTGGAACGTTTCCGGTTCTTGTTAAAGACAATAACGGCAACGATATTTTTTCTGGGGAGATTTGCTGGATTCAAAAACCCTCAAGCGCAGAATACGGTAAAGAAATCACCGAGCGCGAGTGGATTATCGAAACTGGTGAATTGATTATGTTACACGGCGGTATTGAATAATTTAATTCTTAGGGGAGCGGTGATATGTCTCGTAAACTAGAAGAAGTTCGCATTGATGGAGAACTCTATCAAATAGGCCAATGGCCAGTTGATAAATCTCTTGAGGTGCTTACATGGCTAACAAAAACTCTCGGGGAAACTGTGACCAGTCTCATAGGGGCACACGCCAGCATTGATGATTTTATGGATAAAGACCTGGGTGAGTCCATCGGACCAGCCATACGCTCTTTAATCCCAAGACTTCAAGAAAAAGAAATAAGAGATAAGGCTCGCCAAATCACTGATGGTATTTTGTGTAATGGCAAACTTGTAGTTTACGATGTTCACTTTATGGGACAGATCGGCCATCTCTTTAAAGTTATGGTTGAAGTCTTGAAGGTGCAATATGCCGATTTTTTCGGCGCACTGTCCGCTGTAAAATACCAGCCTCCGGCGGCGGCACAGAGAGACGCTACGATCCAGGAAAGCTAAATATAAACCTAATAAAATGGAGGCCGATTTTAGCGAAGATTTGTACCCTTCATGAAATTGACGCCTATTGGAGTATTGACGATCTTCTCAACGCCAATGAAGCCCTAGATATAAAATCCGAAGCTGAAAATTACGAGATGAAAAGAATGACAAAAGATGCCGGAAGAAAGAGAAAATAATCCGTGAGTACAACCATTCGGGAAATGTCAGCAAAGATCGGGTTTAAAGTTGATACTAACGCGCTCGCTCGTGCGGAAGCTAGTATCGGCGGGTTGAAAACTTCTATTATTAGTGTCGGTGCCGTAGTCGGAGTATTTGCTGCGGGGGTCGTGGGTCTTTTAAAGGTTGCCGGTGCAGCCGAGCAAACAAGGATCGCCTTTGAGACTATGATTGGCGACGCGGATAAAGCTAAAGCCGCTCTGGATAGTCTGTCTCTATTCGCCGCAAGAACTCCTTTCACCATCCCCCAAGTTGAGAGAACTGCTAAACAACTCTTAGCGGCCAGGGTGACACTAGAAGAACTTGAGCCAACCCTCAAAGCTTTAGGTGACGTTGCCGCTGGGGTTTCAGTACCCTTAGATCAGGTTACAAAAAACTTTGCCCAGATTAAATCTCAAGGGAAATTAACGGGAAGAGAGTTAAGAGACTTTCTTCTTGCAGGTATTCCCCTAATTCAGGAGTTAGGTAAGAACTTAAAAAAATCCGATTCTCAAATTTCCGCCATGGTTTCCACTGGAGACATTGGTTTTAGAGAAGTAGAAAAAGCCTTCCAAACAATGTCTGGCGAAGGTGGACTATTTTTTGACTTGATGGATAAGCAGTCTAAATCCTTATTCGGAGTTCTCTCAAACTTAAAAGATACTCTAATAATACTGGCTAGGGTTCTTGGATCCACCATGCTCCCAGAAGCCAAACAGTACGTTACTGCCTTCAGAAAGTGGGTAATAGTAAATGATAAATTTATAAAACAGAATTTAGTAAAACTCTTTAAAACCCTAGCTAAATGGATTGGGCATGTTGTAAGTTTTGTTTCAAATCTTTTCATAGCCTTCAAGGGTCTTACCAGAATAGTCGGCGGATTAAATAATGCTCTAAAAATAATGTTGGGTATAATGTTAGGACTTTTAATCTTTAGTTCTATTGCTGGCATAGGTATGGCTTTTCAAAGAGCTGCTATGGGCGTTAGAGTTATGATTGCGGCGGTTAAAAGCTTATATTTTTGGCTTGGATTATTTGTAGTAATCCTCGGCCTAATTATAGAAGATTGGGTTGTCTTTCAGAGGGGTACTGGTAAGTCATTATTTGGTGCCCTAGCAAAGATGCGGGGTAAGGGCGGGTTGATGGGGGCTTTAGCGAGCATCACCATAGTCGGTATGCAGGGGTTAACCGATGCCGTAACTAGATTAGCTGATTTTATAAACTCTCTATTTAATAAGAAAGATGATTCTGGATTTTTTACAAAACTGGGAAAATTTTTAGGCGTAGAAAAAGTTGGTGACGGGGGATCATTTTTCCCCGGTATTGAACAAGTTGGACCAAGAGACGGTCCAGGATTTTTGGAACGTTTGGGTAACCTTCTGGGGATTCAAAAGACGGGGAATGTAGACTTTTTAACTGGGACCGTTACCTCCCCTGGATCTGGTCAGACTATAATCTTTTCTCCGATAACCACCATAAACGGATCTGGATTGGATGCTAATCAATCTTTAAGTATTATAACTACGACGAATAAACAATTCCTAGACGATTTCTTGGGGAGATCAAGACTCCAATCATCAATGGAGCCGAAGTAAAACTATGGCATTAACCTCTTTTTTATTCGGAAAAAACCCAACCCCGGTAAACATTGCCGATACTCTGATGATAGATGCAACCACTAAAATAGTTACCAGTAGAAGTGTAAAGCTTACAAGTAGTCCAATTGAATCGGGGTTCAATATCACTGACCATGCGATTATGGAAAATTTAAAGCTTGAAATAGAAGGTTTTGTTAGTGAAAGACCACTTAGCAGTCTAGCATCATTAATCGGGGGAATATCCGGGGGATTAGCTTCAAAGATTACCCACCCGCTGGGGGGGATAGGTGCATTGGGTGGGGCGGTATTGGGATCCAGCGTTGCCGCCGCGATTACTTCTGGGAAGACTGGAACTGGCTTGGAAGAACAGATTAAAAATAGATCCGATCTGGATACAAACTTTGCTAAACAGAAAGTTTTTGATTACCTTCTTCTTGTCTTAGAAAAAAGAGAACCATTCGACATGGTTACAAACTTCAGAAAATATACTAATCTGGTTATGACAAATTTAGAAGTTCCCCAAGAAGCGAAAGACGGGGACTCCTTAAGATTTACGATGTCCTGTGAGCAAATCCAAGTTGTCAATACGGATGAAATCGCCCTTCCAGAAAGTGTTGTTGTGGCTGCCGCCGCTGCCGATGCAGCGACTAAGAAAAAATTAGCCGAAGCTCAGGCAAGTCCGGCCAGTAATAATAGTGCCGCATTTAATATCGTTAATGCGATCACACCCGTAAACTAGGTAAAAATGGCTATTTTAAAAATCCCAATTAGAAATGATATCCCGGCGTATACTCTTAGTATAGGTCTGGAGGGAACTACTTTTGTTTTAAGTTTTCGCTACACTGAAAGAACATCCAGGTGGATGATGGATATTCTAGACGTATCTGAAGTCCCGATTGTAGAGGGTGTAGTTCTTCTTGTAAATTTAAACCTTACCTCTAGGTTTAAGGATTCTAGAATGCCAAAAGGATATTTTTTATTGGCCGATGAGTCGGGGAATAATGCACAGCCCAACAGATTAAATTTTAGTAACGATGTTAATTTATTTTATGTTGAAAGCACTACCTAGTGGCAAGACTATATATAAGACAAGCCAGGGTAACGGCACTAAATTTTAAGACAGGTATAGCTAAGATATTCGACAGCATAACCACGAAAAAAAAAGATGCGTCGGGAAATGAAAGAGAAGTTGGCGGCGTTAGGATTAAGTTTAAAATCGGCAAAACTTCAGAGTCCAGTCCCAATAAAGCCACAATAGAAATTTATAATCTAAGCCCAGAATCCAGAAATTTCTTCGATAAGGGAGAATTAAAAATAGTCCTTGAGGCGGGGTATAGAGATTTAATTTCAACAATTTTTATCGGTGACATAAGCAATTCTTCAGAGAGCACTTCTGTGGTTCATGTGAGTAATCCCCCGGATACTATAACGACACTAAATTGCGGAGAAGGCCAAGTTGCCATGGATACTGCCCATACCGATAAGGGGTTCTTAGCTGGCACCCCAGTTCAATCAGTCATAACTGAATTAACTTCGGATATTTCAATTTTTTTTCCGGGAGCTATTAAGCCAAATAGCTCAAATATACCGCCGATAACTAGTGCTTTTTTGCCGTTTGGCTTAACTATTAGCGGCTCACCCAAGATTGCTCTTGATAATTTATCTAAGACCTATAATTTTGATTGGTCAATTCAAAACGGGGCCATAGTTGTTACGAAAGATAGAGAACCAACAAAAGATACAGCAGTTATAGTCACGTCCAAAACTGGATTACTCGGTAGGGTTGAAAGAAAAGAGGGGGGCTCTATATTATTTAAGTCCCTTCTTAATCCCCGTATTATACCCGCAGCAGCGGTCAGACTTGGGACACCCCCGGAAGTATCTTGGTATAAAGTTCAGACAGTTAATTTTGAGGGGGATACTCACGGCGAGGCTTGGGTCTCAGAAGTTGAGGCCGAACACATAAGTACGAGTATCTCGCTAAATACACTCTTCACAAATACGGTTTTAACTACAGCCTAATGACTTTAAAGAAACAAACACCAACACTCCGCGAAGTAATCGAAGAAGCTTTGATTTATTCCCAGATTTCACTCAATACCTGTATGCCGGGGACAATAAAGTCTTATAACCCAACGAAAAACCTAGCCACAATAACCCCCGCTTTTAAAAGAGAGTACACCGACGGTACAATTGTTCCGATACCAGATTTGAGCGATGTTCCGATTATCTTCCCAAGAGCGAATGCCGCCGCTATTACCTTTCCTCTTAAGAAAGGAGATGGGGTAATTTTAATCTTCGCGCAAAGAAGTTTAGAGCAGTGGAAGAGTTTCGGAGGCCAGGTTGATCCCCTAGTAAGCCGGATGCACGACCTATCCGACGCGGTAGCCATACCCGGAGGGTATTCTTTGCTAGACCAAGTGCCGGTAGAGCCAAACAAACTAGCGGTTAGATATAGGAACTCTAAAATCCTTTTATCTGAAAATGGTGATATCGAGATTAATGGTTTACTGGGTAAAATAAAGGTGGGCAAAACAGGGAAGATTACCATCGGCAATGGTACAATAGACTTATTAGATCTTGTAGACCAAATGATTGATGCTATTATGGCATTGACCGTGGGTACAGCTTTAGGCCCCTCTAGTGTCCCAATAAACATCGCAAGTTTTTTGAAAATAAAAACCTTCTTAGCTCTCATTAAGGAATGATATATTGAGCGTTGATTCTTTAGCTTTATGGAAATCAAGCTTTAAAGCCCAAGTGCCCCCTACCAGAGGTAGTGATGGGGCTAAGAATATATCGGATTGGGCCGATTCGATGGTTACAAATAAACTCGTTTGTCAAATAATCCAAGGCCCGAATATAGTCTATACTTTTAGTAAGGCAATTTTTAAGGCTCAATTGGAGGCACTAACTCCGACAAATAATGTAGAAGAGGGAGTGACAAACTTTGCGAACTCTTGGGCTAGTGCTATTACCTCCACTACTGCGGTTATGGGAGTGGGTTCTTCTATCGGTGCTCCATCTAACGCAACAACTTGGTCTTCTATCACTACTACAACCCTAGACACCCCGTCAAAGACGGCGGGAGTTAATAAATTAAAAGAACTTAAAGATTCTCCATCGGTTTCTGATGCGGCTAATTCCGAACTTCCCCTAAAGATGAGAGATGCCTTTTTACTCCATACTATAACTACGGTGGGCCTCGACTCAACTCCTCCAGCGGTTGGGCCGTTACCCCTAACGGACGCGGTGAGGGCTGTTTCTTAGATGAATATAGGAATTGATTCAACTGGCGACTGGGACATATCCGAAGGGGAATTAGTAATGACCTCGGGGCAAGAGGAAATTCGCCAATTTATTATCCAGAAATTCAAAACCTCTTTTGGTGAATGGTTTTTAGATGTAAGATTGGGTATTCCTTATTTCGAACAGATCTTTAAAAAGATTGTAGACCCGGCAATTGTAGAGTCTATTTTTATAAACGAGATTATCTTTACCCCCGGAATAGTCTCTTTGCTTGAGTTTGACTTGAATTTAGACAAAGTAACAAGAACCCTCAGTGTTGACATGAGAGCTACGACTGTCGACGGCGAAATAAATTTCAGTGAGGCACTAATCTAATGGCCTTTGGGATAAATACAACTGGGTTTAACCGTAAGCGCATTGAAGATATCCGAGATGAGATTAAATCTTCTCTTCGAGGAACGTTTGGAAATTCAGTAAATTTAGACGAAAGAGCTCCCTTGGGCCAACTCTTAGGAATTTTTTCCGAAAGAGAATCTTTAATCTGGCAATTATTTGAAGACATTTATAATAATCTAAACCCCACGGGTGCTGAAGGGGTATCTTTAGATAATGTCGTATCCCTCACCGGATCAGTAAGAAAATCAGCAACTAAATCCACCGGCACACTTACTCTTTTTGGAACGGTAGCAACCGTTATTCCAGCGGATAGAATAGTTTCAGTCGCTGGAAACCCTGCTGCAAAGTTCCTTACCTCGGCAAGCGCAACTATAGCTGCTGGGGTTGATGAAATTCAAACCATAACTTTTTCTCAAGTCCCAGACGCAGGAAGTTTTACCTTAAATTTTGATGGGGAAGTGACTGCGGCAATTCTTTCTAGTGATAACGCCGCCGCAGTCGATACTAAACTTGAGGCATTGGTAAATTTAGACTCAGTAACAGTAACCGGAAGTTTTACCGCTGGGTTTATAATCACCTTTACTTCTTCGAACGGTTCAACCCCGCAGCCTCTTTTAATTGTCGGAGCTAATTCTTTAACCACCAATGAAATAACCTCTATCACCACTGTTGCCGATGTCGCGGGATCTTTAGATGGTAAGTATTTTCGCATAAACGACGAGGATGGATCCGTCGGTGTCTGGATTGATGTTGATAATAACGGTACATCTATTCCTGGCGGTGCCGCTGCCTTAAGTAGAAGTATAGAAGTTACCGGAGTTGTAACCGGAGATAGTGCAACCCTTGTTGCCACAGCAGTTTCCTCGGCTATTAATGCTGATGCTAAGTATGTAGCCACTTCGGTCGGAGCGGTTGTTACGATCACTGATGCCGATCAAGGTGCAAGAACTGACGCAATTGATGGCAATTCCGGGTTTAGTTTCGCAGTTACGAAACAAGGGCAAGAAGTCTTGGGGGTAACTATTTCCCCAGTAGAAACCCTTTCGGGTGCCCTTCCCCAAGTTAATGTTGCCGTAAGCGCACAGACCGCAGGGGCCACCCCCGCGCCAGCGGGCGGGCTAACAGTAATTGAAACCCCAGTAACCGGATGGAGCTCAGCAACTAACGCTTTGGATATCGTAATTGGAGCTGATACCGAAACCGATGCACTATTAAAAACTCGCCGCCTGAGTGAACTTGCTGTTGCAGGTAGAGCCACTGTAAATGCGATCTTAGCTAAAATTTTAGCAATTGCGGATGTTACTAACGCCATTGTATTTGAAAATCAAACCAATGTTACTGACCCGGATGGTAGACCTCCGAATTCTGTCGAAGTTGTTGTTCAAGGGGGGACTAATGCGGCTGTTGCTGCGGCTCTTTTTGATGTCGTTGCTGCTGGAATAGAGTCTTACGGTACAGAACTTGAGGCAGTTGAAGACTCCCAAGGGTTTGAGCATAATGTTGGTTTTTCAAGACCAACGGCGATACCCGTCCATATAGAAATTGATATAGTGGATGATCCCAATCTTTTTCCCGCAGACGGCGCAGTTCAGATTGAAAATGCAATTGTTGCAGCAGGGGATGCACTTGGGATTGGTACTGACGTTATTGTAACCCCGAGGCTCATTTGTTCTATTGATACTGTTCCGGGAATCCTCAGCGCAGTAGTACGTCTATCAACTATTGCCCTGCCAGTTTCCGGGTCTTCTGCCTTTACCGCAGTTAACTCTTCGGGTACGATGAATCTTCTCCATGTTACCCACGGTCGTTCGGTGGGGGACAGGGTTAAATTCAGCACTTCGGGTACTCTCCCCTCTGGATTAAATAGTACGAGTGTGTTTACGATAGTTACGGTACCAAATGCGAATAATTTTCAAGTTGCAGCCGATAGAGTATCCGCCGCGCTACCTTTTGTTAGTGCTGGCTCAGGAGTACACACCTACCTATTCGGCGGGTACGATGCAAATATTGTTATAAGATCGCAAGAGATTGCGGATTTTGATACTTCAACCACGTTAATTAATGTCTTATAGGAGAATTAAGTATGGGATTATCAGCAGCAGAAAAAGCACTTCTAAATAAAATTGGAAGTCAAATGAATCGAAAAGGTTTTCTTCTCGGTTCTGAAATTGACGACGCTTTCGGAGCAGCGCCTAAGATTCTAGAGGCATCTGGAACTCTGTCTCAAACAAATATCACCACAATGTTTACCACTCCGGTCGTACTCATTGCTGCGCCAGGTGCTGGGATTCTTTTGGTAGTTGATGAGATTGAACTTTTCCACGACTACACGACTACTGCATTTACTTCGGGCGGGGATGTATCTATCGAGTATGCAACCTCTGGGGTAGACGTAGCAGCTATTGATGTTGCCTTCATTACCGCCGCTGCCGACGAGCATCTTATCCTAAAGCAACCAAGTGCGGCGTATGTATCCTCTTCCACGGTTTATCAAGAATTATCCGCGTCAGCAAATAAAGCCCTTCAAATTACAAACGCAACTGGGGTATTTGCTACCGGCCATGCGAGTAATATATTTAAATACAAAATTCGCTATCACGCTGTAACTTTACTTTCTTAAGCGTAACTATTGACGAGTAAAAATGGTCACACAGATAACCACCCATATAGTTGATGCCTTGTCGAGATTGATAACTCAGTACAAGAAGCAACCGCGTTTTGAGGGGTTTCTTACAGCCATTGTCGAGCAGATTCAAGATTTAGAAGATGCTTCAATAAGTGCAGTTACGGATTTAATAGATATAGATGCGGCGGTCGGATCTCAATTAGAGACTATCGGAGAAATTGTTGGAGTTGAAAGAGGGGGTCAAACCGACGCAGGGTATAGGAATTTAATCTATATTCAAATCGGGAAAAATACCTCTCAAGGCAATGCCGAAAAATTAGTTGATATTTTCAATCTTCTTGTAACCACAGCTTGGATTAAATATACCAATCTAGGTCACGGGGAAGTTGTATTGACTGGTACGGCTGAAATCCCAACTCAAGCCGAAAGAAATAGTATCATCATGAATCTTGAAGATATCCTAGCTGGCGGGGTTAGGATTGCCCATATAGTCTTCGCCCACGCGACAGAAGCTTTTTCTTATGAAGACAATAATCCCGACGTTTTTGGACTTGGGTACGCGAATGATGCCGGGAGCAATAACGGTATGTATGCCGAGATGTACCGAGTTGAATTACCTTTCGCCTATGCGCAAGATACTTTTATTGATATTGGAACAGAGGGCTATGGGCCAGGATTTGAAGACCCGATAGTCGGTGGAGTATATGACTCCTAAATTAAACATGGAGGGTTAAGACGTGGCCAAGCCAACTAATCACATTGACTGGACTGATGGTGCAGCGGGTAAAATCCAAGCTCCAACAGCCGGTAGACAACTTACCGGTTATACTTCTGGGGATAGACCTCCAGCAAAAGAACATAACTGGATATTTTATTTCGTAGATTTATGGTTGAAATATTTTGAAACTGTTACGGATACAGTAACTCTTCAATTATTAAATTACGACGCAGTTGTTGGAGCGGCTGCTGGGGCCACACACGCTACCTTAGCTGCGGCGGTAGCTGCGGCAAGTTCTGGTTGGCGAATTTTAGTCCTGGATAATGCAACAATTAATACCAGGGTTTCAGTAAATGTAAGCGGTATTGAGATCGACTTTAAGCCTGCGGTTGTTTATACAAAAGGGGCAGACACTGTATCTCTTGAGATAAGTGCTGCCAGAGTAAAGATTAAGGGTGGAAGATTTGTTGGCTATACCGTAGCTGGAAATATTGCAGTTAAGCTACTAATCGGCGCGGACTACTGTCAAGTAAGAGAAAGTGTTTTTGCGGTGAGTACAGATACTGAAGTAGATGATAGCGGCGTAGCCGCTGGTAAGAAACCGGTTGTCGATATTATAACTGAAGTCTAAAGGGAGTGGATGATGTTTAACCTAATTAAGAACCACAAGAAAAAATTTACTCTAGCGGGGTTTCTTATCGCCATTGCTAGTGTGGCCTACGCAGCCAATTATCACCGCATCCCAACGATTGATCTTCGGATCGGACGAGGTGCCGGGGAGAACATAAAACTTAGCTTTAACGACAACTCGGCGACTCTTCCCTTCATTCAATGGAATGATTCTTCGGGACAACTTGAGTTCTCAAACGATGGCTCCACAACCCTGCCGGTCGGTTCGGGCGGGTCAAGTTCGGGCGTTAACATTCTATCTAACTCCGATTTTGAACAGGGAGTTTCCGTCGGTTGGACGAACTCTGGAGGTACTCTAACTGTCGAGTCTTCCGTACCACTCTACGGAACCAAATCAGCTTTATTTAACGCAGCGGCAAATGGCAATACTTTTACTTCGTCTGACTATGTCGTACCAGAAGGACTTGAAAACAGGGCGTGTTCCCTTAATTTTTATTACAAATGGGAATCTGGAACTCTGACTCATTTAAACTATGTAGTTGAACTCGATGACGGCACAGACTTAACTACTGCGACCGATCTTGTTCCAACAACCGGATCAGCGCTACAGGCCACTGCGGCTTTTATCTGCCCAGCTAGTGACTCTATAAAACTTAAAATTACGGCAACAGCGGATGCCGCAGCTATTACATTAGACCGCATGCACCTGGGATCTTCGGTAAATGAGATTTTAGTCTCGGACCCCGTTGAAATTGTTGCTCACGCACATTTTAATTCAACGGCAAGTTGCAGTTGGACTAATGCCGGGACCGCGTTAGACGCTTTCGGAACCGATGCTGATTGCCCGGCTATTACACTTGATATTTCTAGTCCAATCGCTACCGTTGACGCGACTGATACTGATCTCCCGCAAATAAAATTTTCTGCGCTCCCAGCCGGAATTTATGAAGTTAAAGCTACGTTTACCGGCGATCAAGGAACGGGCGATAATACTCCTGTTTGGGCATTGAGTGATGGCACGAGCACGCGTGGCATGGTTCAAACTACGTTTGATATTACCAACTCTAATTCGCAACCAGTCGCATTGAGTGCTGTTTTTTCTCATAGCGGAGGAGCAAAAACATTTACTATTTTTGGAGCTATAAACTCTGGAAATATTCTAATAAATAACTCCCTCCTGGTTGGTTCTGCAAACGCATCTGTTCTCACCTATACTGTTACTCGCTACCCCTCAAGTTCAACGTCAAAAGTAACTCTTGAAACCCAAGGCTGGCATATTAACGCTCAAATCTCTGGTGCAAACCCCGACCTTGGTGTTGCCACAGTCCTGGCGTACACCGAAATAGTTAGCGCAAGCTTATCTATGGCCTTGAACGGGACTTCAAAAGATGCACAATTTCCCTGCTCGACGACGAACCCGCCGACAGGATTAACCTGCTCGGCTGGCTCTGAAAGTTTGGGGGTTTCTTTCATACCTCCCTATACCGGAGAATTTTTAGTTTGCGCGACCTTTCTTAAAGCTTCTCAAGTAGATGATGCCGTGAATTACACCTCTACATTTAAACTTCAGGAAACCGGCTTAGCAACGCAAACCGTTTCGCAACCGGGGTTCGCAATTGCTAAGAGCCATCATCTCGGAGCTGCCGCGAACACACAGACAGGAGCTTCGCACAATATTTGTGATGTCTTTAGTTTTACTTCTATATCAAGAAAAGTTATCAGATTAATGTATCAACAGAATTTAATCACGGGGACGCCGGATACTTCTGTTGTAGCAACCGATGGTGCCGATAGTGGAGAGGGGAAACGTGAGGTTAATTTTAAGGTGATACCCCTTACACAAAACTTTCCGCAAGCAATCGCTTTGGGCGGTCAACCGACAAGTGAAGCTAGGCTATCAAGCCTCACTGATAATAATGGATCGGGAAGCACGATTGTTAAAAGGTTTGAGACAATTACAGCGACAGGAACCGATATTTCTTGTGTCGATAGCTCTACGCTTGGGACAATCTGCACGATTGGTAAGGCCGGCGTTTATTGCGTAGGGATGAATTTAAGCGCCGGAGCCGGCGATATCCCCTATGGTCCATCTAAAAACTTTACGGGAGTTTTAACCGATGCGACCGAATTGACTACGGCGTCTAAATATACGACTAACGGTGTTCTTGGAGCTTCAAAAACAGGTTCGGGAGCAAGAACCGGAACCGTCAGTTACTGCGGAAGGTTTTCGGCAAATGATATTATAAGATTTCATTGCGACAGTACAGGAACTGCTGACACCGCTGTCGCGTGGGTTTCTCAAATGTATAAGCTTGAACCTTAGCGCCGTAGGGAAGAGATTGTCCGCAGAATCGGTAGACGTGAGCCAAGCGAAATCGAAGCGACAAAATTGTGGGTCTTTTCCCTTCAAAAAATATCTTTCGTCATCTGACGACGTAAAGAGCCTCGTCAACTCTGACGCACCCAATCGTTCAATTGATTCGTTTGATAAGAACATTCGCGTCGACAAGAACAGCGCCGTCTACAACGCTCACTCGTATCATACAAAGGTTCCACCTGAAGGAATCATCCCATATCTTCAGCACTACACACGGCCTGGCGACACAGTCCTCGATCCATTTTGCGGTAGTGGAATGACTGGGGTCGCGGCGCGAATGTTCTCCAACACTGCCAACGCGAAACTCAACGTAATTCTAAACGATCTCGGTCCAGCTGCCTGTCATATCGCCTACAATCACACGCATTCCGTGTCACCAACAGCGTTACGCAAAACCTTTGATTCTCTGATGAAAAGCCTGTCTCGCGTTGAAGACGATCTCTTTACGACCTGGCACCCAGTTTCCAACGAAAAATATGCGCAACACATTTCAAATAACCAAATCCAGAAGGCCGGTCTAATTCTGCGCGGAAAACACTCCGGCCAGATTTCGTGCACATCCCAAGGGCACACCGTCGAGCTCCTAAAAGCACGCATTATCTACACTCTTTGGTCAGAGGCATATCGATGCCCGAGAGAGACTTCAGGACGCAAGTGCGGGGAGGAGATTGTACTTTGGAACGAAAAATCAAAGGATTCGGGAACCGTTTCGAAGTCCTTCAAGTGTCCTGAATGCCGCACCGAATATACTCGCAGATCCATTCGCGCAACGCCCTACTCACTTCCAGTTCAAGTTTGCTACGAAGTCACAAATGGAACTACTGGCAAGGTACGACGTCATACTCGCAGCCCGCTCCGATTCGACCTAGATCTTCTAGAAGAGATCGCAACCCGCCGCCTAACCAAATGGTATCCGAAGCAGTCGATCGCCCCGCAAAGGGAAATGATGACTATGGGACCAGCCAAACTCGGCATAAAGAAGGTTTCTGACTTCTATACACCAAGAAATCTCCGTACCTGCGCCGAGATCTGGGATGCAGTTCAATCAATTCCCGATCTCAGGTTGCGTCAATGCCTATCCTTTGCCTGTACGAACACCTTTTGGCACGCAACGAGGATGCGAAGATACAACATCAAAGGCGGCATGCGCCCTCTTACCGGCACGCTCTACATTCCTCAACTTTCTGCGGAATGCAATGTATTTGAGGTGCTTAGAAACAAGATCGACGATTTGTGTCGTTACTATGCTCTCGAGTTCAATAAGACTCAGGCACAAGTTGCACTCACTAACTCCTCGGCTACTGAACTCACATCTGTTCCCAACGCTTCGGTGGATTATATTTTCACCGATCCCCCGTTTGGTGGGAATTTGTACTATTCCGACTGCTCCGTAATCTGGGAGGGATGGCTAGATAGCTTCACCAACGAAAAGCACGAGATTCATTTCAACAGAATTCGGAAACCCGAGCATGGCGGAAAAACTCGGGACGAGTATCGCACCTTGGTTTATTCCTCCTTCGCGGAAATGTACCGCGTTCTCAAGCCTGGTCGGTGGGCATCAATCGTTTTCAATAATTCTGATGATGACGTTTTGCAGACATTTCGGAACGCTGCGGCGGCCGCTGGATTCTCGATCGAAGAAACGTGCTTTCTGGACAAAGAACAAAAGAGCGTCAAAGGCTACATGGGTCGTTCAGGATCTCAAGATGTTACAAACTGCGACTTTGTATTCAACCTGAGAAAGCCCACTACTCAAAAGAATGCGCGCCCTCTGAAGTCGGCGCCAAAACCTGCCCAGACAACTCAATCGGAACTGGTGCGCCTCATGCAGACATACTTGCGCGATCTCCCCAAGAAGATAGAGCGCGAGCCCAATGTCTACACGAATGAACACAGAACGACCCCTTTCTTGCACTCAATGATTGTTCGGCAAATGATTACAAGCGGGAAAAGCCTGCAACGAATTGGGCTAAAAGACATCAAAGAAATCTGCAAAGAGCACTTTCACGAAGTCGACGGAAGTTGGTACTTGAACACTCGGGAAGCGTTTCTTTGAAATGGTTTTCCACAAAGTTTCTCAACCTCCTCGTGGAAAAGGCTTTGAACCAGATCCAGGGCGGCACCGCGCATCTCTCGTAGGGAATTCTTTTCGGTCTGAGTTAAGATTTTTAGCCCCCGTATCTCGGGGGCTTATTCTATGGTAGAATATAGCTAGTAAACCAAACGTAAAACTCTAAGAGATATTTATGAAGTTCAAAGTTATAGCTTTGACATTTCTTCTGGGCCTATCCTCTTGCCGGGGTTGTCATAAAAAAGATCTCCTAGAAAACGAAACCCAGAATCAAGAAGCTTACGCTCAGGCGCGGGAGTATTACCGATTATCCTTATCCCAGCAAGATTCTTACGGCTATATCGAGCCAAAATGCGACTCTACAACTTTCACCGCGCTTTATTGCATCTGGTCTGGGATGACAAAAGAAGAATGTCCGGTCTATCAAAGTCAATCAAAAGATACCCCTGGTCTATGGTTTAGACATGCAGAACACGATTGTTTTGATTCAGAAGAATCCCAGACGGATAATTCTCGGGATCAATCTTTAATGCTGGCTATTCTTTTTTGGCATTATCAAGATTTAAAATCCGTGGAGGAAATAATTGCTTACGGAGAGAGTAACGGTTTTATTATGGGAAGATCTAGGGATCTATCCTCAGAACTTGGCCGCTCATACTGGCCCCCAACGTTTACCGCTATTTACTATGAGCTATTATACCGATTGGGAGGAGGGGATAGAAGAGATGAGCGAAAATTACTCCAGCGAGTAGGTGTACCAACTTCCGGGTTTACTTCCCATCTGCAAGCAAACAGGATCCTACTCAATGGTATTTTAACTGGGTGGATAAGTGATAGTGACGTTTTTGGGGAGCTTGATTGGCTTCGGACACAAACCAAAAAAGAGCCAAATAATGCGTTATATAAATTTATACGCGCACGTTTTGACCCCGATTATAGTTTTGAAGAAGGGTATAAAACGCTTTTAAACATTAATCACTTCCCCCCAAAAATGCTTCCGAGCAATCATGAAAATCATTGTACCCACTATCTCTATCAGAGAGATGAGGACAAAAAAGATTGGATTCCCTGCAAAGATAAAAAATTTGAAATATTCCACGGCAATGATTTTGGCTGGGCCGAGTGCGTATCAAGAGATGGATGTATAAGAGGTACTTAGTTTTATAGGGGAAATAAAAAAATGAAGACGAACTACCAACAGATTTTAAGGGTGGGTATGAGTATAGCGAGTAAGTATTTTTCTGGGTCAAAGGGGGGTGATATTCCGAAGGTGGTAAAAGACAAAGTTACTGCGGAGATCATAAAGACGATAGTTAATAGTAATAAACCAGCAACCGAGGGGGGTTCAATGTCATATTCATTTCTTATTCAAATTTTCGAGTGGGCGGCAAAGTCAAAGTATGCCGAAGAGGTTATCAACCAACTTATCGCCCAGGCGCGTAAGTGGGCACAAGATGATAACATGGAAGATTGGGACGATTGGATGGTTGATGTTTTAGAGATCGTTGCAAAATTTCTTCTCAAAAAATATCAACAAAGTTAATGCCCCGGCCCCAATTGACATAGTAGTCAATTGGGACTGATAATGGAATTATCACCGCTTCGTCAAGAGGAAAGCCTTTCGGGGCTTTCCTCTTGTTTATTCATTAAATAATAGCAAACAATATTCTTAAGGCAAACCCCCCCAAAATGCCGTTAAGCAGATATAGCAAAATTATAGAAGAAACCTCGATAATTCACAGTTTAGATAAACTCCTTGTTAGTGCTATAGTCCTAGCAGAAAGTGGCGGAAATACTTTTGCGGTACGCTACGAGCCTGCATGGTCATACCACCTTAGTGTTAGATCTTTCGCTGAACTTATTGGCTGTTCCAGAGAGACTGAAAAAATTGGACAAGCAACCAGCTGGGGTCTTTGCATAGCCGAGGGAGAAAGAGTATTAACATCTTCTGGCTGGAAGCCAATTGAACAGATAAACTCTGGGGATATTATAGTAAATAGAAGCGGGAACTTTGATAAAGTTATTGCTACCTGCAATTCTGGAATAAAAGAATGTATTCAAATAAAACTTGGGCTAAATGAACCTATCAACCTAACTAAAAATCATAAAGTATGGTCTAAAAAATCAAGTATCGGTCTGCATAGAACTGGAAGAAGAAAGATATTAACAGATAACACCCCAGAGTTTATAAACGCTGAGAACCTATCTGAATGGGATTTTATAGGGTTTCCGTCAGACACAAAAATTATAGATGTAGATGTTTTGGATATCTCAGAATTTGTAGTAAGAGAGGATTCCTGGAAGAACCCTTATGAATATATTGTCGATAAAGAATACATTTACATAAACTACAAAAGCGGCGGTAGAGAGAAAAACAGGACAAAAAGATATATAGACGTAAATAAAGAGTTCATGGAGCTTTTAGGCTTGTATATGGCCGAGGGTCATGGGCTAGAGAAGAATAAGGGAGTTGGATTTTCCTTTCATATAAACGAAGTGGATTTACATAAACGAGCTATAGAATTATGTAATATAGTTTTTGGAAAATCTCACAACTATTGTATAAATAAGAGGGAAGAAACTAATTCAGCACAGGTGTTTGTTTATGGCCCCGGGCCAGCATTTTTAAAAAAGATAGTCCCAAACATTGCCAAATATAAAGTTTTACCAGAATTCGCAATGTGGCTACCACCAGAAAAACAAAAATGGTTTTTTCTGGGATGTTTCTTGGGCGACGGTTGCAGAAGATACGCAAAAGTTACTACAGCATCTGTAGAATTGGCATACCAATTAGCTTTAATATTACAGAGGTTGGGTATTGTCCCGAGGATTGGTAAAGCAAAAAATCACGGTGGATACCATTATGATGTAATGGTAAATTCTCATAAGTCCGTACAAACCTTAAATAGTCAACTAACAAATTTGTGTGAATGGGTTCAAACTGAATCTCTGGGTCTTAGAAGGAATAATAAAACAGATTGGCACTGTGATTCAGATTTTATTTATTTTCCAGTAAGATCGGTAGAAAATTCAGGGTTTAAAAATACTTACGATTTACAAATTGAAGATGATTCAACATTTTGTATTGGGAGGTCAATAGTTCATAATTGCCAAGTAATTGGGACCGTTGCAAGAGAACATAATTTTAGAGGTTGGTTTCCAGAATTGTGTAGGCCAGAGCTGGGTATTCTTTACGGGTGCAAGCATTTAAAGAAATTCTTTGGAATATATAGAACCACCGAAGATGTAGTTGCGGCTTACAATGCTGGCGGCGTTAGAAAGACTAAAGGTGGGATGTATGAAAATCAGCGGTATGTTGATAAAGTTATGAAGATATATCGGCAATTGGAAAGAGAAAAATTTAATTAAAATAATTTAAGGAATTGCTCAATGGCAGAATCAGAATTCGTAGCAAGTGTGCCGGTGGGTCAGGAGCTTAAAGCAGCAAGTGTGCCGGTGACAATGGCGTCCGATCAAGAAGCAATGCCGGTTACTGTAAGCGGCGTATCAACAGCCGTAAAACAGGATACGGGAAATACTTCTTTATCCTCTATTGACGCTGGAATACCGGCAGGACTTGGACAGGCAGCTATGGCAGCGTCAATGCCGGTGGTAATTTCAAGCGATCAATCAGCGGTCCCAGTATCCGTGAGT